>VOFC01001067.1_pt1 | contig 310000 bp, 320 predicted proteins | sample 5384161 | NCBI WGS metagenome assembly VOFC01 (sample SAMN12384722, study PRJNA508395) | human gut metagenome | isolation source: healthy gut B | host: Homo sapiens
AATTCGCTAACGACGTACTGAACCAAAATCGTGATATGGACGTCACTATCTACGGATATACAGATAATCAGGGCTGGAAAAACTCGACAGCAGAACAAAGTTACCAGAAAAAATCTGAACTTATCTCAGGAGCGAGCTCAAAGTGTAGCAAGCTATCTGCTGGCATGCGGGGTTTCCACGAACCAGATCAAATCTGTGCAAGGTATGGGCGAAGCCAATCCCATAGCAGACAACTCCACGGCAGCAGGCCGACAAGAAAATCGTCGTGTAGAAATCTATTTGTATGCAAGCCAACAAATGATTCAACAAGCCGAAGCCGGAACCCTTTAAGGAATAACACCATCATAAATCCACTGACAGGTATATTCTGTCAGTGGATTTATAAAATATGAGTCCAACAACTATTTATGTCATTCGATTGTATATACGATATAAAATCAGAATGAGTTTCTCCAAACATTAATTTGACACTAAAAAAGATCCGAATAATGAAAACCGTTTATTTATTTCTTGCAACAGGATTTGAAGAAATAGAAGCTCACGATCGTAGATATGTTACGCCGAGCCGAAATCGATATTACAACCGTTTCCATATCGCGAAATCTTCAAGTTGAAGGAGCTCATGGAATAACTGTTACAGCCGATTGTACATGGGTGGAACTATCGACCGAAGATGCAGACTGGTTAATTTTACCCGGAGGAATGCCGGGAACAAAACACTTGGGAGAATGCAAACCATTGGTTTCTTTATTGCAACGCCAAGCCGCTGCCAACAAGAACATCGCTGCCATTTGTGCCGCTCCGTCGGTTCTGGGCCAAGCAGGATTGCTTAACGGATATAAAGCTACCTGTTATCCCGGATTTGAGCAATTCCTCACTGGCGCAACTGTAACAGGCGACAACGTGACTGTCGACCGAAACATTACCACAGGAAAAGGTCCGGGAGCTGCCATATCGTTCGCCACAGCCATCATCACCCAAATTGCCGGGGAAGAAAAAGCCCGTGAGGTCACGAGCGGCATGTTATTGTAAATCTTCAAAACCATACAGATAAAAAATAGCCCCGGCAATGCCGGGGGCTATTTTTGTCATATTACAAATTCAACTATCGAATTATCCCACAATAGACGAAACCATCTTATCCAACGCTTCGGTCAATTTGTCGGCATTCTTTCCGCCGGCTTGTGCGAAATAGGGTTGCCCGCCTCCGCCACCTTGTATCAACTTAGCAGCATCCCGAACAATCGCAGAAGCATTCTTCCCATCGGCAACCAAGTCATCGCTCAGCATAACCGTCAATAGAGGTTTATCTTTATCCCGGGTCGCAGCAACAAAAAGCCAATCCTTTGGAGACTTCACCCCGAAGTAAAAAAGGCGATTCCCTTAACCATATCGGACGGCATCGGACCGATGAAACGGATAAGTTTCACGCCATCTATACTCTCGGCCGATTTAACCATACGATCTTTCAAGACAATCATTTTCTCCTTAACATATTCCTCGGCCTGTTTCCTCAATTCGGCATTTTCATCAATGGCTTTATGAATCGCTTGTAACAAATTGGGAGCATTATTAAACAAGATTCCTATCTCTTTCAACGAATCTTGCAAGGCGTTCATCGTTTCCTCCACCCGAGCTCCTGTTATAGCCTCGATACGACGGATTCCCGCAGCAATCGAACTCTCGGTTATAATTTTTATCATACCGATATTTCCGGTATTGGATGCATGAGTACCACCGCACAACTCGACAGAGGATCCAAAACGAATCACCCGGACTTCTTCTCCATACTTTTCACCAAATAGAGCCATCGCTCCCATAGCCTTAGCCTCGGCGATAGGAACATTACGATGTTCATCTAACGGGATAGCTTCACGCACTTTTCGATTGGCTATCATCTCGACTTTTCTCAACTCTTCGTCTGTGACTTTTTGAAAATGAGAAAAATCAAAGCGCAACGATTGCGGAGAGACATAAGAACCTTTTTGTTCTACATGAGTTCCTAAAACTTCACGCAGAGCTTCGTGCAAAAGATGAGTCGCCGTGTGATTACATGCAGTCGCCCGACGTGCCTCTTTATCGATAACGGCATGGAATGTAGCGGTCACATCTTCGGGTAATCGCTCGGCTATATGAATACTCAAATTATTTTCCCGCTTGGTCTGTAATATCTCCACGATATCATTTCCAGAAATCAACTTTCCTGTATCGCCTACCTGACCACCCATTTCGGCATAGAAAGGGGTTCTGTCCAAAACAATCTGATAAAACTCGCGAGCTTTTTGTTTTACCTTACGATAGCGTAATATCTCGGCGTCGCACTCGGTCATATCGTATCCCACGAATTCGGGCTCACCCTCTTTCAATACAACCCAGTCGCCCGTTTCTACGGCAGCCGCATTACGAGCCCGTTCCTTTTGTTGTTGCATTTGGGCGTTGAACTCGTCGATATCCACTCCTAACCCTTTTTCTTTCAATATCAACTCGGTCAAATCAAGAGGGAAACCATAAGTGTCGTACAACACGAAAGCATCCCCGCCCGCTAATCTCGCTCTTACCAGCAGCCTTTGTATCGGCAGTTACTTTATCGAGCAACTTAATACCGGTTTCGAGAGTACGCAAGAAAGCATCTTCCTCCTCTTTAATTACTTTTCCGATAAGGACCTTTTGAGCCTTCAATTCAGGATAGGCATCTCCCATCGTTTCAATAAGAATGTCCAATAATTTATAAAGGAAAGCCTGCTTCTGACCCAAGAATGTATACCCGTAACGTACAGCCCGACGTAAAATACGACGAATTACATAACCGGCTTTCGCATTCGATGGCAACTGCCCGTCGGTAATAGAAAATGCAATCGTACGTATGTGGTCTGCAATGACACGCATAGCAATATCGACCTTAGGATCGTCGCCATATTTCTTACCGCAAAGACGCCCGATTTCCCCGATAATTGGTTGGAATACATCGGTGTCATAATTAGACGTCTTTCCTTGCAACGCCATACAAAGCCGTTCGAATCCCATACCGGTATCGATTACCCGAGCAGGAAGAGGTTCGAGCGAACCATCGGCTTTACGGTTATATTGCATAAACACAAGGTTCCATATCTCTATCACTTGCGGGTGACTCTGGTTAACCAATTTCAATCCATCGACTTCGGCTCTCTCGGCATCACTCCGCAAATCGATGTGAATCTCAGAACAGGGTCCACAAGGTCCCGTATCTCCCATTTCCCAAAAATTATCATGTCGATTTCCGTTAATTATATGATCTTTGGGCAAATGCGCTTCCCAATACGAGGCTGCCTCGTTATCTCTCTCCAAACCTTCGGACGCATATCCTTCGAATACGGTAGCGTATAATCGGGCCGGATCTATTTTCAATACGTCGACCAAATATTCCCAAGACCAATCGATCGCTTCTTTCTTAAAATAGTCCCCGAACGACCAGTTACCGAGCATCTCGAACATGGTGTGATGATAGGTATCCAGTCCCACCTCTTCCAAATCGTTGTGCTTACCGCTCACTCTCAAACATTTTTGTGAATCCGCGACCCGCTTATATTTTGCCGGAACATTTCCCAAGATAATATCTTTAAACTGGTTCATTCCCGCATTGGTAAACATCAACGTAGGGTCATCTTTAATCACCATCGGAGCCGAAGGCACGATCTGATGGCCTCGTTCTCTGAAAAAATCCTTAAAAGATTCACGAATCTCTTTTGCTGTCAGCATAACAATTTAATTATATTAAGTTCCACGGCTTTCTTTTTCGTTATCGAAATAGAAATCGCCAATACGGTATATTAATATTACCAAAAACAATTTGCAAAAATAGCCCAAATTATTATTTTTGTACCCATGTGCAGATAAAAAAATGCTTAGAAACATATTTTTTTACGGTCTATAAAAGCTTTTGCCAATAAGAATGAGCCGACAAATAATCAATGAGTAAAAAATATTCTACATATACAATCCTAAAACACTGACATACGAACGGGTATATCCTTCACTTCGCCAGCGCATCATCGTTGTTTTTACGCCATTTGTTCGTCGGTAGCATACTAAGTATAGGGGTCATCGTCGCATTTTATTTTTGGTTCGGTTCGCCCAAAGAAGAGCTTCTGAAAATGGAAAACGAGCAAATGCAGACACAATATAAAGTGCTTTTCCAAACGAGTCGACGCTGCGCTGGAAGTTCTGAATGATTTACAACAACGAGACGACAACATGTATCGGGTCATTCTGCAAGCCGAGCCTGTAAACGACGAAATCAGAAATAACGGAATATACAACCCCAGCCGGTACGAGAATCTGTTGCAAATGAGCGATGCGGAACTGGTTGTTTCCACCAGTCAAAAAGTAGACAACCTCGCAAGGCAAGTATATGTACAATGTAATTCCATGAACGAACTCGTCAAACTGGCACAAGGCCAAGAGGAGCGCATAAAACACATTCCGGCCATACAACCCGTTTCTAACAAAGATTTGAAACGAACAGCATCGGGGTATGGTTATCGAATAGATCCGATCTACAAGACCACAAAATTCCATCAGGGAATGGACTTTTCTGCCAATGTGGGAACCCCTGTTTACGTAACCGGAAACGGCCGTGTCGTTGAAACCGGCTGGCAACAAGGATTTGGAAACACGGTAGTCATCGATCACGGATATGATTATAAAACCCGATATGCTCACCTCAGTAAAATACTAGTCCGTAAAGGACAAGAAGTCATACGAGGTGAAGAAATAGCCGAAGTAGGCAATACGGGGAAATCCACAGGGCCGCATTTACATTACGAAGTTCTATACAAAGGGAAAGCACAGAATCCTATCAATTACTATTTCTTCGACCTTTCACCCGAAGATTACGACCGCATGACTCAACTTGCCGAAAATCAAGGGCGTGTAATGGATTAAAAACAAATCGCATGAAAGAACCTGTAACAAATAAACAAAAACTATATTAACGATCGGTGAGGTATCGGACATGTTCAATGTAAACCAATCCTTACTCCGATATTGGGAAACAGAGTTTAAAACAATCAATCTAAACGATCCCCCAAAAAGGGACTCGTTATTATTCCCAAAAAGATATCGAAGAAATAAAAGCTCATTCACTATTTGCTGAAAGAAAGAAAGTTGAAAATAGAAGGAGCGAAACAAGTGTTGAAACACAAAAAGAGAAAGTACCGTTCGGTCCCAACAAGTAGTGGAACGACTGAAATCACTGCGTTCCGAACTAATTGCCATTATGGAAGAACTGGAATAGCTTGGCTGTTAAGAAGGAAGATATTGACGATTTCAAGAAAAGTTTCTTACACTTCCTAAACAAATAAGGTACACTATTCACACCGAGAATAAGCCCCAGAATCGCCCCGCAACTATTGGCGAGAAAATCATACCAGTCCGCACTTCGACCCATAGACATAGCACCCTGCAACAACTCCATCAAGCCACCCCACACAATAGCCCGCACACGAGCAAAATCAACTTGGGAGCGGTAAACTTCGATACCCGATATATATCGAAACAGCCTATCCAAACAAGCCCCAAATACATACAACCGTGTACCAGCTTATCGGCTCCTTCGAATAAATAAAACTCCTGACTATGTACCGGATTCTTAGCCAGAGACAAATATGTAATTACAACCAATACTATAATCGTAGGGACAAACGCCAAAAATCTAAAAGGCCTCATATCTATTCACGTAATCTTTACAACAAACAAAAAGGTACAATTATCTCCTTTTTACAGAAATACTTGCTTTTTGCAATCCTTTGACAAAGATAAAGTAAGCTAAGAATAAAAACAAATCACCCGATTTCTGCCAAGGATCAATCTACCTGTATCTCCTGTCACAAAGGCCTCATTTTCATTTACGACAAAACCAAATCCATTTGCATTTGGTTATATAATCTATCATTCATTTTTCACAAAAAGGATTACACTTTCATAGAAAAAGGTTCTATTCCCTTTTTTATTACGCTATTATATGGACAAATAAATTAAAATTTTATACTTTTGTAATTATATCTTGAACTAAAAATGGGAGAACGGACAAAATTCGCGACCAAGTTAGGAGTAATAGCCACCACGGTAGGATCGGCGGTAGGATTAGGAAATATTTGGAGATTCCCTTATGAAGCCGGAATGAACGGAGGGGGAGCATTCTTAATGATTTACATTCTATGTGTTCTTATATTAGGTGTTCCGGTTATGTGTGCCGAATTCATTATCGGAAGGAAATCCAAATCCGACACGGTAGACGCATTCAAAAAATTAATCCCCGGCAGTCGATGGTACTACATCGGATATATCGGAATATTGGCCTCGATTCTTATTTTAGGATATTATATGGTCATATCGGGTTGGACGCTCGAATATCTTTTTCAAGCAGCCTGTAACAATCTGACCGGAAAAACGGCAGCAGAATTCAAAGCTGAACAAAACGCATTTATCCAGAACGATTTTCGGCCGTTACTATGGATATACATTTTTCTCTTTATCAACTATATCATCATATCCAAGGGTGTACAGAAAGGAATCGAAAAAATGTCCAACATATTGATGCCTATACTGTTCATTATTCTCATCGTTTTTTTGCATACGATCGTTAACACTACCCGAAGCCAACGAAGGGCTGAAATTTTTCCTACACCCCGATTTTTCGAAAATCACACCCCAAGTCATCGTACGGGCAATGGGGCAAGCATTCTTCTCTTTAAGTTTAGGTATGGGTATCCTCATCACCTATTCCTCCTACTTCAATAATAAAACTCATCTGATAAAAACAGCCAGCACGGTAGCGATACTCGACACAACCGTTGCTATTTTGGCCGGAGTAATTATATTCCCGGCTGTTTTCTCTTATGGTGTGGATCCTGTCGCCGGTCCCGATCTTGTATTTGTCACCCTCCCCAATGTATTCAATCAAATGCCGGTATCTGCGTTATGGTCTGCATTGTTTTTCTTACTCCTCACTGTGGCAGCTCTTACTTCCACCGTTTCTCTTTTCGAAGTTGCAGTTGCATTTTTTATCAACCACATGCATCTGTCAAGGAAAAAGGCAACCCGGACAATGATGATCATTGTTGCCATATTAAGCACTATCTGCTCTCTTTCTATCGGTTCATGGAGCCATATACGCATTTTTGGGAAAACCATATTCGATGCCTGCGATTACTTCTCAGCTATCATCTTGTTGCCGATAGGCGGACTGTTGATAAGTATTTTCATCGGGTGGATACTGAAACGAAATATCTCCCGGGAGGAATTGACTAACCGAAATAAATTGCACGAGCCACTATTCAACGCAATCTTTTTCTGTATCAAATACATAGCTCCAATCATCATCATTTTAATCTTTTTATCAGGATTTGGTATTATCTGATGGCACTTAAAAACGATTCTTTTTTCTCATTATCGAAAAGCGAACGCAGAGCGACTCTGTTATTGATTATCATTCTGTTAATCCTCACAGGAGCTCGCATTGCGCAATACTACTATCATTCACGAGAAAAGGTTGAAGTTACAATGGAATACGAATCATTTCAATCCGAACTGGAAGAATTCAATCGTTCTTTGAACCATCAAAACGAAAAAGCAAAAAATGCCGAACGGCAATCATCTAAAAGTTCCCGTCCTCCTAAAAGTTTAAAACCAGTTCCCCGGGAAGAATAGTGCCAAAGAAGTTTTTTTAAATCCATACCTTACTATTCAACAAAAAAGAATTATCTTCGCTTAACATAACAGCAGGCCGGTATGCAATGCCTCTATCGGCAGGTCTTGTTATATGATTTCAAAACGTACAGCACTATGTTCCAGTGGATACAAAAAGAACCGTTGTCTTTGAATCTTGGTGGAGAATTGGTTTCCCTATCGAGACCATTAATCATGGGAATACTCAATATCACCCCCGACTCTTTTTTACCCCGGAAGCCGTACTACGGAAGAAGAACAAATCGCCGAGCGACTGCATAAAATGGTGAATGAAGGCGCCGACATCATAGACATAGGAGCCTACTCCTCGCGATCTAATGCCGATGACATCTCACCCGACGAAGAGATGAAACGACTTTCGAAGGGACTCGATATTATCCGCAAACTATATCCCGATGCACGAGTTTCGGTCGATACATTTCGTGCCGATATAGCCGCTCGCTGTGTCCGGGAATACGGAGTACAGATGATCAACGACATATCGGGGGGAGAACTCGATTCTCAAATGTTCGAAACCATAGCCGAATTGAAAGTCGCCTATATTTTGATGCACATGAAAGGGACGCCCCAAACCATGATGCAACAAATCCGATACGAGCATATCATTCCCGAAATGCTTTACTATTTCTCAGAACGTATCGCCCGACTCGAAAGCCTCGGTGTCAACGATATCATTATCGATCCGGGATTCGGATTCAGCAAATCGGTCGACGACAACTACTTGCTCATGAACCGACTCGACGAATTTACCCGTATAGGCTACCCCTTATTGGTGGGAATATCTCGTAAATCAATGATATATAAATACTTTGGATACACTCCCGAAGAAAGTCTAAACGGAACTACAATCTTAAACACGCTGGCTTTATTAGGAGGAGTCGACATTTTGAGAGTACATGACGTAAAAGAAGCTGTGGAAGCGGTAAAAATAGTTTCAAAAACCATACAATCCGTAAAATAAAATGTTTTCATTCGGCATAAAAGATATTATCGACATACTCATCGTAGCCCTGCTTCTGTACACTCTTTACAAAATGATGAAAGAGTCGGGAACAATAAGCATATTCACCGGCGTATTAGCATTCGTGGGAGTATGGATCGTTGTAACGCAAATTCTCGACATGCGTCTCATCGGGTCTATCATGGACAAATTTATGAGTGTAGGTCTCCTTATACTCGTTATTTTGTTTCAAGATGAAATCAAGCGCTTTCTCGTACAACTCGGGTCGCACAAACGATGGAGATTCTTTTTCAATTTCTTCCTTAAACACAAAGATACCGGAGAAAAGCCCTATATCATGCCCATCGTACATGCCTGTATGAATATGTCCAAGACAAAAACCGGAGCCCTGATAGTCATCGAGCAAGGAGTTTCACTCGATAATTACAAAAAATACCGGCGACACGATCAACGCAAATGTAAATGCAAGGCTCATCGAGAATATATTTTTCAAAAATAGTCCTTTACACGACGGAGCCATGATTATCGCCGATGATCGAATAGCCTCGGCAGCTTGCATATTACCGGTCTCGCACAATACGAGAATACCCAAATCGATGGGGCTAAGACATCGGTCGGCATTAGGTATAACCGAAGTAACCGATGCCCTTGCCGTCGTCGTATCGGAAGAAACGGGAAATATCTCTTTGGCTCACAATGGAAAAATAACGACCAAAATCTCAGGGAAGGACCTCGAACGTATGCTGGCACAAGAATCTATTGATTGACTCAAAACATCTGAATCGAAACAAAATCGCTCCACGGAAATCGTTCAGCATAAATCACGCGAGAACAGCTCGGGACATGAAGAATCACTTCCGACAGAATGGACGGATTAAAACCATCGGCCACCGCAGGAGGTATCGGAGCCTCGATATAAATATCTTTCAACCGGAGACAGCCTGTAAAAAGATGATCGCCGATACACGTCACCTCCTTACCGAAAACCACAGTCATAAGAGTCTTGATTTTACCGAAAGAAAAATTTTCAAATTTCAAATTCCTCCCCACATAAAGTTTTTCCAAAGGACAATTATAAAACAAATTATCTCCCACCTGCAAAGGTTTATTCCCATCGACAAATATCGCCTCTTTCAAAGAAATACAACTCCTGAATGCGTACACTCCTATCGTGTTCACATCACACCCTATCGACACCACCCCCAAAGACTCACATCTATAAAAAGCCAATTCACCTATATCCCGAACTTTATCCGGTATAACAACCGACGACAAATTATAACAACACCCGAATGCTCCTTCTCCGATAGACAATAGATTATCGGGGATTATCACTCTTGTCAATCGGGCACATTTATAAAAAGTATAATCTCCTATCTTATTATCCGAGGCACTATAATTTCCATAATAGGTATTTCCCCATTTACAATATTTACCCCCGACAAATCCAAAACGGACAAACAACCGCCTGTCTCCTTTCCGTTTGCATCACACCCGCTCATCTCGCGAATGTATCTTAGGTCCGTGCCATTTAATTCCCCTATCAGTGTAAGCTCTACGATTCTGTATTTCAAATGAGACGCTATCAACGACGGTAGTGTACCAGCTTCATTCACACGAATAACCATACTCTTGTTACTGGGCCTTAATCTTCCGATCAACGCCCTTAACGACCACATAACACATTTCAAATTTTTCATAAATGCAATAAACTCTATAAAAGAACAATTCCCCCAACAATTAAAAATATAAGAAATCGTTTGTCCACCCAATAGAATACAAACTCAGTATGACAACAACATTATACGCAACCCAAACGTAAATTCGACTCCGTCAAAAAAAACTTTATTCCCTCTTTATAAATAAAACTAAATACTTCAACACAACACGATCGCTATACTTCAAAGTAATTTTTGTATAGCGTCACAAATATTGGAAATGGCGAGTGCAGAGACAAACGAAAATCTTATCTCCAACTTGACTATGCCGAACCATATCCTATATTCGTATCTGCAAATATAATAAAATCTGTTATAACAGATATGAATCCTATTTGTAATACACAATTTTATATATATTATATAGATTCAGTCGATAATTGATGGTGATTTTCCTTGTATATCCTAACCCCTCTCCTATATCGCTAACGCAACACAGGGGAGAAGGGTAAATACAATCCCATTCCATTCGCTAAAATAATGAGACAGAAGGGCACTAAAACTCCTCCTTTGCCTTGTTCCGTAGCATTACGGGGGTATTTCAGTTTTCATCACTATCGGAAATTAAAAACTCCTCCCTGCTGTGTCCCGTAGCCTTACGGGGTGTTTGGCAACGCTAAATATAGGGGAGGTGGCACGTAGTGACGGAGGGGTTAACCCTTACAGTCAAAAAAACTTATGAAATCTTTTTAACCCCTCTCCTCAGAAACGGGTGTTTCTTCGGTATCTCTCCTGTATCGCAACACAGGGGAGAAGGGGTGAATACAATCCCATTCAATTCGCTAAATTAATGTGGCAGAAAATAGGGCTGTCCCTACTTTCTACTTCCCCATTATATATCGACTAAACAAAAACATTTCTTGAATTTATTTAAAACAGTTGAGGCGTAGAGTATTTTCTACGCCTCAATACCCTATTTATATTGTAACTATTTTATCGATTAGCTCGCTTACGCTCCGTCTCATCTAAGATAATTTTACGTAAACGCAAATGATGAGGAGTCACCTCCACATATTCGTCTTCTTTTATATATTCGAGAGCTTCTTCCAAACTGAATATAACCGGTGGAACGATACGAGCCTTATCGTCTGCACCAGAAGCTCGCATATTCGTCAGTTTCTTCGACTTGGTAACATTCACCACTATATCGTTATCCTTAGCATTTTCCCCAACAACCTGTCCGGCATAAACTTCTTCCTGAGGGAAAATAAAGAACCGACCTCTATCTTGCAACTTATCGATAGCATAGGCATAGGCCGTACCCGCTTCCATCGCAATTAACGAGCCGTTTGTACGGCGGTCTATATCGCCTTTCCAGGGCTGATATTCCAAAAAGCGGTGAGCCATAATAGCTTCTCCCGCCGAAGCGGTCAGCACGTTGGTTCGCAATCCGATAATACCACGCGAAGGAATATGGAACTCGATGTGTATGCGATCGTTCTGCGTAGTCATCGATACCATCTCTCCTTTCCGGCGTGTAACCATATCGATAATCTTGCTGGCATATTCCTCTGGAAGATTGATTGTCAACAACTCCACCGGCTCACATTTCTGCCCGTCAATTTCCTTAATAATTACCTGAGGCTGTCCTACTTGCAACTCATATCCTTCACGTCGCATAGTTTCTATCAAGACCGACAAATGTAACACTCCACGTCCATAAACAGTCCACGCATCATCGGTATCGCCCCCGCTCCACACGCAAAGCCAGATTTTTATCCAACTCTCTTGTCAAACGATCGGCTATATGCCTCGAAGTCACATATTTTCCATCTTTACCGAAAAAAGGAGAATCATTAATTGTAAACAACATAGACATGGTAGGCTCATCGATAGCGATTCTCGGTAAAGCCTCCCGGTTCGACGACATCGGCTATGGTATCGCCAATTTCGAAATTTTCGATACCAATGAGTGCACAAATATCCCCCGAACCTACCGACTGAACTTTGGCACGTCCCATACCCTCGAAAACATCGAGCTCTTTAATCCGCTGTTTAACGACCGATCCGTCTTTCTTACACAAGGCCACGTCCATACCCTCTTTCAGCTCACCGCGATGAACACGGCCGACAGCAATACGTCCCACATAAGGAGAATAATCGAGCGAAGTAATCAACATCTGGGGTGTACCTTCGAGATACTGCGGTTCGGGTATATACTCGATAATCGCATCGAGCAAAGCGGTTATATTGTCGGTCGGTTTCCTCCAATCTGTCGAAAACCAACCCTGTTTGGCCGAACCGTATATCGTGGGGAAATCAAGTTGTTCTTCGGTTGCATCGAGACTAAACATAAGGTCGAGAACCATCTCTTGGACTTCGTCCGGGCGGCAATTAGGTTTATCCACTTTATTGATGACCACAACCGGTTTCAATCCCATTTCAATAGCCTTCTGCAAAACGAAACGAGTCTGAGGCATAGGGCCCTCGAAGGCATCGACTAACAGCAAACAGCCGTCGGCCATGTTGAGTACACGCTCTACCTCCCCACCGAAATCGGCGTGCCCCGGAGTATCGATAACATTGATCTTGTAATCCTTATAACGGATAGAAACATTCTTCGAAAGAATCGTAATTCCTCGCTCCCTTTCCAAATCGTTATTATCCAATATCAACTCCCCGGAATTCTGGTTCTCGCGAAAGAGATGCCCGGCCAATAACATTTTATCCACCAACGTAGTTTTACCGTGGTCGACGTGAGCGATAATCGCAATGTTTCTGATTTTTGCATATAACCTATTTTAACCGCGCAAAGTTACTACATTTTTTTTAAAATGATATATCACTTTCCCTCATTTAGTATTTAGAAGACTTTGCGAGCGTACGGAACAAGCTATAACAACGATGACTTTCTATCTTTGATTTTTTAAATAAACATATCTCAAACCTGGCAACAACGGCTTCATAACAGTACTCGCCATTAAAAACAGCTGGGGATATCTCCCGATAAATGAAACCAACTTGTCTTTACAAGGTAACATCGGTTGATAAGTTACTAATAATTCTTTTCTATCTTTATATGACAAACGCCACCAATAACGAAGAATATTCATTTTATACATAAAAAGTGATGTCTCATAATACAATTGGAAACATCTTTATCTTGTTCTTTATAAGCTATTTCCTTAATTCTATAACTTTGTTCGAAAAAAAGTTTACAATCTTATTCTTTTCACATCTAATTTTTGTTGTCTGAGAATCATACATAATATAATTATATACAACAATTGCAGCATATTGAATTCGATTCGCTATTCTTATACAATTAATAATATAGTCTGCATCTTCGAATCTAACATTTTCTCGAAATAATATGTTATTTTCTAACAAAAACAACCGACGATATGCACAAAGCCATGAGCTCCACGGAATTGAATTCCTTTTGATAAAATCGTGTCCCGACATTACATCTTGACTATCAAATTCCTCAATTATATTCTTTGTAGAACCATTACGTTCTACAAGGGCATAATCAAACTTCAAAATATCCAAATCTTTATTTTTTTCTATAACATTCCTAAGTAAAGGCAATGCGTTCGACTCAAAAGTATCATCTGCATCAATATACAAAATATAATCACCCTTAGCAACTTTTACACCTGTATTGCGAGCGCTTCCCTGTCGTCGATTTGTTTCATGATTAATCAATCGTATATTTTGATGAAATTTCCCATATTCCGAAATAACCTGTGCCGTATTATCTGTTGAACAGTCATTGACACAAATCACTTCAAAATCATCGTCCCCCAGTCCCTGCCGATAAATGCTGTCCAAACAATTTTTTATATACTGTTCCCCATTATAGACCGGAATAATAATAAAAAAACACACCCATAACAAAGCATTTTTAGTATGGGCAAAAAGAACAAAACAGGATTAAATATTTTTAAAATAATATATCGCTGCGATCGCTACGAATTTGTAGACTTTTTAGCTACACCCTTATCGAAAGACTGGGTATATTCCGAAAAAAAATCGTAACCTAAAATACAAGAGATACGATATAACATCGATGAATCGATACTCGATTTTTGAAAAATTTTATACACATTGGTTCTATCGCAATGTAAGGCGGTGGCAAACCAAGTAACTGTACGACCTTGTTCGCGCAACTTTTTTTCTATGAGAGAACCGATGTGTATCATCGTATCGACATCGTGCGACTCCCCTACACGAGCTAAACAAACACAAAAAAAGGCGTGAGAATCACACTCCTGCCTATCTCGGTGTCAGGCTCTCGCATCGCCCTTCTATAGAGATAAGCAACGCTGAAAGCCCACGCCGATATGCATATACGGCATGCGATAAATCGGCACGCCCTACTATATAACATATCCCGTAGACGTTCGGTTGCCTTCATCTTTGTATAGAAGTTCAAATTTGCGAGATTCGACACTCCAAAGACAAACGCTTGTAAACGCCTTTCCTAATAAAAAACTCCACCCCTCCATCTGGTTTGAAAACAAACAAGACCTATCCCGAAACCGGGGTATTCAGCGTGAAGTTTTGCAAATATACGCAATCGACCCGTTTTTACAACTCATCAAATCTTCTTTTAAAAGAGATATTTTTTTTGTAAACTCAAAAACAAATGCTTACCTTTGTGCGCTCAATAATTTATTAACAACAAAACTCAAAGAAATGTATTTAGATTCTGAGAAAAAGAAAGAGATCTTTGAGAAATACGGAAAGTCCAATACTGATACTGGCTCACCCGAAGCTCAGATTGCATTATTTTCCTACCGTATTGCTCATTTGACTGAACATTTGAAGTCAAATCATAAAGATCATAGCACTGAACGAGCTCTTAAAATGTTGGTTGGTAAACGTCGTCGTTTGCTCGACTACCTCATCAAAGTCGACATCAACCGCTACCGTGCCATCATTGCACAAAAAGAGTTGGGTATCAGAAAGTAATTTTTCGCTACACAGCAACAAAAAAGCGATTCGTATTTTCCGAATCGCTTTTTTTGTTACCTCACATCGACGGTAAACCCTATTCGCGGTTCAGTCGATCATTCGTGGGGGGATATCGGCTCAATAGAAAATCAGAGGGGATTATCTTTTATATCTCTACCCCTCTCCCATACCGCTAACGCAACACAGGGGAAAAGTGCACAATGTATCCTTATACCGAAACTGAAACGCCACTTTCAATCCTCTCCCCCTGTGTTTCCATAAGGAAATATAGGGGGAGTGCCCGTAGGGCGAGGGGGTTAAACAACAGTCGAGCGAAGATGCAAAAAAATTATACACACCGCCCCTCCCCGAATCGCAAACGAGTTACTAATAAACACAACAAAGCTGCGGTTTTAAAGAATAATATTCTTTAAAACCGCAGCTATAAATCCCCTCCGCCTATATTCTTTCCAAAACCGTTTGAATAAGATCCGATACGGCTGTTTTATAATTAGGGATTAGCATGATGTGCTACCCTATTAGCAATGATACTGCACACAGTCATTGCCTTGTGCCCCATAAGTTTAGCTAAACCTGCCAATGCCGAGCTTTCCATTTCATAATTAGTCACGACCTGCGAACCGTATTTGAAAGCCTCTATTTTCTTGTTCAGTTCAGGGTCGGCCAAAGGAATTCTCAATTCCCCTGCCTTGTGGCCCATAGAAACCATTGGCAGAGATCGTGACACCTCGCACCATATCGTCACCGCCGATACGAGCGACCAATTCCGAATCGGCATCTACTACATAAGGAGCAGCCCATAAAGGATTCCACTTCACTAACTCACAAAAAGCTCTTTCAAAATCAAGGTCACAGACCCTATCCCGACCGGCATAAAAATTAAGCACACCATCGAAACCGATAGATTTCTCGGCTATTACAGGGGTCCCGATTGGTACATGAGGCTGTAATCCTCCCGAAGTACCTACCCTCACCAGAGTCAACTGTCGAAATTGAGGTTTCTCATATCGAGTGGAAAAATCGATATTTGCCAAAGCATCGAGTTCATTCACTACGATATCGATATTATCGGTTCCGATACCATGCGACAAACACATCACCGATTTACCCTTGTAAGTACCGCCAATCGTGTGAAACTCTCTGCTCGAAACTTCAAATTCATGTGTATCGAAAAACGATGCGACCAAATCGACCCGTCCCGGGTCTCCCACCAATATTATTTTATCCCGCAACTGCTCGGGCTGCAAATGCAAGTGAAATACACTACCGTCTGCATTGATAATAAACTCCGATTCTGGAAAATGTTTCATATATTTTTTCTTTTATACTAACACATCATTGCGTGATAGCAAACGAATATACAGATATAAATCTGTATATTCGAAATGGTTTATTCTAATTATATATAAAAAACATCTCTTTAAGATATAACACCCGTACTCTCTATCAAAAAAAAGTTCGATATATACAAATTTCCACTCAATCTTTCTTAGAAACGACTTTCTTTGAACTTTCAGCAGCCTTTGCCTCCTTCGCTTTTTTTGCTTCCGCTCGTTTAGAGTGTCGCTCAATCCGAGCCGATTTCAGCTCCTTTTGCAACATCTCTATTTCGGCCGACTGATTCCGAATCGTCGTCAATAAAGCGTTCAACTCTTCGTTTTCTATCGATTCGGGATATTGCGCTTCCACCCGTACGATAAAATCGCTGAGCACATTCATGTAATTGGTAAAAAGCCTCATACGGACTATCGTAAGGGCTATAATGGCTATGCACAGCTCCGTCAGACAAATACTTCGTACACATATAATAGAAGTGATCGCTGGCTTGTAAATAATACCAGTCTTGTTTCAAACGACGGTCGTCACACAAGCGGACGCGCTCGGCAACTGAATAGAGCTTGCGGAACGCTTCGTTCTGCAACGTGTTTCCCAACCATGCACTGGTGTCCCGTGCTTCGTCGGCCCACGACATCGGATAAGGAACCGACAGCATATCGACCGGTTTCAATTTACTGATCGCCTCGGTCGGCGTACAGAACCCGACACCCTCTTGTTCGGCAAAACGAGGAAGGGCTTTCATAAACTCGAAAATACCCGATTCGCGAGGTTGCAATTCGCCCAATGTTTCGTAATTCATGAAAAGATTGACGATAGGTTCTTCTTCGGGATAATTCTTTACCCACGAAATAAACTTCTCTGCCGTTAAAGGATAATCGCTCCATTCGTAATTAGAGAAACGGAATGAAATATCATCGCTCATTTTGTAATTTTTCAACAACATTTTCAGCTTGGGAGCAGCAGCCGAACTATACAAATAATTCGGGCTCTTCCAACCCAAAATATGCTTCGCTCCCTCTGTAATAACGCCTTTGAATCCCATCGAAGCTATCATAGAGGCTATGTCGTCGGAAAATATCAACTCGGTATTTCTGAACACTTTGGGCTTCACGCCGAAAAGCTGCTCTATCTTCTCGTCGTGTTGTCTCACCTGCATCTTGAACTCCTCCGGATCGCACAACGATGCCAACGAGTGCGCATAAGTTTCGGACAAGAACTCCACACAATCGGTCTTGACCAATTCTTTCATGCTGTCGATAAATTCAGGCACACAAACTTCGAGTTGCTCCAAGGCTACCCCCGATATGGAAAAAGCCACCTTGAACTTACCATTGGCATTTTTAATCATTTCAAGTAATGTCGCATTCGCCGGGAGGTAAGAACGCTGAGCTATGCGAGTGATAATATCGTCATTGGCAAAATCATCATAGTAATAGTGATCGTTACCTATATCGAAGAAACGGTATCGTTTCAATCGAAACGGTTGATGAATTTGAAAATAGAAACAAATAGTTTTCATATAAGGTCGAGTTTTTTCATTAGTTATTATTGTGCATTACCTTGTGGTAAATATCGATTACTTTCTGTCCGGCATATTTCCATTTGATTTCGTTCACCTCCCGCTCTCCTTCTTCGCGCAGTTGCTTATAGATAGCAGGATAAGTGATTATAGAATAAATGGCATCGGCCATAGCATCGATATCCCAATAGTCGGTCTTAATGACATTGGTCAAAATCTCGGCACACCCCGACTGCTTCGAAATAATCGAAGGCACACCCACTTGCATGGCTTCGAGCGGAGAAATACCGAATGGTTCCGAAACCGAAGGCATCACATACACATCGCTGGCCTTCAACATTTCATAAACCTGCTTTCCTCTCAAAAATCCGGTAAAATGGAAACGGTCGGATATATTACGCTGAGCCGACAAGAGAATCATCTTATTCATCATATCTCCGCTCCCGGCCATGACGAACCTCACTCCATTGGTCTTCTTCAACACCCGCGCCGCAGCCTCCACAAAATACTCAGGGCCTTTTTGCATGGTAATGCGTCCCAAGAAAGTAACCACCTTTTCTTTCGGACTGTGAGGAACTTCTATCGATTTAATCTCGTCGCTCAAAGGCTCTACGGCATTGTGCACGGTCGTCACCTTCGCCGGATCGATATGATACTTTTCGATAACCGTCTGACGAGTCAGATTACTTACCGTAATAATATGGTCGGCATGCAACATACCGTCCCGTTCGATATTATACACCGTAGGATTTACATTACCCCGGCTTCGGTCGAAATCGGTCGCATGCACGTGAATAACCAGCGGTTTACCGCTCACTTGCTTGGCATGAATACCGGCCGGATAGGTGAGCCAATCGTGGGAATGAATGACATCGAACTGAACCGTACGAGCAATCACCCCGGCTACAATCGAGTAATTATTTATCTCCTCCATCAGATTATCGGGGTAACGTCCCGAAAATTCGATACACCCCAGATCATTGGTTTTCAGATAATTAAAATCCGCATAAATATGGCTGCGAAGATCGAAATATTCTTGGGGATCCATACAATAGCCATAACGCTGCTGTACATAATCCCAACTTACATCTCTCCATGCGACAGGTGTATTCGCAGCTCCGATAATATGGGCAAAAGTTTTATCCTCGTCTCCGTATGGTTTAGGTATGACAAACGTGATGTCTATATCGCCACACTCTGCCATGCCTTTGGTCAGCCCATAACTGGCCGTACCTAAACCACCCAAGATATGAGGAGGAAACTCCCAACCGAACATAAGCGCTTTCATAGATAGGAATCAGGCTTTACATGTTATACTTTTTCAATAAATTCAATACTCTCAATATTTCACCGACATTGGCGGCATAGCTGATAGCTCCCCGGCCTGCGAAAGGTGGATTCCCGTCGAACAGCTCGGAGATAGAGCCAATGCAAGTCTGAGACATTTCATCTTCAAACCCTATCAGCATACGTTCCAAAAACGATACCCCGCTAATACCGAATATCTTCAAATAGGCATCGGCATACGCTCCCATCAACCACGGGCGAGCAGGTCCTTGATGATAAGCATATTCGCGTTCGGTCTGCGACCCTACATAAGTAGGATTGTAGCCATAGCTCTTAGGACTCAGAGTGCGGATACCTTTGGGGGTCAGCAATTCCCGTGTAACCACTTCCAATGCACGTTTCCTCTGCCGTTTGTCCAACGGAGAATAGTCGAGCGACAGAGCTATCAACATATTGGGGCGTACGCTCCAATCGGACATCGCACCGTCCACATAGTCTACCAGATAACCATAATCGTTCAAGAAGGTATGTACAAACGACTCTGCCGTCTTATCGGCGATAGCGTTCCACTGCTCGACTTTCGATGCCATCTCTTTGTCTTCGGCAAAGAGTGCGGCGACAAACCTCAATCCGTTATACCATAGTCCGTTAAATTCGACCAAATAGCCGCTTCTCGGATTCACGGGACGTCCGTCGACAACCGCGTTCATCCATGAAATTACCCGTTCCTTTCCATTGGAATAAAGCAATCCGTTATCGTGCAAGAACAAGTTGGGATGCCCACCTTTCACGATATAATCCAAAATATCGCAAACAAACTTCCCGTATTTCTGTCGGCAAATCTCCATACCTTTCTCTTTGGCATAATGATACACAGTCCATAACGCCCACAAAGGAATATCCGGCAAATCTATTTCTCCGATATTTTCATCGAGCTCTCCGCTCGACATAAAGTGACGTAACGCTTTTTCCGACGAATGCATCACATCTTCAAAAGTCTTGTCGTCTCCGACAGCCAACGTACATCCCGGCAAAGCGATGAACTGGTCGCGAGCCCTTACTCCGAACCACGGATAACCGGCTAATAAATAGTGACCTTTTTTAGTTTTGAAATAAAACTGCTGAGCCGAATTTTTCAAGCAATTGAAGAAACTGGACCGACACATGTGACGGTTGGCGAGTTCTTCATTGTAAGTACGGGCGAACGAACGCGGTTTCGCTTCTATCGTACCGGCCGAGAAAATAATACTCTCGCCCTTTTTTATCGGGAGCTCGAAATACCCCCGGCACATATAAATCTTCCTGATAAGGATAGCCGCGTTCTTGATCCTTGATATACTCTATACCTTTATACCAATGGGGATCGAATATAAACTGAGGAGCCTTATTAAATTGCATATACAACCGGGGATACCCCTGATACAGACAGCAACTTATTCCATTCGCCACCTCCTCGTAACGTTGGTCGAGTACGTAATTCTCGACACACAGCTCGTTGGCCTTACGAAACGCCAGAAACGGACGGAACTGTAACACCGTAGGAGAATGAGCATCGACAAGAGTATATTTGATCAATATACGGTTTTCATGCGAAATAAACACTTTCTCTTTGGTCATAATCACCCCGCCCACGCGATACATCGTTTGCGGGACAGATTCGCAATTAAACTCCCGAATGTATTTGTGCCCGTTAGGACTGAAACAATCGCCCCGATATTTATGCAACCCCAAGTTAAAGGCCGCTCCATGCTGTATCACGGTTTCGTCCAAAGACGATAGCATCACGTGATTATCCTTGTCCAACTCGGGTATCGGGATAACCAACAACCCATGCTGTTTTCGAGTATTGCAATCAACGATTGTCGTACAATGATAGGCCCCCGACTTATTGGTCCGCAACATCTCTTTCGGCAAAGACCATTCGAGATTTATCATCAGATTCTTGTCAAATTTCAGATAACTCATATCTCTACAATCAAATTTCTCTTATTCCTTTCTAAAAATTCCCGAACGAACTTATAATCGTAAATGTTCACAACCTACAAGTTTTCAAAGAATTTGAAATAAGCTATTAATATTGTTACGAATTTAACATAACAGAAAATAAAATGCAAACATTTTGACAGCGAAAATGGTATGTTCTTAAACATATAGCTACAATCGACAATATATCAACACCTTATAACCGTTCTAAAACAAAAAAGGTTCCGATTTTCATAACGACTCATTATTTATAGTTTCACTAAACGTACAACTTTATCTCCCGTCCCCACCAAATAAACACCGGCTACCAGTCTCGACATATCCACGACTGTAATTTCTTCTGTCGGATCGATAATCGAAACGATATGCCCGGCTATTCCATCTACATATCTCATAAAAAGAGGGGTGACGAAATCGCCACCCCTCTTTTCAAATATATAATCGGTATGCATCAGAATGATTCGAGAGCAATGGAAAGATTCTGCAAAAAACATGCGAACCGAAAGTGCCAATAAAATAATACCGAAGAACTTGCGCAATACATAAACCCCCGTTTTCCCCAAAGCACGTTCCAAAATATGGACATTGCGAATAACAACATAGATAACAAGAATATTCAAGAACAAAGCGGCCAGAATACTACCCAACCCATACAGAGCCCTCAACGACAGCAGAGTCGTAAAAAAGAGCCGGCGCCGGCAATCAAAGGGAAAACGATCGGTACGATCGATGCCGCCCCCTCGGGCCCGTCATTCCTGAAAATCTCCACCCCGAGCAACATCTCTATGGCCATCACGAAGATAACCAGCGCGCCGGCAATGGCAAACGAAGAAATATCGACTTGAAACAGATTGAGTATCATATTCCCCATAAACAGAAAGGCGAGGAATGTAACCAACGAATAGACTGCCGCTTTCCAAGCGATAATATTTTGTCCCTTCTGCTTCATATCGATAATAATAGGAGTAAGCCCCGTTATATCGATTACAGCAAACAAAATAATAAAACACTCAGGAAATCCTGAAAACGAAACGATATTATTTCCATATTCTACATAGTTTAAGGTGTACGACAACAAGGTAAATACAAGAGTCTATATACACTCACATTTACACGATTTCTATCTTATCCGGTACAAAGTTAATGAAAAAAAAAAGAAATGAATAGTTTCTAAACAAAGAAGATGTTTAAGCTTTTATAAAGAAACATAGTAAAAAAAATTTTGTTAGTTTTGAAGAATCTAATCGTATAGCGTATGGACAGCATGTATGATGTTTTATTACAGCTCCCTATTTTTTCAAGGAGTCAGCCGAAATAAAATTTCGGAATTAATCGAGAAAATGAAATTTCATTTTCTCAAATATCCCGACGGAGAAAAAATCGTCACGAGCGGGGAAGAATGCAATCATTTGAAATTTCTCATCTCGGGAGAAATTCGCTCCGAACTGATTACACAAAACGAGAAAATGAGAATTACAGAGCTGATACAAGCTCCTAATGTAATAGCTCCCGACCATCTATTCGGCCGCGACACCTATTTCCCGGCTAATCTTTATGCCGTAGGAACCGTAGGAATCATGCAAATAGAAAAAAGCCTCGGTCATACAAATGTTACAAGAAGAACCTATCTTCCTCATCAATTTGTTGAACATACTCTCTCGCAGATCGCAAAAAGGCTCTTGAAAGTTTCACGGCTCTTTCGTCCAACGACCTCAAAGAACGACTGGCATTTTGGGTGTTGAGTCTCACGCAACAAAAATCGGTCGACATACGCATCATCTGCAAACAAAAAGATTTATATGCTTTTCTTCGGTGTGCAACGGTCGGTATTCCTGTCTACCCTCGATGAATTGAAAGAAGACGGTATCATCGATTACAATGCAAAAGAAATCATCATTTTAGACCGGTCCCGATTAAAAGATATGTTACTCGGCACAAGCAAAGACGACTTTTAGCATATCCCCTATCCCATTTTTATTCCACGGAGCAGCTCTACTGCTCCGTTTTTTGAAGCTGTTTTAAATTTATTCCGAGACAGATTAAGACCTATGTTGAAGCAGATTGGAGTCCGAGATATGCAGTCAATAGCGGGCTATTGACAAAAATCAAGGGATTCTAGATGCGAGACAGGGGCTCAATATGGCCGGAATATACCTGCTTGCAATGATAATATTATTTTTCAATAAATTTAAAACAGCTTCTTAATCTCGGGTCGGCAGTAAATCAGAGAGGTTTGTACCTTTATCCAATCTAACCCCTCTCCTCAGAAACTATTGTTCCTTCGGTTTCTCCCCTATATTTTGCATTGCAAAACACAGGGGAGAAGGGTGAATACCTTCAACAGCAGGAACAGGGTAGTATATCTCCCTCTTCCCTTTGCCGTGTCCCGTAGCCTTACGGGGTGTGGCGTTAGCCATATAGGGAAAAAGGCAGCTTTTCAATCCTCCTCCCTTGTGTTGCGGAGCGATATAGGGGAGGTGTCACGAAGTGACGGAGGGGTTAAATTCTACAATCAAAATCCTATACGCCGTCTTTCCAACCCCTCTCCTCAGAAACTTCCGTTTCTTCGGTCTCTCCCTATATTTTGCATTGCAAAACACAGGGGAGAAGTGTAGAATCTATCCTTGTGCAGAAATGAGAAATACCACTTTTAATCTTCTCCCTCTGCTTGGTAATGGATAAATTTCATATATCGGAAGTCTTGAAAAGAAAAAAAGATTGAAAATAGTATAAAATTCCACACTCCTCCTCTGTGTGGCGTTAGCCATATAGGGGAGGTGTCCGAAGGACGGAGGGGTTAGAAAAGACAGGCAGGTGGGGACACCAGAGGCAGTCCTCCGTTCCCTCTGCTCATCGCAGATGAGATAGGGGGGAAAAAAGGTTGAATAACTTGTTACATAAAAAAAGAGGCTCGCACACGGCAAGCCCCTTTTTCGATTATGTGAAAGACTGAATTTTAATCTTCCTGTTCAACACCCCATTGTTGTTTAGCCAAACGACGATAGTTATTGTAACGCCACTTAGCATTGTCCTCAGCAGCTTTGAACAATTCCGCAGCCTCCGAAGGATATTGTTTCATGACAGAAGCGAAACGAACCTCTCCTTTCAAGAAGTCTTGGAATTTTTCCCATTGCGGCTCCTTGCTGTCCAATGTGAACGGATTCTTGCCTTCGGCTTCCAATTCGGGATTGTAACGCCACAAGTGCCAGTATCCGCATGCTACGGCAGCAGCTTCCTCGGCCTGAGCCTTACCCATACCAGCCTTCAAACCGTGGTTGATACAGGGTGCATAAGCAATGATGATAGAAGGACCATCATAGGCTTCTGCCTCTCGGATAGCTTTCAAGGTCTGAGCTTGATCGGCTCCCATAGCCACCTGTGCACAATATACATATCCATAGGTCGAAGCGATAAGACCGAGGTCTTTCTTACGAACCCGTTTACCCGCTGCGGCAAACTTAGCGATAGCTCCCACCGGAGTAGCTTTTCGAAGCCTGACCACCGGTATTCGAATATACTTCGGTATCCAAAACGAGGATATTCACATTTTGCCCGATGCCAAAACATGGTCGAGACCACCGAAGCCGATATCGTACGAAGCACCGTCACCACCGATAATCCACTGTGATTTTTTGATAAGATACTGACTCAATGAAGCTATCTCTTTACATATTTCACACTTATCGGCATTGGCTTTCACGATAGGTGTAATTTGAGCTTCGAGCTCGATAGAACGTTCGGTATTGTCTTTATCGGCAATCCACGCTGCGAACAGTTCTTTGGTCTCTGCCGGACAGCTATCGCCCTCGATGGCTCGATTCATCAATTTCACCAAACGCTCGCGCATTTTTTCAACGGCCAACGTCATACCCAAACCAAACTCACAGAAATCTTCGAACAACGAATTGGCCCAAGCGACACCCTTACCTTTATCGTTCGTTGTGTAAGGAGTAGAAGGTATCGAACCCGAATAGATCGAAGAACAGCCCGTAGCGTTAGATACCATTTCACGGTCGCCGAAAAGCTGAGAAATCAATTTTACATAGGGAGTTTCACCGCAACCCGAACATGCGCCCGAGAACTCGAACAACGGAGTAGCGAACTGCGAATTTTTCACGTTCGATTTAATATCTACCAAGTGTTGCTTGCTCTTCACATTCTCGGCACAATAATCCCAACGGGGAGCCTCGCCCAACTGGCTTTCCAAATCGGACATAGACAGAGCCTTACCGTTCTTATTGCCCGGACAAACATCTACGCAATTGCCACAGCCCAAACAGTCGAGAACATCGACCTGCATACGGAAGTGCATACCCTTCATGGCAGCAGGGACTTTCATTTCGAGAGTCTCGCCAGCCTTGTAAGGAGAAGCGGCCAATTCGGCTTCATCGAGGACGAACGGACGGATAGAAGCATGAGGACAAACGTAAGCACACTTGTTACATTGTATACAGTTTTCACTGTTCCAAACAGGAACGAAAGCAGAAACACCGCGTTTTTCATATTTAGCGGTTCCGGCAGGCCAAGTTCCGTCTTCGATTCCAGAGAATGCAGAAACAGGCAAATCATCGCCGGCTTGTGCATTGATAACCTTCACAACATTTTCTACAAATTCGGGAGCTTTGCTTTCGGTTTTTTCGTCATCGGGTAGATTTGCCCATGCAGCATCTACCGTCACCTTCTCATATTCACCTCCACGATCTACGGCTGCATAGTTCTTGTTTACGACATCTTCGCCTTTTTTACCGTAGGACTTCACGATGAATTTCTTCATCTGCTCGATAGCCAAATCCACGGGAATCACCTCTGTTATGCGGAAAAACGCCGATTGAAGTATCGTATTCGTACGATTGCCCAAACCTATTTCCTGAGCAATCTTCGTAGCATTGATCGTATAGAACGAAATATTTTTCTGTGCCAATGTACGTTTCACGTTATTAGGCAAATGCTTAACCAGCTCTTCGGCGGTCCAAATCGTATTCAACAGGAACGTACCGTTCTGACGAATTCCGCGCAACACATCGTACATGTGCAAATAGGCTTGAACATGACAAGCCACGAAATTGGGCGTATTCACCAAATATGTAGAGCGAATAGGCGTATCGCCGAAACGCAAGTGAGAACAGGTGAAACCTCCCGACTTTTTCGAATCGTAGGAGAAATAGGCCTGACAATATTTATCGGTATTGTCACCGATAATCTTTACAGAGTTCTTGTTAGCACCTACCGTACCATCGGCTCCCAAACCATAAAATTTAGCTTCGAAGATACCTTCGCCGCCCAATGCCAATTCTTCTTTCGGAGGAAGAGACGTGAAAGTGACATCATCGACAATACCGATAGTAAAGTGGTTCTTGGGCTCAGGCAAAGACAAGTTTTCATATACCGACAAAATCTGTGTCGGAGTCGTATCTTTCGAAGCCAAACCATAACGACCGCCAACGATAAGCGGCGCATCGGCTTTACCATAAAATACATCTTTAACATCGAGATACAAAGGTTCGCCATTAGCGCCCGGTTCTTTGGTACGATCGAGCACAGCCACACGTTTAACCGTCTTAGGCAGGGCAGACAAGAAATGTTCTGCCGAGAAAGGACGATATAAATGAACAGCGACCAAACCTACTTTCTCGCCTTTTGCCATCAAATAGTCGATTGCCTCACGAGCAGCTTCGGTTACCGACCCCATCGCTATAATTACACGATCGGCATCCTCGGCTCCATAATAGTTGAACAAATGATAATCACGACCAGTAATCTTATTGATTTCCTGCATATAGTCTTCTACGATAGCAGGAACGGCTTCATAAAATTTATTGGAAGCCTCACGATGTTGAAAGAAGGTATCGGGATTCTCGGCCATACCCCGCATAACCGGAGCCTCGGGATTCAATGCTCGTGCACGGAACTCGGCCAAAGCCTTCTGATCGATAAGCGGAGCTAAATCCTCATTTTCAAGAGCCTCTATTTTCTGTATTTCGTGCGATGTACGGAATCCATCGAAGAAATTTACAAAAGGCACTCTCGACCGAATCGTAGATAAATGAGCCACACCGGCCAAATCCATTACCTCTTGCACAGACCCTTCGGCCAACATGGCAAATCCCGTTTGTCGAGTCGACATCACATCTTGGTGATCTCCGAAGATGGAAAGCGAATGAGAAGCCAACGTACGTGCCGATACATGGAACACGCAAGGCAACAATTCACCGGCAATCTTATACATGTTGGGGATCATCAACAGAAGTCCCTGAGACGCTGTATAAGTAGTCGTTAATGCACCAGCCTGCAAAGAACCATGAACTGCTCCGGCAGCTCCACCCTCAGATTGCATTTCTTGTACGAGGACCGTTTCCCCGAAAATATTCTTACGCCCGGCAGCAGCCCACTCATCTACATACTCAGCCATAGTAGATGACGGAGTGATGGGATAGATGGCTGCAACCTCAGAAAACATATACGAGATATGCGCTGCGGCCTGATTACCATCGCAAGTTAAAAATTTTTTCTGTTTACTCATCTTTTCTTGTTATTAAGTAATTAATATTGTTTTTTTTCATCTCTAAATCAATACACAAACCCAAACAACCATAAAGGTATTAAGTTTTCACTACCTATTTTCAAATCGTCTACCGCATAATAAAAATGAGGGTTGATACGACTGCGGGGCACACTCCCTTGTATTCTGAACAAAAGTTCTCGGTTCACCAAAAACTGAGCGTTTTTACTACCCATATTCAAACGGTGATCCTTGTGCAACGTATTATAAAAAAAGGTTTCGCGAATCGATTGAGGATCTGCCTGAACCGACCGATTGGAATATATAATGTTCGTATTATGCATATACACCATAGCCGGTTTTTTAGGAAATTCCTCCCCTACCCGATAAAGCATATTAATAAGCCTCGCATCTTTCAAACTTTTAATATAATTCATAACCGTCGCTCTTGAAATTTGAATATCCTTGCTCAACTGACTCACGTTAGTGGAGCCGGCGAATGAACCGACAACAAATACATTAAACGACGAACCTTCGGGAGATAGGACAATTCTATTTGCTTAATCAACAGAATATCCACCTCCATAATCATATTGATATTTTTAACCAGATTTTCCGAGAAATTCGATTTATCCAAAAAGAACGGATAATATCCATGATGCAAATACCCCGGAAAATAATCTAATGGATTTACTTGCGCACAAATTTCCTGAGCGATAGCCCTATGATTGGTTATAATATCGCTAAGAGAATATGAAGGGAAATGAGTAGAAGCCATCAAATTCAAATATTCCCGAAATGAAAACCCTCGCAGATTATAAGAATCGACCAATCCGGCCAATACCGGATTCTCCTCTTTTAATCGCATAACCGACGAACCGGAAAAAATTATTTTCAATTCGGGCAAATGATCATAACAATATTTCAATTCCTCCGACCAACCCGGATACTTAAATACCTGATCTATCAGTAATACCCGTCCCCTTGTCCATAAAAACGTTCTGCAAAATCTCTCAGAGTATGCTCAGTAAAATATAAATTATTGAGATTTATATATAAGCACGACCGGTCTAAGCCGTAATTTTCTTTGGCATATTGCAGCAAAAATGTGGTTTTTCCTACCCCTCGGCTACCCTTTATACCTACCAAACGGCTGTTTTTGTCGATTTGATACATTAAATCCCGTTTCACCGGAGACTCTACATGCTCGACGAGATACTTGTGTGTTCTATAAAACGATTCCACGGCTTCTCTCTTAAACAGGCCACAAAGATAATAAAACACCACTATTTTGGCAAGCCGACTTTGCAATTTATAATATGATAGTGTTTATTACTTTTTTATTTTAACATTATTTCAAAGAAGTATCTTCCCCACTTATAAGCTCCTATAATAAACAAACACAATAATATTTCATTAGAAATACCTATATAACACAAGAGAGATTACCGAACCTCGATAATCTCTCTTAATTTATTTATTCGTTTAGTTATCACTTCGCAGGAGAAATCGTTGCTGCACGATCGAGAATATAAGAACCGAAACGATCGAGTTTCGCATCGCTGGTCTTTTGTTCCAACTGATCGGGGCTAACGCCATAAGATACTAAGGCATCATAGACTCTTTCGGCACGAGCTTTGCGCAACTTAGCATTGAAGGCTGCCGTACCTGTTTCACTATCGGCATAACCGGTAATCACATACTTCGTATCCTTGTTGGCTTTAATAGCCTTTGCAACAGCTTTCAACACTACTCTGTCTTTCCCTTGCAGTTCCGAACTATTTATATTATAATAAACGGTAACCACAGGAGCTTGTTCCTCAACGATCTTTTCTGCCGGACGATTCTTACATTCGGCCAATTGTTGTTCGAGGTCTGCTATTTTTCGATTGGCATCGCGCAATTGAGCGACAAGAGCATCTCCTTCCGCATCGCTGTATTTACCCACAACCGGAGCTACAACAGGCACAACCGGAGCATTCCAACCACGACCTTTGAACTTATAGGTTACACCCACCAAAGCAGAAAGAGTCTTAGCATGATTTCCTTCCCCGGCAACAGTCTCTTCAAACACATCGAAACGAAGATCCAAATTGATAGCCCAAGCATCGCTTAAACGGAAACGGTTTAACAAACCGCCTCTCATACCCATATTGACACAATCGGCAATATCCCCATCACCAGAAACCGCAATAGGAATTCCCATACCGACATATAAAATAGGAGAATAAACGCGCTCGCGATATCCACAGAACAAACTTGCCAAATCGCCCATCACATCAAGAGCCGGCGTTATTAAAGCATACGATTGTTTGTAATAAGTATTGTCGAGCATCTCGCCACTCATGCCATTACCCCATAAAGCAGCTCCTTTCATTCCATAATAATCAGCGCCCAAACGCAACCCGATAACAGGAGAAAACCATTTCTCGACATTAAGACCAAACACAGGAGCAATACGCTTACCAAAATCGGCATGGCTATCAAATCTCCCTAAACTAAAATCAACCCCGCCTTCAAGTGAAATCATCCAATTGTCTTTAAACTTATTCAAGACAATTTCTTTGGAAGGTTCTGTCTTAGCCTCCTCTTGGGAAGCTGCTGCAACCATTGCCGGCATTGCTGCAAAAACACCTGTAAGCAAAATTGCAGATACAGTCTTCTTCATACTACTATTATTTTTAATTAATATATGTTTAACATACGATCGACCAGCATATAAAGATATGAAAATCAATCATTTTATAGACCCAATTGAATTTGGGGATAAAGATAATTGATTTATTTTATTCGACAAACAAATTTTATTTAAATTTACAACAAAGTCGTTCTTCTATAAAAAAAGAAAAACGACTTTGCTTAAATTCTCTAAATACTTATTTCTCTACAAATTCAATAATTTCCCGAGCGATATTATCCGAAGTAAATCCCAATTTTTCATCAAGAACCTTATATGGCGCAGAATAACCGAAATGGTCCAATCCATACACTTTGCCCTCACTGCCCACCAACGGGAACAGAGTCGAAGGCAAACCGGCCGTCAACCCAAACACCGGCAACCCGGGAGGTATTACCGCGTTTCTATACGATAAAGGCTGCTCCAAAAATAGACCTATCGAAGGAGCCGAGACGATCTGTACCCGTACCCCCTTATCATGCAATATATTTACGGCGCCGACTAAGGTAGAGACCTCCGATCCATTGGCCACCAACACAACATCGGGAGTCTCGTCTTTCATCAATATATAAGCGCCTTTCTCTGCTTGTAATGCATCGTTATAACGACTGCCCGAAGCCGACGGTAAATCGGGGACATCTTGACGGGAAAGAATCAATGCCGTCGGTGTATCCTTATTCTCCATAGCCAATTTCCAAGAAACAAGAGTTTCAGCGCTATCGGCCGGCCTCAGAACCAACACACTATTTTTGCCGCTATGATTCTTCAACTGCTCCATCAACCGTATTTGAGCTTCCTGCTCTACCGGCTCGTGAGTAGGTCCATCTTCTCCCACCCTGAAAGCATCGTGCGTCCAAACATATTTCACGGGCAATTCCATCAAAGCCGCCATACGAACTGCCGGTTTCATATAGTCAGAAAAAACAAAGAATGTTCCACAAGCAGCCTGCATTCCTCCATGCAACAATATACCGTTCATAATCGCCGCCATAGTCAATTCAGCGACCCCAGCATGTAAAAATGCTCCGTGGAAATCACCCTTCGCAAAAGCTCCTGTCTTCTTCAAAAAAGCCTCTGTCTTATCCGAATTTGCCAAATCAGCCGAAGAAACGACCATATTTTTTCACCCGTTCTGCCAAATAAGCCAAAACGTTTGCCGAAGCAGTCCGAGTAGCGACATTCGGTTTATACTCTATCGATGAGAAGTCAAGCGCAGGAAGTTTTCCGGCATAAAAAATCGTGCAACTCTCTGGCCAATTCGGGATTTTCTTTCTCCCACGCAGCTTGCGCCGATTTACGTTCTGCGACAATCGCTTTCAATTCCTCTGCTCGACGGGCATACAGACCGGAAGTTTCAGGGAATATCACAAACGGATTTTCCACATTTCCGCCTAAATTCTCAATGGTCTTTTCATAAGATGCACCCGACTTACTCAAAGGCTGTCCATGCGTAGAATATTTTCCCTCGAATTTCTCTCCCGTAACCGTTACACACCCACGTCCCATAATGGTTTTCCCTATAATTAGAGTCGGACGTTCAGTTTCACGATTAGCCAACGCCAATGCATCACGAATAGCTACCGGATCGGTTCCGTCTATTTCCACGACATTCCAATTCCACGACCTATACTTCGCAGCAGTATCTTCATCGGTTACCGCATCTGTATCAGTCGAAAGTTGTACGTCGTTACTATCATAGAACATAATCAAATTATGCAATCCCAAGAATCCGGCCAAACGACCTGCACCCTGAGAAATCTCCTCTTGAATACCTCCATCGGAAATAAACGCATAAATTTTATGACTACACCATTCGCCGAAACGAGCAGCCATAAAACGCTCGGCGATAGCAGCGCCGACAGCCATCGTATGTCCCTGACCCAAAGGTCCCGAAGTATTCTCAATACCATGCATTACATCTACTTCGGGGTGGCCGGGAGTTATACTGCCCCATTGACGAAACGACTTCAAATCGTCCATCGTATAAAACCCCGACATAGCCAATACACTATAAAGCATCGGGGACATGTGCCCGGGATCTAAAAAGAAACGATCACGATTTATCCATTTCGGATCCGCCGGATCGTACACTAAAAACTCGGAATATAACACATTGATAAAATCAGCTCCCCCCATAGCACCTCCGGGGTGACCCGATTTGGCTTTTTTCAACCATCGCCGCCGTCAATACTCTGATATTGTCGGCCGATTTGTTTAATAAGTTCGTATCGTTCATGGGAATTTTTTTACAAAAATAATACAATTCATGAGTATACAAACACAAAAACCGCCAAAAGTTCACAAAAAAAGACAAAGAGAGTGAAGAAGCTTATCTTCACTCTCTTTACTAAATCTTATCTATTAAATAAATAGTTACGCCTCATAATCGTCGGTCGGAATATCTGTATTAACATTCTTACTACCTATGGCAGCATAGAATAAAATATAAGCCAATCCCAACGCAATTACCCAATAGCTATTCAAGAATCCAGCGAAATCGGCTACACCGCCTTGAATCAAAGGCAATATACCGCCACCGCAAACCATAACCATAAACAGGCCAGAAGCTGCTGCTGTATATTTACCCAACCCTTCTACTGCAAGGTTGAAAATACCGCCCCACATCACAGAAGTACAAAGTCCGCAAAGGATTAACAACATCACGTTTACAGGAACTTGGGCAAAGCCGAATGATATATCGGACTTAAATACCGGCATATTTACCAAAATATTATCAGCACAGAATATCGCACCCAATACCAATGCGATACCCACTGTCGATACAACCGTCAACATCGCGCGACTGGACACCTTCGCTCCGATAGAGGCCCCGCACAAACGACCGATCATCATCAAGAACCAATATGTCCCTACAACCGATCCGGCAATCGTTGGATCGATGTTTATCTCAGGTGAAGTCATAAACAAATTGGCAAAATTAGGAATGCCGACTTCAACACCTACATATATAAAGATAGCAACAGTTCCCAACACAAAATGGCGGAAAGAAAGTGCGCTATGTTTACTCTTCTCCTTTTTGGCAGAAGTTTTTACGATATGAGGTTCTGGAATATTTACAAAATATAAAACGACAAATGCCAAAGCAAAAATACCCATTGCCAAGAACAAGGCAGGGTCGGCATTGGAAATTTTAGCCTGAGCCAAATCACCGATCAAATAACCTACCAACACCGGTACAATAGTCGCACTAATCGAGTTGAACGAACCACCTAATTGAATCAATTGATTTCCTTTGTTTCCACCGCCGGCAAGAGTATTCAACATAGGATTCACTACCGTATTCAACATACACATGGAAAAACCGGAAATGAAAGCGCCCACCAAATACACGGCGAAACTTTCGGCGATACCCGACAAGAAAGTGATACCTACACCGATAAACCCGACGGTTACGGCAAGAAGCGCGGTCTTCTTATAACCAATGCGCTGCAACAGCATACCGGCCGGAATTCCCATAAAGGCATAAGCGATAAAGTTAGCCGCATTTCCCAACTGCGACATAAAGTTACTGGCTCCGAACTGACTTTTTAACAATGACTCCCATCGGATTCTGAAGCCCTGTCACAAACGAAATCATGGCGAACAATGCAAACATCACTATAATGGGAAGTGCATAGTTCTTTTTCTGCTCTGTACTCATTTTATAAGATTTTAATTAATGAATTTATGTGTGTTTTATTTCTTTTACAATAGATATTTTACCCTTTGCACATCAAAAAATACAAAATTGAGAGCAAAAGTAATGTTAATTATCCATCAACAGATACGATAGCAGCATGTTTTTGAGCATAAAAACTTTCAAAACTCACATTCAGATTGTCATTCAAAAACATGAATAAACACGTTCCCCGAATATAGACGTTCCTATACGCACCAACGTACTGCCATGTCGTAAAGCCAACGGATAATCATGTGACATTCCCATCGATAATTCACAAAATGCCGAAGAGTCGACCGAGCTCGAACCTTTCACCTCATCGAACAATTTTTTCAAAGCACTAAATTCTCGCTCTATACAATCCTCATCATCTGTCTGGGTGGCCATACCCATCAATCCACATATCCTTACATGAGGATATTTCTCCGAGGAACCGCCTTGTAACAATTCCCGGCAAGAATCAAGCGTAAAGCCATATTTACTATCCTCTTGCGCCACGTGGATTTCAAGAAGGCAATCGACTACTCGACCGCATTTGGCCGCCTCGCTTTCTATAACCGAAAGGAGCTTTTCGCTATCCACGCTATGAATAAGAGTAATGAACGGGACAATATATTTCACTTTATTGGTTTGCAAATGACCTATAAAATGCCATTCTATATCCTTAGGCAAAACCTCATACTTTTCAACAAGTTCCTGTACTCGGCTCTCCCCGAAAATACGCTGTCCCGCCTCATAAGCCTCCATTATGGTTTCGGCCGTATGAAATTTCGAGACCGCCACCAACCGAGTTCCAGCAGGTAACTCTTGACGAATTCGCTCTATATGTCGGGCTATATCACTCATTCTTGCGGACGATCTTCTTCTTGTTTTGTTTTTCTTTTCGGGATCAAACGGATAAACGTCCATCAACGGAGTTTCTGTAATAGAAACAATCACCCAGTCGGCCATTGTTCCTTTCATGCCTTCCACCAAGTTTTTCAATGCCGTTTCAAAATCTGCGGCTTGCACAAGCATATACGATGCCGTACGTTTTTCCATACCGCTTTTCTCGTCGAGAGTGATAAAATTGAGTTTACATTTATACCACCGATCACCTGTTTCATCAAAAAAAAGCTCGCTGAAATTAGCTCGCTTCACCGCCGAAACAGAAAATTCCCCGAGATAAACGGAGATACCTCCTCAATAATACGAGCTTCCGCTTCGGTAAACGATAAAGCATCCACCAAATAGGGCTCTGTCACTTTTTTTTGCATGCCGTTTTCCAGCATCTTATCGTACTTAACTCTGCACTCAAACCAATTAGCCATATTTTTGCATTCAAAAAAAGAAGGTGCTCCTGCACCCTCGGTTGTTAATATTCTATTTTATCACTCTTGTTTTCCCATTTTTCAAAAGCCTTGATAGCTTCGCCGCGCATCATCGGGACTACATTCAAATGGCGTTTTTCCAAAGGTAAAGCCAATTCGTCGTAAATAAACGAGTCATCGAATCCTATCTCCTTGGCATCCGCCTTCGTATTTCCGTAATACACTTTGTCGAGATGCGCCCAATAAATGGCTCCCAAACACATGGGACAAGGCTCGCAAGAAGTATAGATCTCGCATCCGCTCAAATCGAATGTCCCCAATACCCGGGCTGCTTCACGAATCGCATTTACTTCTGCATGCGCCGTAGGATCGACCGATGCCGTCACACGATTTGCCCCCCGCGCTATGATTTTTCCATCTTTCACAATCACCGCACCGAACGGCCCCCCGTCGTGATCTATATTATCGAGAGACAACTTTATAGCCTCTCTCATAAATGATTCTTTTTCACACATACGTCAAGAACAATTCACATTAATTTATAAAGTCTTCAATGAGAGCAAATAAAAAGGGCTGCACATCTCCGCTTATAACTATGCCTATTTCTCACTTTCACTACAAAAAGACGACATGAATAAAACGAATTTATTCGATTGCACTGTATATTGTCTATTTTGCATTACTTGCAAAGTTACAAAACAGATTCAACGAAAAAATATACTTAAAAAAAGTATGTCCCTATTTTAAGCTTCTTTCAAACTTTTATTCACGCGATCGATATAATCGAGCAACTCTTCACGCCCCCGTTTTTTTTCCGACGATGTAGCGAAAATGGGAGGCAATTCTTCCCAAGATTCATGCAGCACCTGTTTGTAATACTCGATATGCTCTTTCAGTACTATGGGGCCAATCTTATCCGTTTTTGTAAATACAATGGCAAAAGGCACGCTGTTTTCACCCAACCATTCCATGAATTCGAGGTCTATCTTTTGAGGTTTGTGCCGACAATCGAGCAGGACAAAAAGACAAGTCATTTCCTTGCGATAAAGCACATACCCCTCTATCATTTCCCGCAATGCCTCTCGACTCTCTTTGTCTCGGCGGGCATATCCATAACCCGGCAAATCGACCAAGTACCAACTATCATCGACAAAAAATGATTGATAAGCATCGTCTTTCCTCGGAGTAGACGAGGTCATCGCCAACCCTTTCTTACAAGTCAACATATTTATCAACGACGACTTTCCCACATTGGAACGTCCGATAAAAGCATATTCGGGTAATCCGTGCGATGGGCAGTCCTTCACATGGCTGCTGCTAATCACAAACCGGGCGTTTTTTATTTCCATATATTATATTCAAATTTTGACAATCCATGCAAAAATACTCATTTTTCCCGATTTGACGACAACGCTGTTTTTTCTCTGTCTCAAAATATGACATACAGAACAATAACTAACAGATATTTCCTATATTTGTAGATACGAATATAGGATGCGGTTCGGCATAGTCAAGTCAGAAATAAGATTTCGGTTTGCCTCTGCACTCACCTTTTACTATATTTGCAAACTCGTGAAAAGGAACAACCCTTATGGACCAACAATATTCTTCTATTCTTCTCGAAAATGCGGTAAACGAATTTGCCAAACTACCGGGTATCGGTAGGAAAACGGCTTTACGTTTGGTTCTGCATTTGTTAAGACAAGAAGAGGGCGAAGCCGAAAAAATTCGGTAATACCATTATCAAGTTATGCAAAGAAATCAAACGTTGCCACATTTGCCATAACATATCCGACTCGGATACCTGTACCATTTGTGGCGACCCTTCGCGCGATGCCTCCACGTTGTGCGTTGTCGAGAATGTGAAAAGAGGTGATGGTAGTCGAGAACACTCGCCAATTCCACGGGCTTTATCACGTATTGGGGGGTCATCTCCCCGATGGACGGCATAGGTCCGGCCGACCTCGAAATCGAAAGTTTGGTAGACCGAGTCGCCTCCGGTGGAATAAAAGAGGTAATACTCGCACTCAGCGCCACGATGGAAGGCGACACGACCAATTTCTACATATTCAGGAAGTTGGCTCCGTTCGATGTTAAAATCACCATCATCGCCAGAGAGTATCCATAGGCGGAGAGCTGGAATACACCGACGAAATCACATTGGGGCGTTCCATTCTCAACCGCACGTTATTCAGCGAAAGTTTCAAAGGATAATATTATACTATTTTCATTAGACTGCCGTTATACATTATAATATTAGAGATTCTGTCTTGTGGTAAAAATCAGTGTCGTTATTGTCAATTACCGTGTAAAATACTTTTTTGGAGCAATCGCTTCGGTCGGTACGGGCTGCATTAAAGACATACCCGATGGAAGTCGAGATCTTTGTCGTGGACAACCACTCGCAAGATGACTCGCTCGATTACCTCATACCCCGGTTTCCCGAAGTCCGATTCATCGCCAATACCGAAAACGTAGGATTCGCACGAGCCAATAACCAAGCCATCGAACAATCCACCGGGAAATATGTTCTGTTACTTAACCCCGACACTGTAATAGCCGAAAATACGTTATTCGAAGTTTTCCAATTTATGGAAGCTCACCCCGAAGCCGGAGGAACCGGGGTAAAAATGCTCGATGGTGACGGACGGTTTCTACCGGAATCCAAAGAGGATTCCCCACTCCGTGGGTATCGTTCTGCAAGATTTTCGGGCTCTCGGCATTATTCCCCCATTCCCGCATTTTCGGCCGTTATCACATGAAATACCTCTCTCCCGACGAATGCCACCCCATAGACATTCTTTCGGGTGCATTCATGTTCATGAGACGTGAAACACTGGACAAAAGCGGGCTACTCGACGAAAGTTTTTTCATGTACGGCGAAGACATCGATCTCTCCTATCGGCTCGTCCTTGCAGGATACACCAATTACTTCCTGCCGACTCTATTATACATTACAAAGGAGAGAGCACGAAAAAAGGAAGCCTGCGATACGTCCGTGTCTTTTATGAAGCCATGCTCATTTTTTCAAAAAGCATTACCCGCATTACAGCAAAGGGTATTACCTCGCCGTAAAATTCTCTATATTCTTCCGAGCCTCGTTAGCCGCTGCTTACCGAGCCGTCTCCTTTCCGTTTCATAAGCATGGAAAAACCGATAAGAAAGAGAAAGGAAAATGGTATATTCTCTCCCGCACCCCGCAAACCATAGCCCGATTGATTCCGGGTATAAAACACTACACGCCTATATGGTCAGCCGATGAAATTCCGTCGTCATCTGAACGACAAGACAACCGACATATCATATTAGATTCGGGACTACTTTCCTATCGGGAAATCATAGAAACCATACAATCAAAAAGCGACGTCCGTAACCATTTCCTCATCTATACTCCCGACTCAGAAATCATCATTTCACCCCAACAAACCTATACGAAACCATGAACTACCTCACCGGCAAACAAATAGAACTGCGAGCGGTAGAACCCGAAGACCTCGATGCCCTTTACCGCTGGGAAAATGATTCGTCTCTGTGGATATACGGAAGTACCGTATCGCCCTTCTCACGTTATCTGTTGAAACAATACATCGAAAACTATACGGCCGACATCACTCGGGACAAACAATTAAGGCTCATAATCATGCGAAAAGAGAGTCGCCAAGTTATCGGTGCGATAGACTGTTTCGACTACGATACCACAAACCGTAAAGCAGCGATAGGTCTCCTCATCGATCCCGGTCACAAACGACAAGGATTCGGACGGGATGCCCTCGAAACATTCGTAGAATATGCTTTCCGTTTTTTACACCTGCATCAATTATATGTACATATTCCCGTTTGTAACACAGCCAGCATAGCGCTTTTCAGAACATGCGGATTTCACGAAAGCACACGCTTAAAAGATTGGATACGGTTACCTCAGGGATATGCCGATGCTCTGATATTTCAAAAATTCAATCGGGAATAAGCGACTAATTCATCAGAGGACTCTAATTAAGCGAAGGTTCCTGCGGGGAATTTAGCCACAACTTATATCCGTCACCCATACCCTTTACTATCTCTCTCCAAAAAGCATCATCTTCGGCCGCAAGACAATCGCCCGGCGAAGTCATAGTCGTCACAGCCCACGACTCCTGTTTTAATTCCCCGTCGAGCTGCCCGGCCGACCAACCGCTATACCCGATCAAAAACTTCACATGCTTTTTGCACCGTAGAGTCGCTTCTCAAAAAAACGAGCAGCATATCGAAATCCCCATTAGCGAACAACCCCGTCGAAACCTCCACTGCACCGGGCAATGACGCTATATCGTGCAAGAAAAACAAATGATCCGTTCCTACCGGCCCTCCACAAAAACCGGAATGGAAGGTATATCGTTCTCTCCCTCTAACAATTCACTCAGAACATATCTCGTAGGGCTATTCAACACAAACCCCACCGCACCCCCTTCTCCGAATATTCGGCCAAACAAATAACCGCTCGGCGGAAACACCCTTCGTCCAAAAATGGCTCCGCCACCAACAACGCGCCCCGGTGAGGCGGCATCACCCGCCTGCGTATATGAAACGATTCGACGTGCATACAGATACGATTAAATCTCTGTCAAATATAAAAATTCAATCCCGTAGTTCAAAACAAATCGTAAAGTTTCACCGACAAAAAACGCTCTTGCAATCATTTCTTTTTCGCATGGTCTCGAACTGTTACGACAGTAAACAGGCTAAGTAGAACCGTTATAAATTAAACGATGACACAGAGCAAACGATACGAAATAACCCCGAAACGCCTTACATTTGTACAGCAACACTACACCATTATGGACGGAAAAGACGACATCTCGAATGTAATCCGGGAGAAAAAAAAGCCGCACGGGTCACTTGGGTGGGATTTTTTACCAATCTCATCTTGTCTGCCGCAAAAAATCATAGCCGGCATATGGGGGCGAAGTAGTGCCATGATTGCAGACGGCATACACTCCTTATCCGATTTTATCACAGATTTCATCGTTATCATCTTCATTAAAATCTCATCGAAAAACGAAGACAGCGACCACCCTTACGGACATGGCAAATTCGAAACCTTTGCCACCATGCTCATCAGCTTTGCACTCTTCGTCGTCGCCATTGGAATATTTTATTCGGGAAGCATCAAAATATACGAAGTCCTCAACGGGGAAATTATCGAACGTCCCACCTATTTGGCACTCGCTATGGCAGCTGTTTCCATCATCGTAAAAGAAAACTTATATTGGTACACGATCACAATCGGGCGCAACATCGACAGTCCGGCTGTCATTGCCAACGGCTGGCATCACCGTTCCGACGCTTTCTCCTCGATAGGAACCCTCATAGGCATATCGGGAGCTATGTTTCTGGGTGAACGCTGGCGGGTGCTCGATCCCATAACCTCACTCGTCGTAGGAATATTTATCTTTGGAGTCGCTTATAAGCTCGCTCGCCCCAGCATACAAGAACTTCTCGAAATGTCCCTCCCCGAAGAAGTGGAACAAAATATTGCCGAGAAAATACAGCAGACACCCGGAGTCATCGCATTCCACCACCTGCGCACGCGTAAAAACGGAAACACATTCATCATCGACATGCACATCAAAGTCGACCCCGATTCTTCTATCGTCAAAGCGCACGACATCGCCACACAAGTGGAAGAATCGCTCAAAACCACTTTCGGGGAAAAGGACGCAGGTCAATATCCACATCGAACCGTATTTGCAAAAAATTAAGCGATACAGATACTATTTTATCATTTTTTCTATTTTTGTATTTGAACAGTCGTTAATAAACTGTTTTTGAAATCATTCAATCGAGTATAAACCCTAAAAAGAAGAAAGGAGAAAACAAATAAAAAAACACGAACGAAACAACGGATTTGTGTACGACAGTATAGAATCCTCATAAATGCAATTAACCCGATGTATAAACACCCGGATAAGCGTTTCCCGTTCGGACACTTAAAATAAAATCGAGCTTTCAGCTCTTGTTCTCTTTACGTTGAATACCGCCAAACATTCATTCCACGAGAACAAGCAGATCGAAAGTTCACGCTTCAAAGGCGTGAGCTGTTCTGTGCTTGTTGTGGAATATGGTCACTTGGCGGTAACCAAACGTAAAGCAAGCGAAGAATGGTTACACGCCTTTTCCATATTTAAACCAATCGAAAAAAATTATAAAATACTCATATTCTTAAAAGAAATAATCATGAAAAATTTACTGACCGTTGTGATGCTGTTTGTTTTTTCAACAGCATTATATGCACAAAAAGACGTAACCAAATTTCTCGGGATTCCCGTCGATGGCACTAAAACTGCAATGATACAAAAACTTAAAGCCAAAGGATTCACACCCTCCACATGGGACAAAAATATCTTGGAAGGCGAGTTCAATGGATTTGATGTCAATGTACACATCGTAACAAACAACAATAAAGTTTGGAGAATCATGTTGGCTGATAAAATCACTCAAGATGAAACAGGTATAAAAATCCGTTTTAACGAACTTTGCCGACAATTCGAAAATAACAAAAAATATAAGTCCATGACCGACAAGGAGCAAACAATTCCCGACGACGAAGACCTTTCCTATGAAATGACTGTAAACAACAAACGCTATGATGCTGGTTTTTACCAAATTTCCCCATTGGACACCATAGCCATATACAATGAATCGAAACAATCTCTGCTGGACAAATATACGCAAGAACAGCTGGACAATCCGACAGAAGAAATATCAACTGCAATCCAACTTAATTATCTCAATAATAAACTAGATATTGAGCTGCAAAACATATTTGCTATGACTAATAATTTCGTTTGGTTTATGATCACCGAACATGCTGGAAAATATTACATCACTATGTTTTATGACAATGAATACAATCATGCCGATGGAGAAGATTTATAATTATAAACCCAATAAAAACAAGCGGAGCTTTTTCTCGAAGCTCCGCTTGCTGTATTTCATGCTATCTACCGTCTCTCGATACGGCCGGCAAAACCGCCACCGGGGAATAAAGTGACCTTCAACTGTCGGTCTTCGGGAACAGGCATTACTACCCGTTTATAATCGCAAGCGGCACGGTCGGCATTTATACCGTCCTTGAACAGCTCTATCTCATAAAAGCCCTCTCCCAAAAATGAGATCGACAATTATATCCCGTTTATCCCAGTTTGTCAAACCTCCTACGTACCACTCATCGCCCGAGCGCCTCGCCATTGTAATATATTCGCCCACTTTCCCGTCAAGCCCCAAAGTTTCGTCCCACACAGTCGGGATGCGGGCTATGAAAGCGGTACACTCCGGTTCTCTCTTGTAATTCGAAGGATTGTCGCACAACATATTCAACGGAGAATCAAAAATAACATACGTAGCCAACTGACGACAGCGTGTGCCCTGACTCATCGGCTCACTATTCACCGGATTATAATTCTTCTTGATTGCATTGCGCATAGCTCCCTGCGTATAGTCCATAGGTCCGGCAAACTGACGAATAAAAGGAATCTGTACATCGTAAGTCACTTGGTCATATCCTTTCGGGCTCCATTTCAATTGTTCCAAACCATTCACACCTTCATAGTTGATCACATTGGGCCATGTACGTTGCGCTCCCGTAGGTTTGTACATTCCATGAAAATCCACCAACATATTATAACGGGCGCACAATTCCGAAGCTTCATTGATAAACCGCACCATCTCTTGGTCGTCCCTATCCATAAAATCTACTTTGAACCCTTTTTATCCCCATATCGGCATAATGCTTCACGACATTTTCCATATCCCGATGGAAAGCCCAATATCCGGCCCAAAGAATCAAACCGACATTTTTCCCGTCGGCATACGTTACCAATTCAGGCAAATCTATTTCAGGAACGACCTGCATTAAATCGGCCTTTTTATTCACAGCCCACCCCTCGTCGAGAATCACATATTCTATCCCGTTCTCCGCAGCAAAATCGATATAATATTTATACGTCTCGTTATTGATTCCGGCACGAAAATCTACCCGTAGAGATTCCACGCATTCCACCAATCCCAAGCCACCTTACCCGGTTTTATCCACGAAGTATCGGCGATACGCAGAGGTTTCCCCAAACGGAACACGATATCACTGGCGGCCAACTCTGCATCATTACCGGCAACGGCAATCACCCGCCACGGAAGTTGGGCATTGGCATCACGAGCAATATATTCTTCTCGGGAAGTAACAAACTTTTGTAACATGTTATGTCCCCTTGAACCGTCGTTTTTCGGAACCGGCGCAAAGTGCGACGTAAGGACCGGAGTATCGCCTCCACCCACCAAATACATGCCCGGATAATTATCCAAGTCGGCTTCGGTTATACACACTTTCATTCCATGAGGCAACTCTACCAACACAGGAAGAAATAAAAGGCGCGACGATTTAAATTTGGTAATAGATTCATGTTCATAAGTATTCTCGAACGAGTTGATATACTGCGACTCGAAATCACCATCGTCTCCACGTTTTACATAGCTAGCGTACATCGGATAATCGGCGGGAAATGTAAAATCAACTTGTTCGTTATATACTGTATAAGGGATATTACTTTTATAGGTCAATCGATACGCTATTCCATCGTCATAAGCCCGCACAACCAACCCCTGTTTTCCCGATGTCAAAACCATCTGATTATAACGATCCTTCACTTGAAAACGTTTATAAACAGGAGCCGGAATCATCTCGTCTACAAAACTCCTGCGAACTTTGGGTTGTTTGGAATTCATGCCCCATAAAACTTTTGTTCGAGATTCGTTGTTTTCTTTTTATCGTGAGGGATATAGGAGACGGAGCCAAAACCTCTGTTTCTCCAGCAAACACGCTCAGAGTCGTCCCGGAATTCGTTACCGATACGACCACTCTTAAATCTCCCGAGGGCGAAGCTACTTCATAATTTTTAGCTTGAGCCGCAAATACCGTCATGACCGCAATGAAAAGGGAAATGCTCTTTTGGAAAATGTTCATAAGGTTAACTTTATTTTATTATTACTCTGTAAAATACAATGATAAACAAAAGCAAAAATAACAAAATAGTCACATATCGAAAAGAAAAGAAACTTTTATTTCTCATTTTTTATAAACAAGACATGTATTCCCCGCTTCCCGATACGAAATTTGCCGTCGAAATATTTGAATACAATTTTAAATTATGGACGAACGCAATCTCATCAACGGCTCGCTCGTGTCGTATCTCTCTTGGGCCGCCGATTTTATCTCACCCATACGTTGGTTTCTATTAGCTGCATTCGCATTGGTTTTGGCCGACTTGAAATTCGGGATCGAAGCAGCACGGCATAGGGGCGAAACCATACGCAAAAGCAGGGCGATACGCCGAAGCGCAAACAAAATCATCGATTATCTTTGCTGGATACTGGTCGCCACGAGTTTTGGCGAAGCATTCGGCACACCGTTCGGGATTCCCATATTACCGGCACTTGTGCTGTTAGTGGTGTATGGCTGTGAAATCAATTCGTGTTTCAACAATTACTTCGAAGCCCGGGGAAGCAAACTGCGAATCAACATCTTCAAATGGTTAAAAAACAAGTCCGATATTATGGTCCCCTCCGACGATGAAAACGATACCACGAAAACATAAACTTTACATCGGGATAACAGTCGCTCGATAACAATAATTTACGCCAAACATAGCCGGATTAGCTCAAAGTTTTGTATTTTTGCGAAAATTTACAAACATATACCTATGAATATTCTCGACCTAAGCGAACAAGAGATCATTCGTCGTAACAGTCTCGACGAAATGCGCAAATTGGGCATAGAACCCTACCCTGCTGCCGAATATCCTGTAAACGCCTATTCTCAGGAAATAAAAAAATAATTTCGTCGATGGTGCGGAAACTCCTCGTCAGGTAGCCATAGCCGGACGTATTATGAGTCGGCGTATCATGGGTAAAGCCTCATTCATCGAGTTGAAAGACTCGGAGGGCCGTATCCAAGTTTATATTTCGCGTGACGACCTCTGCCCGGGAGAAGATAAAGAATTATACAATACCGTATTCAAAAAGCTGCTCGACATCGGCGATTTCATCGGTATTCGCGGATTTGTATTCCGCACCCAAATGGGAGAAATAACGGTTCATGCGCAAGAACTGACAGTACTCGCCAAATCGATACGCCCCCTTCCCATCGTAAAGATGAAAGACGGGGTAGCCTACGACGCTTTCGAAGACCCCGAGCTCCGTTATCGCCAACGCTATGTAGACTTGGTGGTAAACGAAGGAGTAAAAGATATATTCATCAAACGGAACAAAGTGTACACCTCCATGCGGGAATATTTCAACTCTCGCGGATATCTGGAAGTCGAAACACCCATTCTGCAATCGATACCCGGAGGTGCGGCCGCCCGTCCGTTCATCACCCACCACAATGCGCTCGACATACCTCTATATTTGCGTATCGCCGATGAATTATATTTGAAACGGCTGATTGTCGGAGGCTTCGAAGGAGTGTACGAATTTTCCAAAAACTTCCGCAACGAAGGCATGGACAGAACGCACAATCCGGAATTTACCTGTATGGAAATCTATGTCTCCTACAAAGACTACAACTGGATGATGGATTTCACCGAAAAAATGTTAGAAAAAATCTGTCTCGACGTAAACGGTACTACCGAAGTCAAGGTCGGTGAAAACACGATCAATTTCAAAACTCCGTTCAAGCGTATCACTATGCTCGACGCCATCAAGGAACACACGGGTATCGACATCAGCGGCATGGACGAAGCACAATTGCGCGAAGTTTGCAAAAAAATCGGGGTCGAGGTCGACGAAACAATGGGCAAAGGAAAAATCATCGACGAAATATTCGGCGAGAAATGCGAAGGCCATTACATACAGCCCACCTTTATCACCGATTACCCCATCGAGATGTCGCCGCTTACCAAACGTCATCGGAACAACCCCGAACTGACCGAACGTTTCGAACTAATGGTAAACGGGAAAGAACTCTGTAATGCCTACCCGAGTTGAACGACCCCATCGACCAACGGTTGCGTTTCGAAGAACAACTCCGCCTCTCCGAAAAAGGAGACGACGAAGCCATGTTCATCGACAATGACTTTATCCGGGCTCTCGAATACGGCATGCCTCCCACATCGGGTATGGGAATAGGTATGGACCGGCTCGTCATGCTCATGACCGGCCAAACCACCATACAAGAAGTTCTCCTCTTCCCGCAAATGCGCCCCGAGAAAGTTCAAAAACGAGATAACGAAGCGGCCTATACCACCATAAACATTCCTGCCGAATGGGTCGCACCCATTCAAAAAGCAGGATACCTCACCGTAGCAGACGTAGCAGAAGCCAATCCGAACAAAATGCATCAAGAAATCTGTGGCATTAACAAAAAATACAAGCTCGAACTGGCTAACCCCACGATCGACGATGTAAAAGAATGGGTAGAAAACGCAAAACGATAATCGACCATGCCTATACCCGGTAAAATAGCGATCATGGGAGGTGGCAGTTGGGCGACAGCTTTGGCAAAGCTGGCGCTTAATAATGCCGATAATATCCTATGGTACATGCGTCGAGACGACCGTATCGCCGATTTCAAACAAACAGGTCACAATCCTGTATATTTGTCCGATGTCACATTCGACACATCTCGAATACATTTCAGTTCCGACATCAACGAAATCGCCGATGCGGCCGACACATTGCTCTTGGTGACTCCATCGCCCTACATGAAGTCCCATTTAAAGAAACTGTCGGCCGACATCAGTAAAAAATTTGTCGTGACAGCGATAAAAGGAATCGTTCCCGACGAAAATATGATCGTCACCGAATACCTGCAAAATTTCTATCACGTGCCGGAATCCCACTTGGCCGTAATCGGGGGGCCATGCCATGCCGAGGAAGTAGCGCTCGAACGGCTCTCCTATCTCACCATCGGGTGTAACGATCTGCAAAAAGCGAGAAGTTTCGCCGACATATTGGCGAGTCCCAAGCTGAAAACCATTATCTCCTCCGATGTAAAAGGTATTGAATATTCTGCCGTATTAAAAAACGTCTATGCCATAGCCGCCGGGATTTGTCATGGTATGAAGAGCGGAGATAATTTTCAAGCTATGCTCGTATCCAACGCCTTGAACGAAATGGACCGTTTTTTACAAGCAGTCTCCCCATGCCGGGACAGAAACATCAGCGACTCGGTATATTTGGGAGACCTTTTGGTTACCGCCTATTCCCGGTTCAGCCGCAATCACAATTTCGGATCCATGATAGGACGTGGTTACTCCGTCAGCGCCGCAAAAATGGAAATGGAGATGATCGCCGAGGGCTATTTCGGCACGAAGTGTATTTACGAAATAAACGAACGATACAAGGTGAACATGCCCATACTGCAATGTGTTTATGATATACTCTACAAAAAAGTATTGCCCCGGCACGCCATCGAAAGTATATATGATACATTTCTGTAATACAACTAATATAGTGAAACTATGAAATCAATCGAATTGAACATTGAAAAAGCATTAGGCACTGTATCCAAAGCGATGTATTCGCATTGGAAGACAAAGCGAAAAGCGGCATGGAAATGCTGCACAAAGGTACGGGTAAAGGAAATGACTTTTTAGGGTGGCTGCATCTACCCTCCGAAATAACAGAAGCCCATTTAGCAGACCTCGAAGCTGCTGCAAAACAATTGAAAGACCGTTGCGAAATAGTAGTAGTCATTGGTATCGGAGGTAGCTACCTCGGGGCCAAAGCTGTTATCGAGGCTCTATCCGACTCATTCGAATTTCTTCGCTCGGAACATAAAAATCCGCTCGTACTGTTTGCCGGACACAACATCGGCGAAGACTATTTGTTTGAACTGCAAACCCTCCTGAAAAATAAATCTTTTGGCATCGTCGTCATTTCAAAATCGGGAACGACAACAGAACCCGCCATTGCTTTCCGATTGTTGAAAGAACAGCTCGAAGCACAAGTAGGAAAAGACGAAGCCAAACATCGCATCATCGCCATAACCGATGCAAAAAAGGTGCACTGCGTAAACTGGCCGACACCGAAGGATACAAAACTTTTGTCATTGCCGACAACGTAGGAGGCCGTTTCTCGGTACTCACTCCCGTAGGACTATTGCCTATCGCCATAGCCGGATTCGACATCAGAACGCTGGTTTCCGGAGCGGTAGCTATGGAAAAAGCGTGTGGAGAAGATATTCCTTTCGAGAAAAACCCCGCAGCGATTTATGCTGCCACCCGAAATGCTTTATATCAAAGCGGGAAGAAAATTGAAATCCTCGTCAACTCCAATCCTAAATTACACTTCTTCGCAGAATGGTGGAAACAACTCTACGGAGAAAGCGAAGGAAAAGAAAACCTCGGAATCTATCCGGCATCAGTCGACTTCACGACCGATTTACATTCGATGGGACAATGGATTCAGGAAGGTGAAAGAACCATCTTCGAAACCGTTCTTTCGGTTGCCCAAATGAAACATACGGTAAATATCCCTTCCGACAAGGATAATCTGGACGGGCTGAATTTCCTGTCGGGAAAGAGAGTGGACGAAGTAAACAAAATGGCCGAACTTGGGACTCAAATAGCTCACGTAGACGGCGGAGTCCCCAACCTTAAAATAGAAATACCCGAATTATCGGAACTCTATTTGGGACAACTGATTTACTTCTTCGAAAAAGCCTGCGGCATTAGCGGTTATATTTTGGGCGTAAACCCGTTTAACCAACCGGGAGTCGAAGCATACAAACGCAATATGTTCGCTTTGCTCAATAAACCCGGTTACGAAGAAGAAAGTAAAGCCATACAAGCTCGTATCTAATTAAACATAACGTAAATGTAGGAACAGCCTGCCGAAAAATTCGGCAGGCTGTTCTTTTAAAATATCTTATCAAATAAATTTTTCTATATATTTTTAATATCTTTACTCCCTATAAAACATAACCCTTAGATCATGAGAAGATTAGCTACTCTTATTTTATCGTTATGGGGAATTGCACTCTCCCATGCCGCTCTTGAAGTCCCCAAAGCTCTACCCGCAACCGATATTACTGAAAATTCCTTTACCGCAAACTGGCAATCTGTATCTCAGGCTTCGGCTTACAATTTGAATGTTTTTGCCTATAAAATGGAAGATTGCGGGACAGAAACAGTAAAAGTCACAGAAAGTTTTGAGGGATTAGTGCCTCGTTCTTCCGGGTCAAAACGAAATAAATACATAGACTCTAACCTATCCGTATTCCCCGAAAATTGGAAAATCGACGTGAATACCGGCTCTATTCGCCAATTATATACGACCAATGTCGCCGGAGATACCACATCTGTTTATTCGGGGAAAATAGCTCTTGCATTCGATGCCACAGGCGATTCGATTGTTACCCCTGTATTACCGGCTCCCGCCTCGAAATTTTCGTTTTGGATAAAAACGCCAATGCCACCGGAACAGTCGCAGTTTACGGATTTGACGGCTTTCAATGGCACTCTCTCGGTGAAGCCTCAACAATTAGTTATCGAAGTGGGGGAATAGCCGATTTTTCCGCCAATATCCCGGTGGGGTGTATTCAGTTCAAAATGATTTATACCGATGAAAATCCAGATTAAACAGTCCCACGGCTATTGACGAAATAAGTTATACTTATGGCGGTATCGTAAAAACACGGGATTATCTTGTCGAAAACAAACGAATCACAGAAACATCAGCTCCCGTAACCGGACTCAAAGACAATACCGATTATTTTTACACGGTAAAAAGCACCAACGACTCTGAAACTTCTTTGGAATCAAATATGATTGATGTATTCGGATATGCAGGTTCCCTTTCCAAACCTGTACTCAAAGAATTCACCGATATTCAAGGGGGGCAATATACAGCCAACTGGAACACAGTCATCGGGTCCAACGGATATGTCGTTTACAATGTTTATACCCACATTGCCCAAAGAGACGAAACAAAAACCATTCTCCACGAAAATTTCGATGCTTTTTACGGGAGGCACAATCGATCTTCCGGCAGAAGACGACGGTACAACGAATTACGACGAATATACAACTGTCCCTGACTGGTCTGTTAATTTCGGCTGCTGGACGGAAGGCATGCTCAGTGGTATCAATATTCAGACCCCCTGTCATCAGCACAACCAATACAAATGGTTGTACAATCAACGTACGAGTATATGGAGCCAAAGGAGACAAAATCGACTTTAACAACTTCTACTCACAAGATACCCCCGAGAAAGTAACCAAATTTCTCACACAAGAAGGCTATAATAATTTGACAATAGACTTTAAGCATAGCAGTGAACAAATGTATATGAATTATATTTCAGGCAACTCGATTATACCAAAGAAATCTATCTCGACGAATTCACAATGACTCAAACTCTTTCAAAGGGAGACCGGTTTAGCTATAACTACGATTATACCCTCGTCGAAGGCCGCAGGACGAACAGTTACACTTTTACAGATCTACCCAAAGCATGGGGTGACCAATTTGCATTTCGCATGAGTGCCTATGCAGTAGTGGGCGACGATCTTTACCAATCTCAATGGACAGAACTGACAGAAGTTCCCGTTCCCTCGAATATAGACAATACCCGTCGAGAAAACCAAGAGATCAAGGTTATTTCCTATCCCGGCAACACAATTATACGACTTCTTGTACCCCAAGAAATTATCATCAGCGACCTACAAGGTCGAATCGTAGCCCAAGTTCAAGGTGTTGAGGGAGATAACTCCATCTCATTGAAGCAAAGGGATTTATTTGTTGCGATGTGGTAACTATTGTCAAAAATTTATCTGTCGATAACGAAGAAACGAGCAAAACGAAAATCGGATTCAACATTTAGCCGATATAATTAAAACGTTCACATTTAAAATAATACGAGATTACCTCAAAAAGATAATCTCGTATTATTTGTATTTCAACAACCCGATTACTTTTAAAATCCCGATAGCGGAACACAAGCTCGTGTCGATTAACTATTATAACAAATTCCAATCTAAGTCCAGATTCAATCAACAAAAAAACTTTGAACTCGGCAACTTGCGTACCATCTTCACGGTGAAGGACTACGATATAATAACCACGAGAGAGGCTAATGTCCGTACCACCTATAAAAACATCTTCCGAGACGAGACACCCATCAAGGGCAAATACACGAACCTGCAACTGTAAATTGTTTTTACTTCGCAAGAAAAGCGTATTACCCGAACTGTAATAGATCAACTCGCCAGATGTTTTAATCGATTCAACGCCACTGCCTTCCGTTTCTTCATTATCCACCCTCAATTTCATTCGGTTAAGGTCGAGCGTCAGAATACAATGATTTGTCTTGGGAAGCACAAACTTATAGTCATTTCCCTCCTCAAACGAATTATACTCATAAATAACATCATGTTCCTCGCCAAAACGAATAGGTTCATCTTTTGTCCTAGCCACATAACAACGTTCCCAAGTTCCTCTTCTACGAAGGAATTTGAAATCGCCGGCCTCTACATCTCCTTCCCAACGATATACACCCTCTGCGATCGGGGTCATCACCATAGGATGGGCATTATCCCAACCACAAGGCATAGCCGCTCCAACAGCAAAAACCGAAAGAGGAAATGGATTCTCTACCAAATCCGGTTCAAACTTTTTCGACGGTAAGTGTAAGATTGAGTAAATCGACTTTCAATTCATAATATCCATCTCCACTTCGGTCTGCCGGAATAGTCCACTTATTATCCTCTCCATTCAAACGCATTTTCAAAGGTTGTCCCACCTTTCCCGAAATAGAAAAATCTCCACTTGGTGCAGGGTGATATTTATCGTCCCAACTCAATCGTTTCAAAAACATGAAACTACCGCACTCGTCACCCTCATCGTTATAGCGCATGACACCCTTATAATAGAAAATATAAGGATATGTCCGATCCACTTCTAAGGCTTTGGCATCCTGAAACTTCCAAAATTGAATCTCTCGATTAAACGGGCCTCCTATGATATACAAGTTTTTAGGCAATTCGAGCCGTTCAGCCTTCAAACTTTTTGCATTACCATCGACTGTAAGGGTCAATCTATATACATCGGTCTCGCTCGCATACCGGATACACAACCCTCGCTCGTCTTCACCGGCCTCTCGCAAAGGTATAGAATCGCCCAAAGGATTATTACTACCACATTCGTGGACATACTCCGTTATACCATCGGTCAATTTAAACAAAACTTCCGGCAAGCCACCCACGTAAACAAACTCCTTTCCATCGTCTCCCACCGGAGAAAGCACGACGGGAATCTTTAATTCAGCCGTATCTCCAACAAGCCGCCAATCTGCTCTCGCAGTTAGAACAAATCCAAACAAGAGAAATAAAACGGCTATATTCTTGCAAAATCTTTTCATATTTTTCTCTTTTTATTATTCAATGATTACGGTTATAGCTGAACTGCATGCTCTTTTCGGTACGGAAATCACGATCTTTTTACCCTCGGCATCATACTCATAAACAGCATGCGTTCCATCGGAAAAAGTGACCTTTGTCGGAGCCTCGTTCCGAGCCAAAAATTCAAGACGATAAGCCCGTTCTTCCGGCATATCGTCGAATGATCCGGTACGAGGATAAATAGTACAAGAGGTTCTTCCGTCCTCGGTATTTTGCGTAATTCTTGTAAATGTACAAGCTGTTTCATAATCAGCGTTGTTTCCGGCATCCTCATAATAATTAAATTCGCCTCTGACTCCGGGTGTAAACTGCAAAGTGAGTGTTTCAGGCCGTTTTTCAGGTGCATCATACGAGGATAAAGCGGAATGATAGCACCCTCGCGATAATAATAAGGAATCTGTTCACGAGTGAACGAACGAGTAACGACCGAACCACCGTCGATTAACTCACCCGTCATCACTTCATACCACTTGCCCTCAGGTAGCCAAATATCTTTTTCACTGACATTCGTTCCTTTATCCGACGAAGTGACGGGGGCTACGAGTATATCGTTTCCAAACATATACTGTCCCTCATAACGGTAAGCCTCATCTGCTTCGGGATAATCATAATACATAGGACGACACATGCCCACTCCCGTATCGTACGACCAGCGTGCCATCGTATAAATATAAGGTATCAAAGCATAACGCAAATAAATGGCATCACGCATCTGCTCAAAATTAGCATATTTCCAAATGCGACGTTCGATATGGCCGGCAGCCGTAGCATGTGTACGCAATATAGGAGAGAAGACCCCGTATTGAATCCACCGCAAATACAACTCGGCATCGTTGGCTCCCTCCTGATTATGACCTCCTATATCATGACTCCAATAACCATAACCGACATTAGATGCGGTAGCTGTAAAATAGGGCTGAAAAGCCAACGAAGAAAAAGTCGCTTCCGAGTCTCCCGAAAACCGATAGGATAACGATGATTACCCAACCCACCCCAACGATGAAAGATAAACGGCCGATTTTTTGCCTGCAATTTTTTTTATCGTTGAAAAACACATGATTCAACCAAAAAGTATTACCTAAATTCGGTTCATTCTGCGCAATCATCCACTGTTGCCAATCGACCCACCAAAAATCGACACCGATATTTTCATGAGGCCGTAAAATATGTTCGAAAAAGGCCTTGTAGAAATCCTTGTTTTCGATATTCCAACGAATGGTACCGTCTTCGTTAGTCAGACTATCGGCCTTTATATCAGAATAACGTCCGGCCAAATCGGCATACAAAGCATCATAATTATCCTCTTTGGGGAAAACACCATCGGCCGGATGCAAATTAAGTGTCGTATTCAAATTTTGTTCATCGTGCAACCAAGAGATAAAACCGGCAGGATCGGGGAAAAGAGCTTTATTCCAACTCCAACCGGTCCACTCGGTTCCATCGGTAGAACCGGTCTTGCCATTACGATGCCAATCCATATCTATAACGAGTAACATCCATAGGAATATCACGCGAACGTATTTCATTTACAATATCGCGCATATCTTGCTCGGTATAACGTTGAAACTTAGAGTACCAATATCCAAATACATAAAGCGGAGGCAACGGAATCTTACCGGCTATCTTGGTGAAATCGCCAAGAGCCTTTTTATAATCATGCCCATAACCCATGAAATACATATCAAGAGCGGCGGTATCCTTACGTTGAGCGACCCAATCCATACCCCCATTCGTATCTCTCTCGAACATAAGACTCAGACTACCGTCTTTGCGAGGTTCTCGTTCATCGATCACAGCCCAACCAACACGAGAAAGTAACCCATTCTCCAACCATTCACGCACATCGCCCTCTGCTCTATCCAAAGTTCTAGTCGTTCCTTTCAGATTATACGGGTCTTGTTTCCCAGGATACCACACCTCTTCGACCCCGTTCACATCGAGTGTAATTTGTAAATTAGGATTACAACGATCATTACTTACCGGATATGTACCCAGTTTATAACGCAGTTCCAGTTTATCGGTTGTAAGATAAAGATATCCGTCACGTTCCTCTTGGGTAAAATTCGGAACCGGAAGATGGCGATTAATGACTACAAAGGACGCGCGATCCTCAAACTGCAATTTCGCACTATATTCTATACGAATCATTTCGGGAGTCAACACCGTAAAGCGCATGTTACCCGACTTCACAATAGCCTTTTCATCGGCCATCGAATTATCCTGCGCCCCGACAGTACACGCAATGAAAAGTCCCAAAATACTTAGGAGTACATGTTTTTTAATCATAAATACATAAATTTTTAATAGAAAGATTAAAGTCGTTCTACCATTATGACACAAAAAATACACATACCCCCTACATACCTGAAAAATTTTTGCTTTTACATGTTTTGTTATACGATATCGATAATATTTTGAATCGAATAAAAAGGAAAGGGCTACAAAATGTAGCCCTTTCCTTTTTTATTTTTAAACCATTCTATTTATTATTCCGCTTCATACTCTATGGCGTCGCTTTCTGTATCATCGTCTTCCAACGCCTGAGCATCCGTTAAGATGGTTTTCACAAAGGTTGGTTTCTCATTAAACAAAACGATAGCAGATTGATTCCCGTCCGAGTAATAAATTCTACCTGAGCGGCAACACCCAAAACCTCAGTCGTATCACGACCGACATAGCGAGCGATTAAATCATACGATTGTATATAATCGTCTACATTCGTGGCGACAAATTGATCATAAGCCGATTTGGCGGTCTCATATTCTCGAATATACGAAAAGTCCCTATCCTTGTCAAATTTTACGTAAGCTTCATGATCTTTGGGCAAACGCTCCATAGCCTGTTTATATCCTTCTATTTTCGAAGCATAATTACGGTCATTCCCATGTGAACGCATAGCCTCTTTCAATTTTCGTTCATAATCGGCACGACGAGCAAACTGGCTGTTCTCATCGAGTTTATAATTATGTTCTGCTACCTCCATCTCATATTTCAAACGTTGTTCGGTAGAAACGTAACTATCGATAGCCTCTTGACGACCGGCTCGAAGACTATCGGCAACGGTCACTTCATGGAGAATTTCTACTTGAATCGAATCGACTTTCTCTGCGGATAAGTTTTCATCGGCCGATAGAACCCACGTTCCAGACTTCAACCCGATTTCACATATTCTTTAAATGCACTGACATAATCTCCATCGGCTACTCCACCCCCACAGGCACATAAAACAGCACCCATTGCACACACCGGAATCCATTTACATAATAGTCTCTTCATATCCTTATAACTTTATTTTATTTCAAAAAGCAGAAAAAACAAATCTTGATAATATCGAAATACAATCCATTTCCATATTTGCGACAAAAATAGTACAAGCCCAACGCAGAAACAAGTTTGATTAGTAATGCCGAAACTCGACCTATTCTCGTATCTATTGCAAAAATAATGGATTATCACAGAATACAAACATTTATGCCTTAATTTTACATCTTGTTAAATTTTTAACAAACCAGAAATAAACCCAATATCCAATCTCAAACAAAATAAAAGTCTTTCAACATCACTTCTTTGGCTAATTATCTCAAAAGCTCTATTTTTGTAGAATAAAACAAGAAACACGACATTTTGGAAAATATCGCTATTAAAAACTATCTTTTACAGCACAACGTGCCTTGCATTACTCCTAAGGCCGCGCTTATCGATATGGACGGAGTTCTCTACGACTCGATGAAAAATCATGTCGAAGCTTGGTATCGTACACTCACCCCTATGGGATTCAAATGTTCCAAAGATGAATTTTATCTATACGAAGGACGAACAGGAGCCAGTACAATTAAATACTTGTTCGACAAACATTTCGGGAAACAGGTGTCCGATGACGAGTGTGCCGAGATTTATAAAATCAAGGAAAAACATTTCAACGCGTTGGAAAAAATCGTCCCCATGCCGGGAGCCGACCTCATGCTGCAACGAATCATCGGTAACGGCATACGCCCTGTACTGGTCACAGGTTCGGGACAAGGTTCTCTCTTAGATCGGTTAGACCACGATTATCCCGGTGTATTCGAACAGCAATATAAGGTGACGGCATATGACGTAAAGATTGGGAAGCCGAGTCCCGAACCCTATTTAATGGGACTTTCCAAAGCCGGAGTCAAAAAGCGAACGAAGCGATTGTCATCGAAAACGCACCCTTAGGGGTAGTCTCCGGTACGGCAGCACAAATATTTACCATAGCAGTCAACACAGGCCCCATTCCGGCACAGGCGCTTATCGAAGCCGGAGCCGATATGGTTTTTCCGTCCATGCCCGATTTCGCCAATCATGTCGACGAACTTATACACACGCTAAAAATCACCCGATAATATCATCTGTATGGAGTCGCAAAAAATCATATTCACAGCCACACCCGGCGAAACCCTTAAAAATATGCTCGAAAACTTTTCTTTCGATACTCTTTTTATACTCTGCGACACACATACCCAAAAATTCGCCCTACCCGAAATATCGAAAAACATATCCACACAGGCTCAATATATTACGATCGAAGCCGGCGACACCCATAAAACACTCCAAACACTCGTTCACGTATGGAACGAACTGAGCCACAAGGGAGCCAGCAGAAAATCGCTTCTTATCAACTTGGGAGGAGGTATGGTCACCGACTTGGGAGGTTTCGCCGCAGCCTGTTTCAAAAGAGGAATCCGTTTCATCAATATCCCCACAACCCTGTTAGAGCAGTAGATGCCGCCGTAGGAGGAAAAAACAGGAATAAATTTCAATGGATTGAAAAATGAAATAGGAGCCTTCCGCCCTGCCGATACGGTCATCGTCTCTACACAATTCTTTCAGACACTGCCACAGAACGAATTATTGTCGGGATACGCCGAAATGTTGAAACACGGACTTATCGACAATCCGGCCACCTACCGTTCATTGCTCGATTTCGACTTGTCCATACCCGATTGGGAAAAACTTCTGCCTCTGCTCAAAGAATCGATACAAGTCAAAGAACGTATCGTCGCCGAAGATCCCTTTGAAAAAGGAATACGCAAAGCCTTGAATTTAGGTCATACCATCGGCCATGCATTCGAGAGCCTTTCACACAAGCGGGAAACTCCCATACCTCACGGATTCGCCGTGGCTTGGGGACTCATATGCGAATTACTACTCTCCCACCGTTATCTGAAATTTCCGTCCGAAACAATCTCCGAATTGGCAGCATACATCTATCGCCATTACAGAGCATTTCCCATTACCTGTAAGGACTACGAAACACTCTACGAGTTGATGACCCACGACAAAAAAAACGAAGCCGGATACATCAACTTCACATTATTACAAACCATCGGCAAACCGGTCATCGACTGTCACGTCGATAAGGAAGAAATATTCGTAGCATTCGACCTATACCGCGACCTATTTAAATTATAACCCCTACCGACTCTCTTGCAAGCAATTAGGAAATTTCGAAGAAAAACAGGAGTAAAAAAAAGTTGTTCAAAATTTTGTCAGTATAGAAAATACCACTACTTTTGCACTACCAATTCAGCGGGGTGTAGCTCAGCCCGGTTTAGAGTACGCGTCTGGGGGGCGTGTGGTCGCAAGTTCGAATCTTGTCACCCCGACTGATTTATAAAAACACTGATAATTAATTATCAGTGTTTTTCTTTTATATCCAGTCTTAAAAATATGGGCCTAATAGGCAAATGGTAGGCCGGTAATCGCATTAATAGACATTCATACAGGTTTTGATTCCGAAAAAAATAGACACTGCTAATCGTCAAGTCATTGATTTTGCCAATATAAAAGCAAAATAGAATTTCTATAAATTTACTTTTGCATAATAGTACCTCATGGAGACAAAAACGGTCACAATATCATCATGAACCGTGTAGATAATACGATGTTCGGAATTGATACGACGAGACCAATACCCGGTGAACTCATATCTCAGAAGTTCATCACTGTTTTTTAATTATTTATGTACATTTGCAAAAAACTATTTAGAGATGGAACAAAAGAGTGAAATCGTATTATATCAACCAGAAGGTTCTGTAAGTCTGGAAGTCCGTTTAGAAAATGAGACCGTATGGCTGACACAACAACAAATGTCCGAATTATTTCAAACAACCAAGCAAAATATAAGTTTACACACTGGTAATATATTTAAAAGAAAAAGAATTGGATCGGGATTCAGTTGTCAAGGAATCCTTTACAACTGCCAGTGATGGGAAAAGTTACCGTACGAAATATTATAATTTAGATGTAATTATATCCGTCGGATATCGGGTAAAGAGTCAAAGAGGTACACAGTTCCGCCAGTGGGCGAACAAAGTCCTAAAAGAATACATGCTGAAAGGCTATTCCATCAATCAAAAGCTCGACAGTTTAGAGAAAAGAATTGATAACCGACTGAGAGAACACGACTCCGAAATACAAAGGCTCAGTAACCAAGTAGATTTTTTTGTCCGCCATTCCTTACCGCCGATAGAGGGAATATTTTTTGCCGGCCAGATATTCGACGCCTACAAATTCGTTTGCGATCTTGTCAAGTCAGCCCGAAAGAGTATCGTCCTTTTCGACAACTACATAGACGAGTCTGTCTTGACTTTATTCGGGAAACGAGGAAAATCGGTATCGGTGGTGATTTATACGGATAAGATCACTCCGCAATTAGAGCTCGACATCAAGCGATTCAACGCTCAATATTCGCCTGTAAAGGTCAAGTTATACACAAAGGCGCACGATCGGTTCCTAATCATCGATGGGGAAATCTACCATATAGGCGCTTCGCTGAAAGACTTGGGAAAGAAACTTTTCGCCTTCTCGAAAATATCGGCTATTCCACCCGAAATCATATATAAACAAATTGACTCGTGAACGTTATGCGACCTCGTACCGATAAAATAGAAATCTCCGGTAATCTGCTTACAGGGTATTCCATATCTACATCTTCAAACAAGCTAATGCCTATATCGCCTATTGTCCCTCCATCGATTTAGCCGTATCCGGGAACAGCATACGAAATGCGGAAGAGTCCTTCCAAGAATCCGTGTCGATACATCTCGACTATCAGATAAAGAATAAAGAACTCTTGAAGGACTTGAAAAAGCACAAATGGAAAAGACTATATCTTATTAAAAACAAGAAAAGCCGGTGATTGACCGGCTTTTTTCATTTTTATACTTCGGTAGTTACGTTAAATACATTCTTGTTACCCGACCGACTTCAATCCAATCAAAGTTAGAAATTCAATACAACAAGGGAAATTTATCACCAACAAAAAATAATCGCTAATAATTATTTCGATTATTCCCGATAATTAGTATTATAATAATAAAGCCAAACAAACATCTAATTATCAATATTTTACAAGAACCACAAATCTTATTTCCATTTATTTTTCATTACAATTTTAAATATATTATATTTTAGAATCATTTTTTATATACTTAAATAATGAATATAAAATAAAAATATCTACATTTGAAAACCTGAAATAAACACAAAGACTCAAAATATACTGAATTATCCTTAATAATCCATTATTTACCCATATAATTTTAATCATTATGAGAAAAACATTTCTAGGAGTACTCGTTTTTATGAGTCAATTGATTTTTGCCCAAGGAATCGAGGTAATCAGTACCAAAGCCCTTACACTCGACGGGCAAGGAGTATTTCTCCCGAAGATAAGTCCGAAGGGGATTGCGTTCTAGTAACCAACGAAGACATGAGCGGTCTGAAAAAATTTGATCTTGCAACCGGGAAATTGACGACCATTACCAATGACCGAAGTGCTGGGTTTAATGCCCAATTTTCCGAAGACGGCTCTACCGTAATTTATAGAAAGAGCGAATATAAAGGGAAACTTCGCTACTCATCATTAAACAGTGTAAATCTACAAACCGGGAAAACAGAACAACTAGTAAAACCTACCCGAAATCTAGAAGGTGTGACTGTAAAAGGAGGTACGGTTCTCGCTGTAAATAATGGCAAACTTATTTCTAAACGGATTACCGGTAAAAAGCTGAAAACCCTCCCAGCTATCCCAAGTATTAAGAACAGCCAGCTTTACATTACAATCGATGGAAAAACAAAGCAACTCTCTCCCAACGGAACGAATGTAGGATATTTATGGCCATCGGTTTCTCCCCGATGGGGAAAACTTCTCTATTATGTCATTGACGAAGCAAAAGCATACGTCTGCAATATAGATGGAACAAATCCTGTTTCTTTGGGGACATTGCGTGCACCGGTGTGGTTAGGTAACGATTGGGTTGTAGGCATGGTAGATTATGATAACGGGGAAATCGTTACTTACTCCCAAATATTCGCCGTTACGTCACAAGGCACTCATCGCACGGCATTGACAGATCAATCAAAAATCTGCATGTACCCTTCTGCATCCGACGATGCTTCCAAAATCGTCTATACGACACAAAATGGAGAGATATTTTTAATGAATGTAGCAACCTCAAAATAATTAATCACCATGAAACTCAACAAACTTCTATCGATATGCTTAGGAATAACGTTAGCATTTTCGGTAAGTGCAAACGATCTAAGCGAGGCCAGAATATATATTAATCCGGGGCACGGCGGTTGGGGGCCTAACGACCGGCCGATGGCAACGATCAACTATGCTCAAATGGATACTCTCGGATTCTTCGAAACAAATACGAACTTGATAAAAGGAATGGCCCTAAGGGAAGAACTCGTAAAAGCCGGAGCCGGATATGTGAGAATGTCGCGCACGGTAAACGGTGTCGTAGCGGCCGATGATGAACACAAAACCGAAAACGACAAATACATCGAGACTCAGCCCGGAGAAAGTGGAACTCAACAGTTGGTTACCCTATCGGTGATTTGTCAAGATGTAGAAGCCAACAATATGGATTATTTCATTTCGATCCATAGTAATGCTGCAACTGAGGGGAGCAGTACGAATTATCCACTGATTCTCTATCGAGGGACCGATTCGGAATCGGGAAACGGATTGACAAACGCCCGCGATATGGCTCGTGCCGCATGGCCATATGTCAACAAGAACGAGGTTACCTATAAATCCTATTATACCGGCGAAAACGACAACAACAGCCGGGGCGACATATCTTTCTATGGTAGCTCGTCCTCAAACAGCATGGGATATACCGGTTATCTCGGTGTTTTGAAACACGGGTGTGACGGCTTCCTTTGTGAAGGCTGTTTCCACACCTATCAACCCGAACGACAAAGGCTTCTCAACAAAGACTACTGCAAACAAGAAGGTATGCGATATGCTCGGGCCATACGTGCATGGTTCAACGACGATAGCGAAACTACCGGCTGCATTATGGGGACTGTTAAAGATAAATATAACACTCTCGAACACGACCTCTATAAATACAAAATCAATTCGATCGATGCCTATGCTCCCTTGAACAACGTAACTGTTATTCTTCAAAACGAGAACAGTGAAGAAATAGGCCGATATACAACCGATAAAGAATATAATGGATTATTCGTATTTACCGATTTGACTCCCGGAAACTACAATCTAGTATTCGACATCGAGGGATTCTGGAAAGAAACCGAACCAATCGAAGTCATCGTCAATGAAACTGCATTCATTAATAAAAGGCTGACCGATTTGGAACACGAAGAACCCTCTGATGAAGAAATAGAAGAGGAAGTGCTTGATTATCCACACCCCGACCAAGACGGAGATATTGCAGCAGCGGCATATTACAATCTCACCAAAGAAACAGAAATTACCGACATCGAAGCCTTGAATGGACTTACCGTACGTCGGGCAATACTGCGAGACAACAAATATTATGTATTGGCAGTAGATGAAAATAAACTTCCTAAACTCTTGGTTCTAAATCCAGCAACCGGAGAACTCATTAAAGAAATGAGTACCGAAGGTCTTGTAACCGAAGGTTATAACGGGAAAGAATTACCCTATATACTATCCGATATCGCCTTTACTATCGACGGCGTGCTTATTGGGACAAACTCGACGGTCATCGGCAAAGAAGGCAATGCGTATCAAACCGGAGACTTTTACGTATATAAATGGCAGGGAAGTGAAACGACCTCGTTAGAAGATTCAGCCCCGGTTGTCGTCGCTACATTACAAACGAATACAAGTGCTAGTCTCGCAGCCGCCGGAAACAACAACTCCAACTATATAGCCAATACCATCGCTGTAAGCGGCACGATCGACGATTTCCAACTGTATTTCGACTCCCATGCCGGAAACGCTTGGAATACGACATACGGTATCAGATATGTATGTTGGAATATTAAAAACGGAGAAGTAGCCGGATTCCAGAAAAACGATACGGACTTCGACGAAAGTCAAATCGGAGAAAAAGCCCATATCACACTCTCGCCCTTAGCAAAAAGTAGATTGATCATAGACGGTACACTCACGGCTCCAAGAGAATTTTTAATGGACTGGATGAGCGACCAAGGAATCATGTTCGCCGATTTCTCGGATAACATTCCGGTAGAGTCATACGGAGCGAATTATTTCCGTTACGCCGATAAAATTTATATGAGCGCACCCATTTGTGAAAGTCAAGGAAATGGAAATTATTCTTATAAAGTTCGTTTATATGACATTACGAATGGAATAGATCAAGCCCGAAACATCGGAGATACCGAATCTTTCATCTCCACTACGGGACTTTCTCCAATGACAAGTATAGGAATCGTAGATAATTCCGATATAGATATATACCTGTTGGCTGGAAACAAAATCGTAAAATACACGACCAAAGGCATGGAGCAATCCGAATCTCCCGCCCGTATATTTGCATACGGTTTATCCTATGACGAAACAGAAGACGGATATACTATCAACTTCAACTTAAACGAGGATGCCACATCTGTAAACTTGATATTGAATAATCCAGAAACAGGCGAAGCTGTTCAAACGATTGCATTAGGAGCGCTACCAAAGGGAGCGAATCAGACTACTATATCCAGAGCCGATCTTCCTGCCGAAAAGCTGAATTGGAGTATTCAAGCCATCGCCGGAAACGTCACGAAATTTACGAAAATATCCGACGACAGTCCTCTATACCAGTACTATGCGCCATACGGTGTCGCCATCGATAAATCACCTGAAAGCGACTACTTCGGACGTATCTATATAACGAACACTGCTGCCGGAACAGTAAGTGCAGGAAATCCTTCACAAGCCCAAACCTCGACAGTGGGTGTGTATGTACTCGGTGCAGACATAAGCGACATTACTCAACAAGGCTCCACAGCTTATAGCGGAACCATCTCTTGGAGCGGAGAAACCGGTATGGGTCCGAGAAAAGCAGCCGTAGCATCAGATGGACGAGTATTCCTATGTGACGCCAGCACGAACAACGCAGGTATTTACCTGATGAACCCCGAAACCTTTGATATTTCTTCTATATTCACAGGAGCTACAAATTCGAATGGCAGCCTAATGATAGGAGGCAAATATGTATGCGGCCAAATAACAGCCGTAGGTATTCGAGGAGAAGGTGCTACAACTCAACTTTATGCCATAGATAAAACGGCATCGGGTTCATCTTGGAAAAAAATTTATCAACGTCTATAACATCGGCGAATCGAATACATGGACAACTGCGCCCAACGAATCGAAAGCCGCCAGTAGTTACGTGGGCAACGACAATAGCAGTATCGTTCCCGTTTCTACCGGATATTGGGCCGCACAATACAGAGGTGGCGGAAGCAACTCTCCCGCAAATCCATGTATGTTCTATTACAGCGATCAATACCAAGATGCCGTATTTAATACAGCCGAGCCCAACATCATCGGTGAGTCGTCCCAAAACGGAGCTCTCGCCGTCAATGAAAAAAGAACAGCTTATAGCCCTTAGCGTAAATGGCGGAGTGGCCGTGTACTCCTACAAGATGAAAGAAGGAATACCTTCTGTCACGGAAAAATTCCGAAAAGAAATTGCCGAAATGGGCGGTTATGTTAATGATTTCGAATTCGACTATGCCGGGAACTTATATGCGGTATCCAATGCCGGTGAGAGATTAGCCGTATGGGCTATGCCTACCAGTGACAACAGTTGTGTGACACCCGCAAAGAAATCATTGGTATTGAACAATATATATACAGGCATAGAAAACACCGTAAGCATTTCACGTATATCGCCCAACCCCACGACGGGAATCATTACGATATCTGCTCAAACTACAATCGAAACGGTCGAAATATATAATATAGCCGGTTCTCTGGTAATGAGACAAGCCCACGTAGGTACGACAACTATTTCTCTCGACCTTTCCGATCTTGCTGACGGTATGTATTTTGTAAAAGTGAACGATGGTAAAGCCGTGAAAGTCATCAAAAAATAAAATGCTAAACTACCCCGACTCATCTCTTTGAATAATAAAGAGATAGTCCTACACAAAATCCCCCGCTCTTTTTTTCAAGGCGGGGGATTTATACATTTCTGTTAATTACGATCTCTACTTTTTATTACCTATTTTTATTTCTCTCGCCTTAAAAAGACAAACCTAGTAACAGGCCCCATCTTACATTTGAAACTCCCCCATAAGTTCGTATGTGTCTGGTTCATAGCCAAAACGGAAAAACAAAGAGAACACACCGAGCAAACGAAAAATATCAGCCCCGTAGTAGAAAGGATATCACCCAACCCCACCAACGGAGAAACGATACCTCCAAAAGCAAAACCTGCTGCACCGAACAATGCAGAGGCCGTTCCCGAATTGGCTCGCTCACAATCCATGGCCAAAGTCGTAGAAGCCGTAAAAAGTCAATCCCATAGAAAAAAAGTAACACAAACAGCACAGCCTCATATACAGCAAAATGATATTCGTTACTAAGGATTACAAACTCTACCGCAGACATCATTGTCATACCGACACTACCTAAAAACATCGCATGTTCGGGATTCTTGAATTTTACCGATAATCCGGCAGCCAACCCGATAGCCAATGCATTGATTCCGAAAAAAGGCTGAACTCAAAAGCCGAAAAACCATAATGTTGTTGAACGATAAACGGAGAAGAAGAAATATTGGCGAACAATACTCCCATTGCAAAACCCATCTGCAATACATAATAAACATATCGACGGTTTTTCAATACTATCCCAAAGCTCGATACAAGGCTTTTCAGATTCCCTCGTTTCCGATTATCCACCGATAAAGACTCCTTGAAATGTAAATTGGAGAACAGTAACAAAACTCCGAGAATCAACAGTACGATAAAAATACCCTTCCAACCGATAGAGTCGGTTAGGAATCCTCCCAATACAGGAGATGCCACAGGTGCGATTCCATTGATAGCCCCTATAATCGCCATAGCTTTGGCCAGCTCCTTACCGGTAAATCGGTCGGTAGCGATAGATCGGGAGACTACGATTCCTCCTGCTCCTGCAATACCTTGTATTAACCGAAAAAATATAAAACCCTCTATGGTGGCAGAGAATATACAGCATACGGTCGATACAATAAACAATGACATGGCGACCAATAACGGAGGTCGTCGGCCGTACCAATCGCTCAAAGGCCCGAAAAAAAGTTGCCTCAAAGCTAAACCTATCATACTGGACGTCAGACCTAACTGAACCATCGAAGCCTGTGTCCCGAAATAATCTGTCATGGACGGCAGACTAGGTAAATACATATCGGTCACCAATGGACCGAATGCCGTCAATGAACCCAACAATATCAATAAAAATATTTTAGAATTCGTATTTCTCATAATTTTACCTCCTAAAAACAAGACAAAATTACCAAGAATGTACAAACCTATCAACTCATGTTTTTGACTAATTAACCTTTTTTATTCAAGAAAACCCTACTCCACAACTCATTAAAATTCAAACTATTTTAGCCTTATGATTGGACAATCTAAACTATTTTAAGCCCAAAGACATATATGTAATTTCAAATTTCCCGTACGAAAATCCTCTCTTCAAAAATGAAAACAATTTCTAATATCTTCTTAACAATAAGGACTATATCAAAAACATTTTTCACATTTAAAGCCATACTATCCTAAAAATAACTTCATCGACTACATATTAACAGAAAGATACCGTATATTTGTTCCTCAAACTTTTGGATATGAAAAAAAAATAATAGGACTTTTTTATATTCATGGGGCTGCTTTCCGCCACCTCCGTCCAAGCACAAAACTACAATACGAAGTGCTTAGGCATATCAGCCGGATACATGTTCGATACAGAAAACGTACAAGCAGGAGTTTTCATGCATCTCCCCTTTGCAAAAAACTGGCGAGTAGTGCCGTCGGTCAACTACACATTCTCGCACCACGACCTCAACGAATGGGAAATCAACGGGAACATTCATTACCTCATTCCTTTCGCCGGTCGATTCTCGGTATATCCCTTAGCCGGTATCGCGTTTCAAAGTTGGAGGGGAAATGCGTTACAAAACGATAAGGAACTCTCCAATACCCGAAATAAATTCGGAATAAACGCCGGAGCCGGATTCGAAATGAGCATTTCCCGCCACCTAAACCTACATATAGAGGGAAAATATATTTTCATAAACGACTTCAATCAGGCTAATATTTCTATTGGTCTCGGATACAAATTCTAATTCCCCATGAGTTTGTCTCCGTCTCCTCCCGACGTTTACATGTCGTTTCTCTGCAAGTCCCTTTTCCACCGGACTATGGAGGGGTTATCGATATTTACTATAAGTTGAAAGCGTTAAAAAATATGGGCTACGAGACATGGCTACACACATTCCAATACGACCGGAGTAGAGCCGAACAACTGAACGAAGTAGCCGCCAGAGTCTCTTACTATCCGCGCCACCGGTCTGTTATCCGCCAGCTTTCGCATATCCCTTATATTGTTTCCAGTCGCCATTGTTCAAAACTTCTCGACGATCTGCTTTCCGACAATGCCCCCATACTGTTCGAAGGTCTGCATTGCTGCGCCTTTCTATCCGACAAACGGCTGAAAGACCGTGTCAAATTAGTCGAATGCACAACATCGAGCACGAATATTACAAAAGAATTATTCCGCAAGACATCAGGGTGGAAAAAATTCTACTACGAACTCGAAGCTGTCAAATTGGAAAAATACGAAAAGATACTCCTGCATGCCGATGCCATTTTAGCGATCTCCGAGAGCGACCGCTGTTATTTCTCGTCGAGATACCCGCAAATTCCGGTGTCGCTGCTTCCCGCCTTTCACGCATACACCGAAGTAGCCCCTGCCGACCCGAAGGAGAACTATATCCTTTATCACGGAAATCTTTCGGTCGAAGAGAACATCGAAGCCGCCGAATACCTGTTACGGCAAGTCGTCCCGCTCACACAAGGCACATCATGGATATTCGCCGGAAAAAATCCCCCGGAAACACTCGCTCGGCTGGTCGAACGGACACCCGGCGCACAACTCACCGCCAATCCCTCGGAAGAACAAATGAACCACCTTATCGAAAAAGCGGCAGCCAACCTGCTCGTCACATTCCAACCCACGGGATTAAAACTGAAACTATTGAATGCCCTCTTTCACGGAGGACACTGTATCGTAAACAGCAAAATACTATTCGGCACAGGCTTGGACAAAGCCTGCCTCATTGCCGATACACCTCAGACTATGGCTCGCGCTGTCGAAACCGCCTTAAACGAACCTTTCGACCAAGCCAAACGCACCGAACGAATACAGCTGCTGAAAGCGTACGATAACGAAAAAGAATATTCATATCCTTTCCGATCTTCTCGAAGAGAAACTCAGGTAAATCACAAATAAACAATCATTCAACCCCTCTCCGCAGAACAAAGGTCTGTGGGCCTACCACCACCTATACCGCTGACGCAACTGCCCATAATGCTACGGGACACGGCCGGGGAGAAGGGCTAATACCTTCGATAACGAGAAAAGAGTGATGCATATCTCTCTCCCTCTGTGTTCCTGAAAGGAATATAGGGGAGTGCCCGAAGGGCGAGGGGTTGAAAAAAGAATATCAAAAATAACATGTCAATCCTCCCCCTGCCGATAGGGAAAGTACCCGTAGAAAAAAGAAGGAGTGAAAACAACGGTAAAGCCAAAATGTTGAACACCAACACCCTCCTCCCTTGCCGTGTCCCGCAGCATTGCGGGGTGTTTTTGCAACGCAAAATATAGGGGAGGTGTCCGAAGGACGGAGGGTTAAAGAAAAAGACAAAAAAAGTATGGCTATTCTGCCTTTACAGGAAAATCAAAGCCCCCCTCATAAATCCTATATGATTTATGAGGGCTTTCTATGAGAACACTTCGAATGAGCCTAAAAACAATTCGGCTATACTTTATTTATAATCTTTCAGCATCTCCTGCAAACGTTGACGGGCAAAAAAGATTCGGCTTTTTACCGTGCCCAAAGGCAAATCCATTTTTCGGCAATCTCGTGATATTTATACCCTGCCACATGCATAGAAAAACGGTATCCGATACTCCTCGCTGAAACTATTGATAGCCGTTGTAATCTCCTTCACCGTAAAAAGAACCTTCCGGCGACGCGAATCCCGAGTCTTGGGGCAAATTCAAGTGATACAGATCTTCTGTCTGGTCTATAATAGTCTGGTTCCGTACAACCCTGCGATAATTATTGATAAAAATATTTCGCATGATGGTAAACACCCAACCTTTGAAATTGACATTGTCGATATATTTATCTTCGTTGTCGAGAGCTTTAAGAGTCGTATCTTGAAGCAAATCTTTCGCTTCTTCCCGGTTTGCGGTAAGCATATAAGCGAAGTTTAGCAAATTGTCTTGGAGACCTAACAATCTATCTTGAAATTTTAGAGAGTTCATAATTGAAAATTTTGATGATTTTGTAATTCTTGTTTACTACTTATACTACTACTTTGTATTACGAAAATGCATCGAAAATCTACTCATACTAACTACTACAATCTGAAATTTCTACATTCTCCTAAACGTCTTCGAAACATTCAGTTATTTCAAAGGGGCTCAAAAAAAAATCTGTTTTCGCAAAATACAATCCCATAATATTGTTCTGATTATTTTTTATTTACTTTGTAACATATTTCTTATCTTTTTTAATTGTGCTTCTTAATATTAAACACATAGGTTCATGAAAAAGTTTCACAAACATATCTTTTTTCTCATATTATTTTCCAGTATTTTGTATCGAATTCACAAAACACTGTTTATCAAATAGATATAACCAAAGAAATCGGGAGTACGACTTGGCGATATTTAAGAGCCGGTTTACACCAAGCCCAAGAACAAAATGCAAAAAGCCGTCATACTACGGCTGAACACCTACGGGGGAACTGTCGTTCACGCCGATTCCATGAGAACGGCCATACTCAATGCACCCATTCCCGTCTATGCTTTCGTCGACAACAATGCCGCATCGGCAGGAGCACTCATCGCCATAGCCTGCGACAGTATCTATATGCGCAGCAGCGCAAGCATGGGAGCCGCTACGGTAGTCAATGAAACCGGAGCCGCCATGCCCGACAAATACAAGTCATACATGCGGGCGACCATGCGGGCGACGGCCGAGTCACACGGAAAAAGACGAATCGGGAAACTGGCGGCGCAATCCGCTCATAGCCGAAGCTATGGTCGACGAAAGAGTAATCGTCCCCAATCTTTGCGATTCGGGCAAAGTACTCACCCTTACGGCAAACGAGGCCATCGCCCAAAAATATTGCGAAGGCATAGTCGATAACGTCGACGAGATCATTTCGCAAAAACTCCGGTACGAGACTTATACTTTACAAGAATTCAAACCCTCGCTCTTCGACGATATCGCCGGTTTTCTCACCCACCCCGCCTTTCAGGCTCTCATGGTAACGCTCATATTCGGCGGTATCTTCATGGAACTGAAAACACCGGGCATAGGATTGCCTTCGGCCATTGCCTGTACCGCAGCCGTACTTTATTTCACTCCACTTTACATCGACGGATTAGCCGCGAACTGGGAAATACTGCTTTTCGTCATCGGCATCATTCTGCTCATTTTCGAATTTCTCGTTATCCCCGGCTTCGGTATAGCCGGCATTTCGGCTCCATTCTGATATTAGGAGCACTCATTTTGGCATTGGTCGGGAATGTCAATTTCGATTTCAACTTTGTTTCTGCCGCCGACATCAGCAAAGGAATAATAACTGTCATCTCGGGAGTCATTATTTCCGTAGCTTTACTCTTTTGGTTTTTCCAAAAAATCGGCAGTAAAGGCCCACTCGGACGTTTAGCCCTTCAAGCAGATCAAGCCACAGAAAAAGGATACATCGGAGTTCCCTCCGAATTACAAGAATATATCGGAAAAGAAGGACTCGCGGCAACCATACTCCGACCCTCCGGGAAAGTAACCATCGGCGACAGACAGTTCGACGCCGTAGCCCTTCACGGATACATCGAAAAAGGAGCGGGTATAAAAGTTGTCAAATACGAAAACGCGCAGCTTTATGTGATCGAAATCAAATAAAAAAACGTTATAAGAAATTCAATATGAAATTCATCGGTATTATTCCGGCTCGCTACGCCTCTACCCGATTCCCAGGGAAACCGCTGGCCGACATGAAAGGGAAATATATGATTCAACGAGTCTACGAGCAAGCCCGCAAAGTCCTCGACAATGTATGTGTCGCCACTGACGATGACCGAATATTCAACGCCGTGAAATCTTTCGGCGGGAACGTTGTCATGACATCGGCCGAACACCGTAGCGGAACAGACCGTTGCTTCGAAGCCTACAATCGTCTGGGCGGAAACGAAGACGTAATCATCAACATTCAAGGGGACGAACCGTTTATCAAACCCGAACAGATCGAGAGCCTCATCGCTTGCTTCGATTCGCCTCAAACCCAGATAGCGACCCTTGTGCGCCCCTTCGAGGCAACCGAAGGTTACGAGGCCCTCGCCAATCCCAACTCTCCGAAGGTCATTCTCAACGACAAAAACGAAGCACTCTATTTCAGCCGTTCGATAATTCCCTATATGAGAAATATATCCCCCGAACAATGGCCCGATAAACACGTTTACTACAAACACATCGGCATGTATGGATACAGAGCCGACATATTGTCCCAGATCACCCGGCTGCCCCAGTCGTCGCTCGAAATCGCAGAATCGCTCGAACAACTCCGGTGGCTGCAAAACGGCTATACGATTAAAGTGGGCATCACCACCCAAGAAACAATCGGTATAGATACCCCCGATGATTTACAAAAAGCACTCACTCTACTCTGAAAATTATGACGTTAGACCGAACAACGACACCGCCTGTCGGAACATTTCCGCCCCTATCCCTGCCCGCACCCGGCATCCATGCTTTATCGAACGGCATCGAAATCATCGCCTGTAATCGGGGTGACGAAGACGTGTGCCGCATAGACCTTATATTCGAAGGAGGTTACTATACCGAACAGAAACCGGGCACAGCCGCCCTCACCTTATTGATGCTCAAAGAAGGCGCTGCGGGCAAAAGCTCGGAAGAGATAGCCGAATCATTCGACTACCACGGAGCATGGTTGCAAACCTCCGCATCGAGTCACTATCTCTATGTCACGCTCTACACGCTCAATCGGCATCTCGACACCTGCCTATCTCTACTGGCAGACATCGTTATACGGCCCGATTTCCCGGAAAAAGAATTCACCCGGCTCAAAGAACGGCGTCTCCAACAACTGCTCGTTCAGAAAGAAAAAGTAGACGTCCTCGCCTCCGAGACTTTTCTCTCTATGATTTTCGGGGACAAGCACCCTTACGGACGGGCTGTCACCCCCGACCACATAAGCCATATCACAACCGAAGACCTCCGAGACTACCATCGGCAGCACATCGCTCCCGGGAAATGTCGTATCTTCATCGCCGGAAAAATCACCGGGAAACTTCTCGATAATTTGGAACTCCACTTCGGCCACACATGGAATGTACCCTCTGTCGATTCTGCGATAATCCCCGCTTTCCCCATACATCGTGCCGAAAATCCGATAATAGTCACCCACAAAGAAAACGCCCTCCAATCCGGAATCCGAATGGGACTGCCGGTCATCGGCCGGGAAAATCCCGATTTCTTCGCCCTGAAACTGCTCTGCACTATACTCGGCGGATATTTCGGCAGCAGACTCATGTCCAACATACGGGAAGAAAAAGGGCTATACCTATGGCATATCCTCCTCTATCGCAGCCATGCGATACGGAAGCTATTTAACCATATCGACCCAAACCGGAACCGAATTCACCCGCCCGCTCATCAACGAAGTCTTCGCCGAAATAGATCGACTCAGAAACGAGCCCGTCCCGACCGACGAGTTCATCACCGTACAAAACTACCTGAGAGGAGACATGGCTCGTACCCTCGACTCCCCCCCTTTTCCATAGCGGACTACTACCTTTCATTGAAAGCCAACGATCTCCCGGTCGAATATTTTGCGCAGCAAGACGAAGCCATACGGCAACTGTCACCCGGAGATCTACTATCGGCAGCACAAAAATATCTCGTCCCCTCACAATTCTACATAGCCGTCGCCGGAGACAAGAACAAAATTCCCCCGCTCTCCCTACCTTGACAAATTCTTTCTCCTCTACCACGCCCCCTATTGTTACTCGACACCCCAATACTACGGGGGATGGCATTAGCCATACAGAGGAGGTAGCACGTAGTGACGGAGGGGTTGAAAACAGCCCCTCATCAGCCGGTTTATATTGGGCATTTAACCCCCTCGCCCGATGGGCACTCCCCCTATACCGCTACGCGGCACAGGGGGAGAGGGCTAAATGCGCTTCGAATATTTTAAACTCCTCCATTGCCGTGTCCCCGTAGCGTTATGGAGTATTTCTGTTTCACTATCGGAGACATTTAAAACTCCTCCCCTGTGTTTTGTAACGCAAAATATAGGGGAGGTGGCACGTAGTGACGGAAGGGTTGAAAACAGCCTCTCATCTGCCGGTTTATATTGGACAAATCACATTTTCACCATACGTTTGGGAGACCCGCTCCAAGAGCAACCCATACAATAAACTGTTTCAAGGTCGAAACCATCGAGAGTCTCGCCCTCTTTGCGGGCAACGACTACCCCTCCATCGGTCACATACACCGCCCTACGCTCTCCCTTACCGTTCTTCACATACATCGAAGACACCTTACACTGCGGACAAAGCAATTTTCTCATCGTACAAATAGTTTACCCAATCGATACCGAATATACAAAAAAGGACCTCGGAAAAACAATTCTTCCAAAGTCCCTTTTTCAATCACTTATAAGAAATAATCCTCGACAATTACCTCTCACCCAGTTTCTCGTCCATATACAAAATACTGGCTTCGTCTTTACAACGTTTCAACTTCTCGACAATGCCCAAAGCCGTGGCCTCTTCTTCTACTTGCTCACGCACATAGCCCCAGAGAAATCTTGCGAAGCCTTATCCTTTTCGGAAGAAGCGACATTTACCAACTCGTCGATAAGAGAAGATACATGGCACTCGTGTTTATAAACATTTTCAAAAGCATCGAGCACACTCTCCCATTCCTGAGGAACGACATCTATCTTATCTACTTTGGCTACACCGCCTCGCTTCGATACATAATCGGCCAAGTCGTAAGCATGCTCCAACTCTTCCTGAGACTGTTTTCTCATCCAATTGGCAAATCCGTCATATCCCAATTTTTTGAAATAAAACGACATCGATAAGTAAAGATTCGACGACCACATTTCAGCCGCAATCTGAACGTTAATGGCTTCTTGTAATTTCTGTGAAATCATAATGGTTTATTTTTATATGTTAATACTCATTTTCATTACATATTGATAATATACAAAAATTATACCATCACATAATAATAAGACTTTACCATAACCTAAAAATAAAAACCAAGACAATACAACCTCTTTAATGACATAATTGCAGAATCATTTTGTCCGAATTTGACATTCTTTGAGACGGATTATAAAACACCAAAATACATAGAATGCAACTACCAATAATTCTATAATAAAGCCAGCAAGAACCCACGATTTGACAGTAGAGTCGACACGTAACGCATCATCGTATCTACGGCTATCGGAGTAATTATTTATTTCAAGGTATAAAACAACGCTCGCCCGGATTTTGTCATTGAAATTCTTGCAGGTTTTGTTTCAACCCCTTCGCCCTACGGGCACTCCCCTATACCGATTGTTGCGATACAGAGGAAAGGATTAAATGTGTTGCTTTGAACGGTCTTTTATCTTTTCGGTTCTTTGTGAGTATTCCCCCTTCTCCCCTGTGTTGCGCAGCAATATAGGGGAGAGACAGAGGAGCGGCAGCGACGAAGAGAGGGGTTAAAAAAGAAGCACATAGGATTTTTTTGTAGAACTAACCCCTCGCCCGATGGGCACTCCCCTATACCGCTGCGCGGCACAGGGGGAGAGGTTGAAAAATGTCACTTCGAATATTTGAAACTCCTCCATTGCCGTGCCCCCGTAGCTTTATGGGGTATTTCTGTTTTCACTATCGGAGACATTTAAAACTCCTCTCCTGCCGTGCCCCGTAACATTGCGGGGTGTTGTACTCAGCAAAATATAGGGGAGGTGGCACGTAGTGACGGAGGGGTTGAAAACAGCCCCTCATCAACCGATTCATATTGGACATTTAACCTCTTCTCTTATCCGTTAAAAGAACATTTCCGGCTAAAATATTCCGGCCTATGGGAGAAAACGAAAAAGGAAAGTATCGGGGAGAAAACAAAAAAGCACCTGCGACCAAACGGCCACAGATGCTTATACATAATAAGATACAAATGATTACTTACTCAAAGCCTGAGCTACATCGACAGCACAAGCCACGGTGCAACCCACCATAGGGTTATTACCGATACCGAGGAATCCCATCATCTCTACGTGAGCAGGAACTGACGAAGACCCGGCAAACTGAGCATCGCTGTGCATACGACCCATTGTATCGGTCATACCGTAAGAAGCAGGACCGGCAGCCATGTTGTCGGGGTGGAGCGTACGACCCGTACCGCCACCGGAAGCTACCGAGAAATATTTCTTACCCTTCTCTACGCACTCTTTCTTGTAAGTACCTGCAACGGGGTGTTGGAAACGGGTAGGGTTCGTAGAGTTACCCGTGATAGATACGTCTACACCTTCGTGCCACATGATAGCCACGCCTTCGCGCACGTCATCGGCTCCATAACATTTTACTTTGGCACGTTCACCTTTGGAATAAGCTATTTCACGAACTACCTTCAACTCGCCCGTATAATAGTCGAATTGTGTTTGAACGTAGGTAAATCCGTTGATACGCGAAATGATTTGAGCGGCATCTTTACCCAGACCGTTCAAAATACAACGCAAAGGTTCCTTGCGCACCTTATCGGCCTTAGCGGCAATTTTGATAGCGCCCTCGGCTGCGGCGAACGACTCGTGGCCGGCAAGGAATGCAAAACATTTCGTCTCTTCGCGAAGCAGACGAGCGGCCAAATTTCCATGTCCGAGACCCACTTTGCGGTCATCGGCTACCGAACCGGGAATACAGAACGACTGCAAACCGATACCGATAGCTTCGGCTGCATCGGCAGCATTCTTACAGCCTTTCTTCAAAGCGATGGCAGCACCTACCACGTAAGCCCATTTTGCATTTTCGAAACAAATAGGTTGCGTCTCTTCACAAGTTTTATAAGGATCGAGCCCATAAGATTCGCAGATAGCGTTAGCCTCTTCAATATCTTTAATACCGTTAGCGTTCAAAGCGGCAAGAATTTGCTTGATACGACGGTCTTGACTTTCAAATTTCACTTCTCTAATCATAGTAACTTCCTCCTTATTTTATTCGTGACGGGGATCTATATATTTCACTGCACCGGCCTCTTTGGTGAAACGTCCGTAAGTTCCGGTTACCTTCTTCAATGCCTCGTTGGCATCGGTTCCTTTCTTGATTTCGTCCATGAATTTACCCATGTGAACAAATTCATATCCGCAGATTTCATCGTTTTCATCAAGAGCAAGAGTTTTTATATAACCCTCTGCCATTTCAAGATAACGAGGACCTTTGGCCAATGTACCGTACAACGTACCTACTTGGCTGCGCAATCCTTTACCGAGGTCTTCGAGACCTGCACCGATCATCAAACCGCCTTCCGAGAAAGCAGATTGAGTACGCCCGTAAACGATTTGCAGGAACAACTCGCGCATAGCCGTATTGATGGCATCACAAACGAGGTCGGTATTCAGAGCTTCCAAAATAGTTTTACCCGGAAGAATTTCCGATGCCATAGCGGCCGAGTGGGTCATACCCGAACAACCGATGGTCTCTACCAATGCCTCTTGAATAACACCGTTCTTTACATTCAACGTCAGTTTACATGCACCCTGTTGAGGAGCACACCAACCGATACCATGAGTCAAGCCCGAAATATCAATCACTTCTTTTGCCTTCACCCATTTTCCCTCTTCGGGGATAGGAGCCGGTCCGTGATTAGGACCTTTCTTTACAACACACATGTGTTCTACTTCGTGTGAATAAACCATAATTCGCTCTTTTTATTTGATGAGTATTTTTACGCTCTTTTCAGCGTTGCAAAGATAATTTTTTTTCTTTATGTAAGCAATAGCAAATTTATTTGTAACGGCTCAAAATAATTATATCGCGGTTCAATTGTTTTCAGAATAGTCAGAGGGAATAATGCCCATTTTTTTCATGAGAAAACAGGCGTTCATATTTTCGGCTATACCCGGCTGTAATCGATAAGAAAAAGTAAGTTCGTCTCCTTGTATAGCTGCCTCGAAACGATAATTGCCGACTTTTCCGGGCAGACTATCGGCAAGTTTGCCCAAAGCCAAATCATGAGTAGCGATAATTCCCGTTGCTCCGGCCCCGACCAACTGACGGATAAGAGCAAGCGAACCGGTCTGCTTATCGACCGAGTTGGTTCCCCGCAGTATCTCGTCGAGAATAATAAATAATTTCTCCCCGCGCCGTAAACGCAAAACGATTTGCTGCAAACGTTTCAATTCGGCAAAAAAGTAAGACTCGTTATCGGCAAGGGAATCAGAGGCCCGCAATCCGGTAAACAAAGGCAACGGAGGTTAAAAGTCATGCTATCGGCACAAACGGGAGCGCCCATGCAGCCGAGTAAATAATTGATTCCGATAGTCCTCAAAAACGTACTCTTCCCGGCCATATTGGCTCCGGTGATAATCTGGAAAGAAGCCTCGTTCATGGGCGCGACATCGTTACAGACCCGCTTCTCTCTCGGGATAAGCGGGTGTCCCAGAGCTTCGGCCCGCATAACCGGGGTGCGATCTTCCCGTATATCGGGAAATACATAGTCGGGGTGATTGTATCGAAAAGTTCCTAACGAGACATATACGTCGAACCGCGACAATACATCTATCCATTGCGTTATTTTTTCGCGATTGTCACACAGCCATCGGTCGAGCGCGTTGATTTGCCGCAAATCCCAAAGCAGAAATCCGTTCAACAAGGCGAATCCTACGAAATTGTAGCGTTGGTCGAGATTGCTGAGCAAATGCCGTAAACGGGACACTCTCTGCGAGACAGAGCCGTTGCTGTCGACACATCGGCTTTGTAACTCACACAATGGCTTGCACCGAAATTGCGTCCGCTCCACCATCTCGAACAGACGTGAATAACGAGAAAGCGATTGAAGCGTCCGGTTGAGCTGTTCTTGTATGCGGGTTACCCGTTTGGCAAATAGACCGGAAAAAACCAGCAACAAAATGAAAACCGCCACGATCACATTCCCCGCGACCATTCCGTTAACCATAAAGCGAATAAGACAAGATAAATCGCAGGAACCGCATAAACCAGCCAACGCACAATCCTCCCCGTTCCGAACCGAGGCATTCCGGCAAGCCGTTCGATAGCCTCGGTATCTACCCGGCTCTCTCCCGAACAGCCCCCGTATGATTGAAAATCTATCCTGAAATCCGTATGACAGGACATTTCCTCGACAGCCTCCTGCCTCTCCCGAATAGACACAGTTTTCAAATCGGGGTGAAGCAACTCCCGGGACAACGCGACACGCCCTACTGCCGTCACTGTTCGATTGATATAGGCGAAGAACGACCTCTCGCCGAAAAGGTCGAGGTCGAAGCTATAATCGTGGGAAGGGTCGATAAATTCACTGCCCCCGTCGATTCCGTCGAAGCGATATTCCAACAAGGACAATTCCCTATGAATAATCCGGTCCCGACAATCGACAAATTCTTTTTTCCGAAACCAACGATCGTGCACCCGGGCCAACGATAGGAACAGAACGATTCCTATCAATACGGTTGTACCCCACACCTCTACGCTCTCATTTCTAAATAAATACACGATCAATGCCGCAACAACGACTACCGAAAGACGAAGAAAAGCAATGATACGAATATACATTTTTATCCGCTCCGTTTCCCGGCTATTAGCTTGAAGTCGGGAACGGTAATCTCGCAGGACTTTTTCCATAATCACCAATGACAAAAAATGATTACACCCTCCACAAATATTTCATAATCAATCGATCGTAATCCTTAACCGATTCGCTCAATGCTTCATACGGTTTGATATATGTATGGGCAAACGATTCACGCTCTATCTTTCTTTTCCGTTCCTTGCCCAATCGTTGTATCTCCTCGTCTTCTCCGGGAGTTGTAGGACGATACCCCATAATCAGTTTCTCCATATTCCAACGATTGTGTTCCACTTCTGCCATCATCTCGATCAAAGCAGTATCTTCATCGAGATTTTCAGGTTCCGATTTTCCGAAACTTCTTCGCTTGGAAGGAATAGAGTGGGCATTGTAAACATTCGACCAACGATGCACGGTAGACAATTCTTCCCACAATGCCCTTGCCTCGATATCGTTCAATGTTTGCGGGAAAGGCTGTTCGGGAGTTATTTTATGATAAATAAAGTTTATCCGCCGTACCCGTTTCATGCAATCGTCGTCTATGTCATAGCACTCGTCCAACATGCCGAACGCCCTCAATTTACCGTATTGATGAGCTTTTCGTATCAATTCGATGGTCGAGCAGGAAACATTCTGACGCACGAGTATCGAATGAGCCTTTTCATACACGAGCCGAGGCATATAAAGTGCCGTAGCGATACTCTTTTGAGGAATTTCGAAACAGATAGCGATAGTCAACAACCGTCCGTCTTCCTCCCTCTGCCCAATGTTGTAGCAACTCTTGTATCGGACGACTCTCGACAGAACCTTTGATAAATTCAAACTCTATGTCGGTAAATTTATCATCGGTATTCGGGTTGGCATAACTCTTAGCCGGCTCTACCGTATCGATAACTCGATAGTCGCACATGTCGAACAAAGAGTCGTATCTGCCCCGCAACCGATCGAACTCGGTGTCGGCATTCATGTCGATAAAAAGAGATTCGAGTCCGTTTACTCCGGTCTCGAAGGAAATTGGGATAATGGGCGATATGAGCGGCTTTCACCCCCATGGCGATTCCCATGCTGGTCATTCCCACAATGACGAGATGGACGTATCGGTTGCTGTCATAACCGATCCCGTCACCGTCGATAGGTACATAGCGTATGACTTCCGAGCCCTTGTCATGCGGAGTATACAGGCCTCGCACCAACACCTTCTCCGCCCAAGTTTCATAAAAATTAAACGGCAGAAAATCGATAAGCCTTTCGCTCAATCGATCGAAAGGCTGCGTTAATTTCAATAATTCCTCATTCTCCGCACCGTCTTTATATTTTTTGGAAATGCACCAGCCATTGCTTCTCAGTCCTCTTCGGAAGTTGAAATATAGATTCTATATCATACCGTTGAAATACGGCAAAGGTCGATTGAGCTTCGAAAAGCACATTACATTTTTTACAACGGCCCTGTATTTGCGCTACCAACATGCGCAACTCCTCTATATCCCGAGGCTCTTTTTCTATTGCGTTCTTTTCCCGCAAAATCCTATTAATGAGAGCTGCACATTCGATATTGATCGAGTCATGATCGGTTTCATTCTCCTCGCCCAACAAAAATATCTCTTTACAATCCGGCAAATGCAGTTTCTCCAAATCCTCCCGCGAATCGCGGCCCCGTGCAAAATTATCGTACGACGGTCGATAGAAGCATCAAGTTTGGACAACAACTCGTGACGGGCAGAATCGACACTACCCGAAGTCTGAATGACAAACAAATAAGGCGTATGATCCGACTGTTCGGCCACACTCTTTTGATACAACTGTTTGATAAGCCCGATAGCCATCTTATCGAACCCTATAATCACATAATGATTCCTAAATTTATAGCCTATCTGACCCTCCCTCGCACGCTCTACCCGGCGGTCGATAATATTCGAGAAAATAGAGATGAGCAAACCGCCCATCAGTGCAGAACCGGTGATCGAAATAAGGAATGCAAGGAAACGATTCCACGTCCCTTCGACGACATACTGATTGCCGGGATCGGCAAAATGATAATAGACATCGACAAAAATATTACGTGGGTCGTTCTCCTTAATAGTAAGAATACTGCCTGTAAGCCATTCGATTACGATAAACACAAGGATAGCAGCAACGATAACACCCAGTAAAAAAAGCAATTGCCATTTGATACCCGATGACAAAATCCGGTCTATACCGATAACCGGGTGTCTGAAAAAATCTTTCATCACCCCGAAAAATTCTTTTAGTCTTTTCATCTCTTCTTCACAATATCGAATCCCAACGCTTGTATCAGTTTAAGCGTCCCTATCGCTGTGTTGCGATCGTAATCCTTTTCTATTTCGGGTAATTCCTGATAAGGCACAAGACAGGGATGAGTCTTCTCCTCGTCGTCCCGTCGCGCTCCGTAAGTCCACCCTTCGGACAAACGAGATTGCGACCACACCTCATGAACATTTTTCGCCATTACCTCGACCAATTCCATAAGTTCCTCCGGTAGTTTTTCCCGACTGGTATCCGTCGGAGCCGGAATATACTTTTCACGTTTCATCGTCATACTGTATTATCCAAGTTATTTTCCCCAAAGATAACATAAGGCAAGTACAGGACAAAATGAACATGCAAAATACTTTCGGTCCCCACCTGCAAAACCTCATGATAACATCACAAACCTCCTCCCCTGCCGTGCCCCGTAGCATTACGGAGTGTTTTGTAACGCAAAATATAGGGGAGGTGGCACGCAGTGACGGAGGGGTTAGTTCTACAAAAATTCTGGTAAAGATTATCTATCTTATGAAAAAATCGGGAGCTTCCTTTTTACCCACCTTTTCTTTTGCAGAAAAGAAGCAACGACAATCTACCTCACATCTAATGTGCGCCGCATCACAAAATGCTCATCGAGTTCTTCGGTTTTGAGGTACAGCTCCACTTCGTAACGCCCGGCTGGGAACGGGCTTGTTACACCGTTCGGGCCTTCCAGCCTCATGGAACCGGATACTTCAAAATCTTGTTGAAAAATATCTTTCGAGTCCAGTTCATTAGTGACTGCATCTTGAACACTGGTATAAACTAAGTTACCCTCCATATAGAACTTGAATATCAATTTCAATGAATGTCCTTTTTCAAGCGAGCGCCACTGGAATCCGGCTAATAGCCTTTTGTATGTATTGGCTTTGAAAGATTTCTGTTCAATGATTTTTCCCTCGTAGATGTGCAATGCGCAATCATAAGTAACCCATTGTTGCACTTCTTCATCGGTATTGTAAAAATGAAGCACCAATGCCAAAGGTTCTATCCAACCTCGCTGCTTAGGCGATTTCACGACCTCGAATCGCCCACGACCCATTTCTCGATTCTTATAGTAAAGAGTGTAAGTATGAGTGCCGGGGGCATAAGAAGTACCGGAATCGGAGCCCCAGCCACATATTTGCAACCATTGGGATCCATCTCGGGGATTGAGTGTGACTGTGTGGTCGAACGCTTTGATTTTGCCTGTCCTTTCATTCTTGATCTCCACATGGTAAGTAACCTTGCGTACAACGTCCGAATAGCAGGTACATCGGCAACGCATTTGCATATACTTGGGCTCCACGAAGTTGCCTGTATTCCAATCATCGATCACCTCACCTTTGCCGTTGATATTACGAAATTCAAGGTTCGAGACAATATGAATCCAACCCATGCTTTCCCAAATGTCTTCCAACGGAACTATTTCGAGCGGAGCGCTGATAACCACATGATCTTCTTCATCAAGAATATCGAACCGCCATGTACCGACCGCAGTGAAATGGTCTCGCTTTTCCGACCCCCACCACGGAAATTGCGCCGACATGTTCTCAACGGGTTTTAACGGGGCATCGAAGTCGTAGGTATGAGTTTTGCCGCTTGGTTCGGTAATGCGGACTTTTATCTTGACGGTGCGGTCGATGCGCGATGTCATCTTCACCACAGGCATAATATAGCGCGAGTCGGTATAGTGTTTGCTACTTGGCCGGGTATCGCGTTTGCCGTCTTTACCCACTTCGCAAAATTCGAGCGAATGGATTTCGTACCCGCGATCTTTCTTGAACAAATCGAATAATCCCATAGATATCGAGACAAGGTTAATGTGACAATATGCGAATTTATAAAATGTTATAAAATTTGCCAAACTATCTGAGGAAAATTTATAGCGACCCATTTTTCGCATGATACCCAAATACGCAAAAATCAAAGACTGGAAGGGATTCAAAAATTATTTCTCGAAGATACATTTCTAATATTATATAGCACAAACCGAATTCTATGCAATAGGAATAATCTATTATCTTTGCATTCGTCGAACGAAAACCTTAAACAATAACGCACATGAGAATCAAATGGCTCATAACAATAGTTATCTCATTATGTATTTTCCAAACGAATGCACAACGTTCGTATTTGTCTCTAAACGACAACTGGCAGTTTCGCTTTTCTCACCAAGTCGGTAAAAATTCGACTCAACGAATCTCATTGCCGCACACATGGAATGCCCCGGATGCCCTATCTGGGAAATTAGACTACAAACGTGGTATCGGCAATTATGAAAAAGACCTGTACATTTCCCCCGAATGGAAAGGCAAAAGATTATTTTTATATTTCGAAGGCGTCAACAGCGTAGCCGACCTTTTTATCAACGGTAAATACCGGGGCGAACACCGGGGAGGATACAGCGCTTTTACATTTGAAATAACCGACGATGTCGAATACGGGATAGACAACAAAATTCTCGTGCGAGTAAACAACGCCGAGCAATTCGATATAATGCCTCTGGTCGGAGACTTCAACTTCTACGGAGGAATCTACCGCGATGTCAGTTTGATTATAACAGAACCGACGTGTATATCGCTGTTGGATTACGCTTCTCCCGGAGTATATCTTACTCAAAAGTCCGTGACCGAAAAACAAGCCCACATCGTTGCGACTGTAAAATTATCCAATGCAGCCACAACAAAACAAGTAAATGTGAAAGTCACCGTCAAAGACCACGATAAAACTATACAAGAAATAAAACGACACGTCACACTGAACGCCCATTCCCGAAGGAGAAACCATCATTCCTTTCACCATACAAAATCCCCGTTTATGGAATGGCCGTGAAGACCCGTTCATGTATCGGGCCGAAATATCCTTATGGGAAAATGATAAATATTGGATAAGGTGATACAACCTTTGGGAATACGATACTATCGTGTAGATCTCGACAGTGGCTTTTTCTTGAACGGTAAACATTTGCCTTTATACGGAGTTTGCCGGCATCAGGACCGGGCGGAAATCGGCAACGCCTTACGCTCGATGCATCACGAAGAAGACACCGAGCTGATGCTCGAAATGGGAGTCAACGCCGTTCGGTTAGCCCATTACCAACAAGCAGAATACATGTACGACCTAATGGATCAATCGGGTATAATCACATGGGCCGAAATCCCATTCGTCGGCCCCGGAGGATATGCCGACAAAGGATTTATCGACTCCGAGGCTTTCAAGAAAAACGGAGAAGAACAATTGAAAGAACTAATCCGCCAAAATTACAATCACCCCTCGATTTGTTTTTGGGGATTATTCAACGAATTGACCGAACGAGGAGATAATCCCGTTACTTACATTACCGAACTGAACGAACTGGCACACTCGGAAGATCCCACTCGCCTGACAACCTCTGCCAGTAACCAGAACGGAGGACTCAATTTCATTACCGACTGTATCGCTTGGAACCGCTACGACGGTTGGTACGGAGGTATGCCCGACGCTTTGGCGAAATTTTTAGACCAGACTCACAACCAATACCCCCAGTTGCGCATTGCAATCAGCGAATATGGAGCAGGAGCCAGTATCTATCATCAATCGGATTCTTTAAAACGTCCGAACCCGGCCGGTTGGTGGCATCCCGAAAACTGGCAGACATTCTATCATATCGAGAACTGGAAAATTATTCATGAACGGCCCTTTGTCTGGGGTAGTTTCATATGGAATATGTTCGACTTCGGGGCCGCGCACCGAAGAGAAGGAGACCGTCCGGGAATTAATGATAAAGGACTCGTAACATTCGACCGTAAATATAAAAAGACGCATTCTACTTTTATAAGGCAAACTGGAACAAAACCGACCCTATGGTACATCTGGCCGAAAAACGTTGCGACACCCACCCGACCGCTCTACAAAATTTCATGGCATTTACCAACCTGCCAGAAGTAGAACTGTTCGTGAACGGGAAAAAGCATGGGAAAACAAAAAGCCCGACCGATATGCCATCGTCAAATGGGAACAAATAGAGCTTCCTCTCGGAAAGAGCACCATTCTTGTGCAGTCGACCACGAAAGATAAAGTCTCAGATACAATGACTCTATGGATAACCGACTCCGCCAAAAATAGAAAAGAATAACACAAAATTTCTACCAATCTAAAATAACTTAACAGCCATTTACAATCGCCATACAATATTATAGTTGCGAAAAAATTATGTAATATTGCATTCGTTTACATATGCTCCATTCAAAATAAAGAAAGAGATAACTAAACAAAATCGGCCAATATGAGTAATAATATTGAAAATCTATTTACACAATATTATCAGATATTGCGCGCCTATGCATTACGTTACGTTCAAAACCAAGATGCGGCAGAAGATATTGTACAAGACGTATTCTTCGAATTATGGCTACGGCGTAACGAGATAGATTTCGACCTCCCGATGAAAGCCTATCTATTCAAATCGGTTTTGAATAAATCGAGAAACTATATTTACGACAAACGCGTAAAAGACAAAATAAGTTTCGATTCGGATAACGATATCCAGTTCATAGACGACTACTTACAATCGTTCGTCGTTTATCAGGAAGATTCCCTACTATTGAAAGATTTGGATCGGGAAATAAAAACCTATGTCGAATCTCTGCCCGAGCAATGCCACCGTATATTCATCATGAGTCGTTCCCTCAATTTGAAAAACAAAGACATTGCCTTGCGACTGGGGATAAGCATTAAAACCGTCGAAAAACAAATAACAAAAGCCTTGTCGGGACTAAGAAGTCATTTGAAAAAAAATGGATTGCTATCCTTTTTCTTCTTACTGTTTTCAGGATTCGAATAAAAAAATAAATTGCTTCGTATGGACGGACAGAACGAAATAAAAGAAATAGATAGACTCATCTTGAAATATCTCGAAGGAGAGGCTTCGAAAGATGAAAAGATCGCGTTATACCGTTGGATCGAACTTTCGGAGGAAAATAAGACACATTTCAAAGAAGCACAGGAACTGTGGCTATCGACCCAAGCCATACTCGCACCGAAAGAAGATACGGAAAAAGCATTACAGCATTTCCGTTCTAAAATCAAGAACTACAATCGCCGCGGCAAAACATTCCGCAAACCACTCTACTACATTACCCAATGTGCAGCCATAATAGTGATACTATTAGGCTTGTATTACTTTTTCACAAGAGAATCTAATCCCGAACAATACGCTTGCGTAGAGATGGCAATCGGCAACAAAGGCTGTATTACCCTCCCCGACAGCACGGTAGTTTGGCTCAATTCAGGCAGTAAATTGACATACCCCAGCCGGTTTTCCGATAAAAAAGAAAAGTCCGGCTCAACGGGCAGGCCTATTTCAAAGTCTTCCACAAAGAAAGATCAGCCATTCGTTGTCGAAACCAACGATATGGACATAAAAGTTCTCGGGACCAGCTTTGTCGTCAAGAATTACATACGAGACGAAATCATCGAAACGGCATTGGTCGACGGGCATGTAGAAGTCTATTTTCCCAATAGCTCGGTTCCTCCCATAACTTTGCAACCTGCCGAGCAAGTCACATACTCCCGCAAGACGAAAGAAACAAAAATATATACGCGAAAAGATAGTAGTCTCTACCACATTTGGGCACAAGAAAAACTATTATTGAGCAATTGTGAATTGACAGAAGTCATAGAAAAATTAGGCGCATGGTATAACGTAACAATGACCTGTACGAACACTTCCCCTACCCCTGTTTATATGACGCTGACGGTCAGAACAGAACCGCTGAAAGAAATATTGCAAACGCTCAAATCGATAGCCCCCATAGATTATCGTTTCAATAACGACACAGTCTACATTGAGCACAAGCCAAATAGTTAAAATATATTAATATGTACTCGTTAAGGTAGGGTATGCCCACTCTTGTTTGTGATAATTATAGAGTGGAGCACATGGAAAAAAACACAACCGACATATAGACGAACTCATAACGAAGTATCTGGATAAATCCCTTACTCGGGAAGAATGCGCCGAACTGCGCCGTTATTTGGCAGAAGGCAAAAAGCATCTCGCATATTTTGCCGAAATAAGAGACCTATGGTTATACAATACGGCTCTGTGGCAACCGGTTATATCCACACGGTCGGCTCTCGAAAAACTGAAAAAGAGAATAAGGAAATATACTTCTCTCGTAAAAATCAGAAGAACCGTCTATTACGCGTCCCAGATTGCAGCCGTTATTGCGATAGCCTTTATCTTTCATACCGTAAAGGAATCCAACGCCTATTCCGCCACAACCCATACGGTTCTCACCTCGACCCATAAATCGGAAGTCACTCTACCCGACGGCACAATAGTATGGCTCAACAATAATACGAAACTCATTTATCCCGAAGTATTTTCATCGACAGAGCGATCCGTTTATTTAGAAGGCGAAGCCTATTTCAAGGTCACGAAAAACAAAGCACTTCCGTTTGTCGTGAAATCACAAGGACAAGAGATTAAAGTGTTAGGAACATCTTTCAATGTGCGAAACAGACCGAACGAAGACCTTGCGGAAACGACGCTGATTTCGGGAGCCGTATCCCTCTGTTTCAATAACGACTCCGTGCCCGTCAGATTAAATCCGAACGAACAGATAACCTACTCCAAATCAAATCAATCTATCCGTAAAGACACGGTCGTCGCTCATGAATATATAGCATGGGCTACGGAAAAGATGACATTCGACAACGACAGATTCACAGATGTGATCTCATATTTGGAAGACAAATACCAACTTCAAATAATCTGCCCGGAAGAAATCGCCGATACTTTATACCTGACCCTCGTCGTAAGGAACGAAACCAAAGAAGAGATATTCAAGGAAATAGCGCGTATCTCCCATTTGCAATACTCCATACACAACGATACGGTCTATTTCGATTTCCCGGAAAACACCGATTGTCAAACTTTACAACGTAGCCTATGAAACACCATGAAGCGACCTAACAAAAAAACAAGCGATTCAATCATAAAAAATACGACCATTTCTCGTAAACACATCGAAAGAAGAAACCAAGTTAAATACATAAAACCATGAAGACCCTTAAACACAAAAAAAAAAACGATCACAAAACGATCTTTATTCCCATCCAAAGTCATAGGACTGGTTTTGTATCTTCTATGGGTTCAACCATTTGGAGCAAATCACCTGTACGCATCGGAACGGAAGATAAACATCGAGGTAAACGACGTGACATTAATCGATGTGCTGAAACAAATAGAAGCTCAAAGCGACTATGTGTTCTTCTATAACAACGCAGACATCGATACTGAGAAGAAAATCAGCATTAATATGAAAGATGCGAATATAAAAGACGTTCTGGATAAAATACTGAACGAATACTCTTACCGCATCAACAATAAAAAGATCATCATCACTGCCAAACGTCAGGCTCCCGTTCGCACGAACAAAATCAGCGGTGTCGTCTCCGACGATTCAGGACAACCTATTATCGGGGGCAACGTCTTGGTAAAAGGTTTAAACAAAGGGAACCATGACCAACATCGACGGGAAATACACAATCGATGTACCCGACAGTGCAACGACTCTCGTTATCTCCTACATCGGATATAAAAAACAAGAAGTTGAAATCGGTGACAGAAATTATATTCCGGTAACTCTTCAAAAAAACGACGTTCTGATGGACGAAGTAGTGGTTATTGGTTACGGGACGGTTAAAAAAGTGATTTGACGGGAGCTGTATCGAGTGTCAAAACAGAGAATCTACCCATCGCAGCCAACACTTCTGTCACACACATGTTGGCAGGACAGGCCGCCGGAGTAATGGTAAAACAAAATTCCGCTCAACCGGGCGGAGGAATCGAAATATACGTCAGAGGTGCTGCATCGACCGGTGCAGGGAATGACCCTCTGTATGTAATCGACGGATTTCCCGTCACCAACAAAAGCGTGGAACCCGAAAGCGGGAACCGCTACGAATATGGTTCCCGAAACCCGATGAACTCGTTGAATCCCAACGATATCGAATCCATAGAAATTCTTAAAGATGCCTCCGCCACTGCAATCTACGGAGCAAGAGCTGCCAACGGCGTAATCTTGGTCACGACCAAAAGAGGGAAAAGCGGGAAACCCATAGTAAAATACAACGCCAACTATTCGATTCAAACAATAGCCAAACGACTGGAAATGTTATCGGCTAAGGAATTCATGAATGTTTCAAACGAAATATCCTATCAAAAATGGCGCATGGATAATGAATTATATCCGTATGGCGGAGAGCTGGAAGAAGACGCTTTACCCTACAAGGGCAATCCATATAGTCCGGAAGAAATCGCTGCCGCCGGAGAAGGGACCGACTGGTTCGGGCTGCTTACGCGCGACGGCTCCATCAACCAACACAATGTATCTGTTTCAGCCGGTACGGAATCCACACGATTTTTGGCATCTTTGAATTATTATAAACAAAAAGGAGTAATCAAGAATTCCGATTTCCAACGTATATCGGGAAGAATAAACCTCGATCAAGATTTAGGGAAATACGTCAAAGCTGGTATCAATGCAACATACAGCACCATTTTCAACAATAATGTCCCATTAGGAGAAGGTAACGCCGAAAATTCCAGCCTGCTGAATTCGGCATTGCATTACGACCCCCTCGTCCCGGTAAAAGACGAATCGGGAAACTATGCGCTGAGTCCCACACTGGGCATGATTCCCAACCCGGTTTCAATGCTCGAAATTACAGACCAGACGCAAACCGATAGATTACTGGCAAACGGCTATATCGAAGCTACATTCTGGAAAGATTTGAAAGTAAAGCTCAATATGGGTATCGACAAAAATCAAGGTCGCCGCAGTACCTATCTTCCCAAATCGACGCTATACGGAAAACAAGAAGGAGGAAAAGCCAATATCAATGAAAATAGAACGGTCGATTTATTGTTCGAACTAACAGCCAACTATACGAAGCAACTTTTCAAGGAAAGAGACAGATTGGAAGTATTGCTCGGGTATTCATACCAACAAGAGAACTGGGACGGATTAGGAGCCGGCAGCTCTCAATTTTTCACCGATTTATTCCTATGGAACAAATTGGAAGCCGGGAATGTGGCCCGTCCGCCTGTAAGTTCTTCCAAAGGCAAAAACGAATTAGGTTCTTATTTCGGCAGAATCAACTATTCCCTGCTCGACAAATACCTGTTTACATTCTCTTTAAGATATGACGGCTCTTCGAAATTCGGTAAAAACAACAAATGGGGGCTTTTCCCGTCGGGGGCATTCGCTTGGAAAATGCAGAATGAAAACTTTTTGAAAGACGTCGACTGGTTGTCCGAATTAAAATTAAGAGTCAGTTTCGGACAAACCGGAAACAGCAATATCGGAGGCAATGCCTACGAATACTATGAAGCCGGTAATCAATATGTATTCGGAGATGCTGTACAAACAGGCAGTATCAAAAGCCAACTCGAAAATCCCGACCTCAAATGGGAAACGACGACAGAGTTGAACGTAGGTCTCGACTTCGGATTTCTAAACAACCGAATCACAGGATCGTTTGAATATTTCCACAAAGTAGTCAGCGATTTGCTCGCCTTCCGCAAACTGAATTCCTTGATGGAAGTCTCTACTATTGCAGACAACATCGGAGCGACCCAAAGCACCGGATATGAGTTTTCTTTAAATACGGTAAATCTTACCGGCCCGTTCAAATGGAACACTACCTTGAATATATCCTCCTATAACGACCGATGGAAAGAACGCAACCCCGATGTAGTCTTGGCACCTTATGAAAAAGAAGATGCACCTATCCGGGCTATCTATGGATGCGTATCCGACGGTATTCTGCAAATAGGAGAAACTCCTCCTGCCTCCATGCCCGATTTATTGCCGGGACAAATGAAAGTAAAAGACCTGAACGGGTTTGACCCGAACGACGGTTCCAAATTGCTCGGACACCCCGACGGCAAAATAGACGCTGCCGACAGAATCTATTTGGGAAGTACCGACCCGAAAGTTATCATCGGATTCGGCAACATGTTCGAATACAAGAACTTCGATTTGAATATTTTCTTCTATGGCATGTTCGGTCAATACGTGGCCAATTCGAATCGGGCAAAATACGGGCCCTCCGGTTGCGAATACATCTTGCAACGGCAAAACTATTCGAAAGAAGTATTGGAACGGTGGACTCCCGACAATCCTACGAACAAATTTCCATCGGGATTTTACAGTGCCTACTACGGAGGAGATGACTGGCTGCTCGAAAAAGTATCGTTCGTACGTTGTAAAAACATAACACTGGGATACTCTTTCCCGCACAAGTGGATACACAAAGTCTTTTCACAAGCCAGAATATACGTCGATGTTGAAAACCCTTTCATCATTACGAACTATCAGGGATTAGACCCGGAGATGGATTCAAAAGGCGGATATCCGTCTCAAAGGACATATTCGATAGGTATAGATATCACATTCTAAAAACACGTACACTATGAAGACAAAATTCAAACATATACTGGTTATTCTATGTCTCTCGATGATTTCATGCGAGGGAAACTTGGAACCGGAACTATTCGATCAAATTACACCCGAAAACTTTTTAACCAACGAAGACGACGTAAAGACTGCTGTCACAGGTGTTTACGCCGAGTTCCGAGGGATATCCGAATGGGGACGATACAAAACCTCTTGGGGTTCGGTAATGACGCTTCAAGAAGTCCCCACCGACCTATGGGCTGCGAATTGGTTCTATAAAGCCCATACAGATTTCATGTGGAAAGCAACCGACTATTTCGTCTGTGAAATATTCGAATTTTTCGTGCCGGCCATAACAAAAGCCACAGCTTTAATCGCACGTATACAAGACGCTCCTGTGAGCGACGACATAAAAAATCGATACATTGCCGAATTGAGAGCAGTACGGGCGCTCTGGATGTACGATCTGTTCGACCTGTATGGGCCGGTTCCGGCAATCACCGACCCCGAAAAAATACTCAATCCCACTCAGGACTTTACGGTAACTCGCCCTTCTCGGGAAGAATACATCACATTTGTAGAAACCGAATTGAAAGAAGTAATCAATGCCCAAATTTTGCCTGTCGCATGGACAGGTAGCGACTACGGTCATGTAAGTCAGGCAACGGCTATGATGGTACTGCTCCAACTATACATGCACGAAGGTGGCTACTGTCGGAACAAACACGTCGGCGACTATCAGGATTATTTCAAAAAAGGCCGAACAGGTAGCCAAAGACATCATGGATTTACAATATTATGAATTACAAGCTGAATTCAAAGACATTTGGAGTCCTCAAAACCAACACAACAACGAAATCATCTTCGCTCTTCCGAGTTTTCCCATTCCGGTAATGGGGAACAACTTTCTTGCTCATGTACTACCCACCGATTACAAGTCCCAGCAAGGCATCCCGCTGACCGGTTGGAATGGATTCAGAACCCCGTGGGAAGTATACGACTCTTTCGATCCGGCCGATAAGCGCAGACAAGTACACAAAACCGAATACTGGGATGGGAAAGAGATGGTTACAGGACGTACCGGAACTCTCGAATATGGAGCTTTGCCTATGAAATATCAGGAAAATGCAAATACCGATGGGACGAATGATGCATCGGAATATGTCATCTACCGGTACGCCGATGTCATCATGTTACGTGCCGAAGCTAAAAACGAAATTTTCGGCCCAGACGGGGAGGAACACCCACAGCCAAAGAACTCCTGCACCAAGTCTGCCGCAGAAGTTTCGACAATTACGACCAAACCGACCACAAAAAGAAAATAGACCAAATAACCGACATAGACGCTTTTCGCGCTCATCTGCTACAAGAAAGAGCTTGGGAGTTTATTTGGGAAGGTAAAAGAAGAAGCGACATGATACGACACGGCGTATTCATTTCCAATGCAATCAGCCGGGGTAAAAATCTGGCGAAAGACTACCACGAACTATATCCTATTCCTCAACAAACGATTTATGAACTTAAAATAAAACAAAATGATGGCTACTAATCAAAGAAATCTTTTGAAAAAAGCGACTTTCTGGTCTTTATGCTGCCTCCTTTTCTCTGGACCGATATCTGCCCAAAAGGTATATCCGGCATACGGGTTAAACGACTTCGTAGAAACCGCCGATCCCGAAACCTACGACAGCAAACAATGGGACGATCTTTCTTCGGGACTTCACGCCGCATGGGGTCGATCGATACTTTATACAAAAAAGGGAATGTCCCTGCAAATAAAATAAAACAAACGAAAGCAGTCGTATGGAAAGGCGAAAAAGTAAACTTCATCGCATTGGCTTATACCAAAAACGAGATAAAAGACGTAAAATGCGTTACCTCCGATTTAAAAGGTATATCTTCCATAATTCCGGCGGGAAATGTCAAATCTAACTTTGTCCGATACACACTCTCCGACAAGTTCAAAATTTCAGACGAAATATTGGCTTGTGCCGCTCGAACGCCGCATAAAACACAAAATAGCCACCTCGTGCCCGATGTTCTCGATTATATCCCCCAAATGACGATACCGGGAAGAACCACTCGCCCGATATGGATTACAGTAGAGATTCCGCGAGACATACCGTCGGGAGAATATACGGGAGAGATATTTATTCGTTCGGCTGCGGGTGAAAACCAAATACTGTCTTTGACCGTAGAAGTACTCGACCACATAGTCCCCGCACCGAAAGATTGGCAATTCCATCTCGACCTTTGGCAAAACTGTGTTTCGGTAAAAAGGTATCATAAGCCTACCCTATGGAGCGACGAACATTTCGAGATACTGGCAGAGTATTTTAAAATATTGGCCGATGCCGGACAAAAAGTTTGCACCGCCGTAATCAACCACGGAGGACAAAGTTTCGACGACTGGTACGAAAGTATGATTCTATGGACCAAAAAAGCCGATAGCACTTGGTTCTATGACTATACGGTATTCGATAAATTCGTGAATATGATGGCTTCGATAGGAATCGACCAGCAAATCAATTGTTACTCGATGTATCCGTGGGGAGCTACACGTTACTTCGACGAAAAATCAGGCGATTGGATTTCTATACAGCCGGAACCCGGCACTCAGGAATTTGCAGATTTTTTGGAGGCCCTTCCTCCTCGATTTCCGGGAACACCTCAAAGAAAATGGCTGGTTCGAAAAAACAGCTATCGCTATGGACGAAAAACTCGAACCCATTATGGCCGGAGTAATCTCTTTCATCAAAGAGACAACCCCCGACTTCAAGATAGCATTGGCCGGTGGTTATATTCCCTCCTTGCAAGAAGACATATACGATCTGTCCATCTTTGTGGGTCACCCCACTACATCGGAGAACATGCAGGCTCGAATCACACAAGGTAAACCCACGACATTTTATACAAGCTGTTCATGGCCCGAACACCCCAATCAGTTCACATTCTCGCCTCCTGCCGAGAGTGCTCTTGTCGGGTGGTTCGCATACGCTCAGGGATATACGGGATTCTTGCGTTGGGCCTACAACATTTGGGTACAGAACGTTCTCAAAGATACCCGCTGTGCATCGGCTCCGGCAGGCGACCAACACATGGTATATCCCGGACCTCGCAACTCTGTAAGAATGGCCCGCCTACGTGAAGGCATCCAAGATTATGAAAAGTTACGAGTCATTATGGAACGCCTGAAAGGGCTGGGTACGCCGGAAGCCAACGAAAACATTCAAAAACTGCAAAAGAGTATTGCAAACATTCTCATTGGGGAAATCAGCAAAGAGACCGACAACCGCATCACGAGCTTGGTGAACGACGCAAAAGCCGTACTGACCGAAGTCGCAAAAGCAACGCCCGTAAACATGTCCAATCTGGTGATTCCATCGAAAGACCGCAATACAATCGAAATTTATCCCAATCCCACGGACGACAAACTGTTCATCTCCTACGATGGAGATACGGAAAAAGATAAGCTATCAAATATGCTCCACTTCGGGACAAGTATTGCAAACATCGAACACGAAACCCGTCTATAAATACATAAACATCAAAAATATACCATCGGGTAACTACATTATAAAATTCAATGTCGGATCGCAAGTTATCAGTAAAAAATTCATTAAAAACTAACCTTAAAAAAACAAAATCGTATGAAACCGAAAAAAATTACTTCATGCATGTTATTTGCCATGATTTTCAGTTGCGGAATGTCATTACAGGCTGCAAACATCAAAGCTGTCAACTTTATCCACGACAACAGCATCAGAGGCTGTGATATTCACCTGTCACAAGAAGGGAACAAGTACTTCGCCGATGTCTACAACCAACAACAGACCATCGAGATGTGGGTGCGTATAAGCGAAACCCTCGACGCGCAAGGCGGCGTATTGATAAGCACTAAAAGTGCATTCGTCGATGATCCTGCCAATGACAACAAATCAGGGGGCTACGAACTGATGCTGCAACCCAACGGCTGGGCGAGAGCTACATTCTGCGTCGGTAACGGAGGTAACGAACCTAAATGGGTCAATACCCAGTTACAAGCCGGAGAATGGGCAAAACTGTCTATGGTGATAGACGGGAACAAACTGATCTGCTATAAAAACGGAGAAAAAACGGTGGAGGAAACTTTCAGCGCACCGATAGCTGTTGGCACAGGAGACCTCACATTGGGCGCCAATCCCAACTGGGTAGATGGCGAAAAATTTCAAGGAATGATAACCGATGTCAGAATTTGGACGGTAGCCCGCACAGAAGAAGAAATAAAATCCGATTTGAATTACTATTTCGCCTCAAAAAAGAGAACCTCTTTCTTAACTGGAACATGCAGGAGGGAGAAGGCACGACATTGAAAAACTTGATGCATTCGAGTAGAAACCAAGCCTCGATAGTTTTAATCAACGACATGGACGAAACAGGAATCGAATGGGTGGACAATAGCGGCTGCCCGATATACGAGGAAGGATCGTCGAGCATAGAAACTGCTCGACAAAAACAAGCGGCCTATATCAGCGGAGACAATATTCTTATCGACGGTGAAAATATAAATGGAGCAGCACTATACACGATAGACGGAAGATTGGTCATGAGCATTTCATCACATCATAACACCATAGACATAAGCGATTTAACTCCGGGGTACTATATATTCAAAGCAATAATAGACAACAATCCGGTATCTTTGAAATTAAGAAAATAATATCGATCGCTTACACGTTATGGCGGGCTTCTGATTTACAGAAGCCCGCCATTTTCTATGCTTCAATAAAATAGCGCAACAAAATACCGTCCCTATACAAAAACACAAGAGAAGAAAATGAATCATAATATAAAAATTAAAACCACTTCTTAAATAAGTAAAAGTATGAAGAATTTGACTAAATTTGCCGATAGTAGATAAAACATAGAGATATGAAAAAATATTTGAATTTGCTCATTGCTATCTTGTTTACATTATCTTTAAATGCCGGCGGAGGGAAAGCCAAAATAGTTTTCGACTCCACCCGTTATGATTTCGGTTATATTCAGGAAGATAAAGGAAAGGTAACGCACTCTTTCAAATTTACCAACGACGGAGATGCCCCGTTAATTATCATATATACGCGTAGTACCTGCGGTTGCACGGCATCGCATTTCACCAAAGAGCCTGTCGCCCCTGCCGGTACGGGTTCGATAGACGTAACTTTCGACCCCGAAGGGCGTCCGGGACCTTTCGAAAAGAGGTCAAAGTCTATACCAATGCCAGAAAAGCATCCATAAAATTGATTATCGAAGGGATTGTTGTACCTAAAAAATAATAGTTATGAAACAATTGATTTTAGGATTGATTCTCATTTTTTCCATAACCGTATCGGTAGCCCAACCGCAAATTGTATTCGATAATAAAAATCACGATTTCGGTACATTCGAAGAAGAAACAGGTCCGGTCACTCACGATTTTCAATTCGTCAATAGCGGGAACGAACCCTTAGTTTTGCAAAACGTGCGTTCCACATGTGGCTGCACCGTTCCCAAATACACCCGGGAACCCATTGCCCCCGGGGAGACTCCGGGAGCATTAAAGTGACCTACAACCCCAAAGGGCGTCCCGGTAAGTTTTCAAAACCCATTTATATAACGACCAACGCTTCGGGCGATAGAGAGACGCTCCATATCAAAGGAGTCGTCATCGGATCAAAATCCCGTAGAGCGACCAATCCCTATAAAATAGGAACCCTATCGTTACGCAGTCTGCACATACCGCTGTTCGACACCCCGAAAGGACACGTAAAAGAGGGACATCTATTCGTCCGCAACGAAGGAAAAACAGAACTGGTCCCTACTTTTAAAAATGTCCTTCTCACATCTCGGTCGAGATGATACCCGCAGTTTTGCACCCCGATGAGGAAGGTCTTATAAAAATTTATTACGATCCCGATGTTGCCAACGACTGGGGGTTCCGACGCGACGAGTTTGATTTGGGACTCGATAACGGATCCTCGAACGACTTCAATACGGTCACGGTATCGGCGAACTTGCTGGACGATTTTAGCTCCCTCTCGCCAGAACAGCGTCAAAACGCCGGACACATCGAGCTATCGAGCAATGTCATAGACTTTGGTATCATCAAAGGGAACACTGCTAAAAACAGACTTTGAAAATAACGAATACCGGAAAAAGCCGGTTGACGATACACAAAGTGGCGAATGAAAATCGCTCTCTGAACATAAAACTGAAACGAAATACGCTCAACCCCGGCAAAACGACCGAGTTGGTTATCGAAGCAGACCCGTCCATGGCTCGTAACAATTTATTGAACAGCCGATTGATGGTTATTACCGATGACCCCGAAAGACCATCGGTTCCCATACGGGTATTAGGTTCTTTTGAATAACTCTTAATTTCTTGAATTATGGATCACCCCGAAAATGACGCTCAATATGCAGGACTTGCAGTAAACAAAGGAATAGAACAACCGCCTATCGTGAATCCGTATTTGAAAAAGATGCGGACAGCGAAACGTCGATCCTTTACAGCCTCTGAATATGTCGAAGGTATCGTCAAAGGCGACACGAGCATACTCAGTCAGGCCGTAACTTTGGTGGAAAGCAATCTGTACGAGCACCAGACTCTCGCACAGGAAGTCATAGAAAAATGTCTGCCCCATGCCTGCGACTCGGTGCGGGTGGGTATTACCGGCGTACCGGGAGCCGGCAAGAGCACATCGATAGATACTTTCGGGTTGCATGTACTGAAACGGGGTGGGAAATTGGCTGTATTGGCGATCGACCCCAGTAGCGAACGCTCGAAAGGTAGCATATTGGGCGACAAAACCCGTATGGAAAAACTATCGGTACACCCCAACGCCTTTATCCGCCCTTCACCGTCGGCAGGCTCGTTAGGCGGTGTAGCCCGGAAAACTCGTGAAACGATCGTTCTCTGTGAGGCCGCCGGATACAACAACATCTTTGTAGAAACAGTCGGGGTCGGGCAATCGGAAACAGCCGTGCACTCGATGGTCGATTTCTTCCTGCTTATCCAATTAGCCGGTACAGGTGACGAACTGCAAGGAATCAAAAGAGGCATCATGGAAATGGCAGATGGTATCGTCATCAACAAAGCCGACGGAAGCAACATCGAAAAAGCCAAATTAGCCCAAGCCCAATTCCGTAACGCATTACATCTGTTCCCGCCTACGCCTTCGGGCTGGACTCCGCAAGTGCTCACCTACTCTGGATACTACGAGTTGGGAATCGCCGAGGTTTGGGACATGATAGACAAATACATCGCTTTTGTCAAAAAAACGGATATTTCGATTACAAACGGCAGGAACAAGCCAAATACTGGATGTTCGAAACGATAAACGAACAACTTCGCGACCACTTCTATCGCAATCCTCAAATCGAAAGAATGTTGGAAGAGAAACAACAGAAAGTGTTGAACAACGAGCAAAGTTCGTTTATGGCGGCCAAAGATGTGTTAGACTATTATTTCGACAAAGAAAAATAATTTGCCACTTACTTCTCGATATTTATGAAACAGGTAATCTGTCCGAAATGCGGAAAAACGTTTTCTTTCGACGAGTCTCGTTACGACGCTTCCTGCAACATATCTTTCATTTGCCCGGCCTGTCGCAAACGATTCCTAATGACACTGCCCGAGATAGACGCATGCCACAAGAACGACATAGACACCTCTCTCGGTTTCATCACGGTATTGGAAAATGCGTTCGGATACCGACAAGAATTTCCTTTACACGCAGGCGATAATATAATAGGCCGTGCATCGAAAGGTACGGAAGTGGATATACCCATCGAAACGAGCGACATGAGCATGGATCGTCGCCACTGCATCATCAATGTGAAAGAAAAAGGCAATCGACCGATACTCACGGTCAGAGACAATCCCAGTCTCACCGGCACATTCCTCCGCCATGAATTGTTGAGCGATCGGGAACGCGCGGTATTACACGACGGCGATGTGGTGACGATAGGAGCGACGACTTTTATCGTTCACATTCCCGACGAAGAAGACGAAGAATACTTCGAGTGAGTCTCGCCCCGAGAATTGGGAAAAATTCTCGCTAAACCTCTTATCCACCAATAAAAACGTAATAGATATTATCCGAAATTTTTTTACCATATCCATCTAAAATTACAAATATGATAAAAAGAATCGCACTATTAACACTTTTAGTTACCCCTTTATGGTTATCGGCACAGGTTCGTACAGAAAAACTGTTAGAAAAGGGGTGGAAATTTACAAGGGAAGACAATCCCGAATTCAAGACATCGCAATTCGACGATACCAAATGGCAATCGGTCTGTATCCCACACGATTGGGCTATCTATGGTCCTTTCAGTATCAACAACGACAAACAGAACACGGCGATTGTTCAAGACGGACAGAAAGAAGCGATGGAACACGCCGGACGTACCGGAGGTTTACCCTTCGTAGGAACCGGCTGGTACAGGCTTCGATTCGATGTCCCCGAATATACAGACGGAAAAAAATGTACATTGGTATTCGATGGAGCCATGAGCCATGCCCGTGTCTACATCAACGGAAAAGAAGCAGGTTACTGGCCTAACGGATATAACGCATTCTCTGTCGACGCATCGCCTTTCTTAAAACAAGGAGAGAGCAACACACTTGCCGTACGGCTCGAAAACTTTACCGAGAGCTCCCGCTGGTATCCCGGCGCCGGTCTTTACCGAAATGTACACCTGATCGTAACCGACGATGCCCACGTACCGGTGTGGGGAACACAAATCATCACCACCGCACTCACCGACAAATATGCAAAAGTAAAGCAAGCGACTTCTTGGAATTACCCGTCTGGAAAATCCCTGAGCGACTATGTCATCGTGACCGACTTGGTCGACCATAACGGAAAGATAGTCGCAACGAATCGCAAACAAGGAAGCGATTTCGACAACGACCTATTCGAGCAAGAATTTGTAATAGAAAATCCTGCGGCATGGACTCCTGAGACCCCCGACCTCTACACCTCGATTTCAAAAATATATGAAGGCGATGTGCTGAAAGACCAATACTCGACGACTTTCGGCATTCGCACCGTTGAAGTCCGACAAGGCGAAGGGTTCTTCCTGAACGGCAAACGGGTGCAATTCAAAGGAGTTTGCAATCACCACGATTTAGGCCCGTTAGGAGGTATCGCCAACGAAGCGGGAATACGTCGGCAAATCCGTATGTTGAAAGATATGGGTTGTAACGCCATTCGCACCTCGCACAATATGCCCGCACCCGAATTGATTAAAGCCTGCGACGAAATGGGTATGATGGTAATGGCTGAATCATTCGACGAATGGGCGACAGCCAAAGTCCAAAACGGATATCACACCGTATTCGGCGAATGGGCGGAAAAAGATATCGTGAACTTAGTACGCCATTTCAGGAATAATCCCAGCGTAGTCATGTGGTGTATAGGGAATGAAGTCCCCGACCAATGGGCGGGCGACAAAGGCCCCAAACTGTCGTTATGGTTACAGAACATCTGCCACCGCGAAGACCCCACTCGTCCCGTCACGCAAGGCATGGATGCCCCGGACGCCGTAGTCAACAACAACATGGCGGCAGTCATGGACGTACCGGGATTCAATTACCGCCCGTTCAAATATATCGAAAATTACAAAAAACTCCCCCAAGAAATCATTTTGGGAAGCGAAACGGCATCGACCATCAGTTCGCGGGGAGTCTACAAATTCCCGGTAGTACGACGGTCCATGCCCAAATACCCCGACCACCAGTCCTCCTCTTACGATGTGGAACACTGCGGGTGGTCCAATCTTCCCGAAGACGATTTCATACAGCACGAAGATTTGCCCTACTGCATAGGAGAATTTGTCTGGACCGGATTCGATTATCTGGGTGAACCGACTCCTTACTATTCAGACTGGCCCAGCCATTCTTCTCTCTTCGGTATCATTGACCTGGCAGGACTCCCGAAAGACCGCTACTACCTCTACCGCAGCCACTGGAACAAGAATGCAGAAACCCTGCATATCCTGCCCCACTGGAACTGGGAAGGACGCGAAGGAGAAGTTACTCCGGTCTTTGTCTATACCAATTACCCCACCGCCGAGCTCTTCATAAATGGCAAAAGTCAGGGAAAACGCACCAAAGACCTGTCAGTAACCGTCCATAATAGTGGAGACTCTCTATCGACGGCGAACTTCAAACGGCAAAAACGCTACCGTCTGATGTGGATGGACACCAAATACGAACCGGGGACAGTCAAAGTCATCGCCTACGATAAAGACGGAAACGCAGTTGCCGAAAAAGAGATGAAAACAGCTGGTAAACCCTATCGTATCGAACTGACAGCCGATCGTGACAAAATCATGGCCGACGGAAAAGACCTCTCGTTCGTAACGGTGAAAATCGTGGACAAAGACGGAAACCTCTGCCCCACGGCAGCCAATGAAATAACCTTTAAGGTAAAAGGAAAAGGATACTACCGGGCAGGAGCCAACGGCGATCCCACATCGTTGGAATCGTTCCAAGCCCCCCACATGAAAGTATTCTCAGGCATGATGACCGCCATCGTATCATCGACCGAAGAACCGGGAAAAATCACCCTCGAAGCTACATCTAAGGGTTTGAAAAAGCTACCCTCGTTATCGAGAGCGGCAAATAATCGATACATATAGACCCGTAACAACATTCGCCCCTGCGTTTTGTTTCATACAACGCAGGGGCGAATCGTTTAAGAATGGTTCGTAGTTGATGATAGGGAAACCGACCTTCATAAATTGTTTATTCCCAATGCCTCGATTCTACAAACCTCCAATTTTTCAACATTTCCCCGCTTACAGATACACTTCCTATCATACATTCGCATATAGAAGCTATGGTTAATTTATTTCCAAACCCTCCGTCACTCCGTGACACCTCACCCTATATTTTGCGTTGCAAAACACAGGGGAGGAGTTTTAAAATAGCTCAATAGAGAAAAACACCCGCGTGAGGCTACGAAACATAGCAAAGGAGGAGGAGGTTTAACACCCTTCTGCGACATTATTTTATCTAATGAGATGATTGTATTTATCCTTCTCCCCTGCCGTGTCCCGTAAGTATTACGGGGTGTTGCGTTAGCGATATAGGGGGGGACACCGAGGAAACAACAGTTTCTGAGGAGAGGGGTTAAGAAAGATAACTTAGAATATAATATTAGAAAGAAATGAAGCATTCAACCTCTCCCCTGTCGCACAGCGATATAGGGGAGTGCCCCATAGGGCGAGGGGGTTGAAATATACAAAGGCAATCCACACTAATTATAATGAACCTTACCAAGAACAAATAAAAAAACACCCCCGGCACAAAACGCTCTGTACCGGGGATTTTGCAAGCCGCAAGTGCGGATTTTTTGTTAAATAATTATATGCCTTTCGGCAGCAGGCAACCTGCTTGTTTTCTAATAATTGGTCTTACCTTCGTGAGACTTCAAAACAGGTTCTCAAATAGTTCCGTTTTGTTCCAACATCAACGTTTTGGTAGGCTGGTCGCAAACCTCGGTAGGACCGAAATATTGTATAGGACCGGGATAAACATAGCACGTGTTCATAGCCCACTCGTCACGATGTGCGGCGAAATATTTGAAAGGAGCCCCATCGAGGCGAACCAAAGCTTTTTGTATAACGGGTTTCATTTCTCCGTGGCGGCGTTCCATATTCATCATCATAGTCACAGGCACGCCCCCGGCAATCCACTCGCTGGCCGGTTTGGTCGTGTTGCGAACCGACGACATATAACCCGTTTTACCCTCGCCTACCAACAGTGCTGCGGTATAACCGAGAGAATAACAATAGTCGGCATCGAAATTGGAAGGATCGGCACAACGGCCTTCGTAACCGAAGAAGTGGAATTGCGTAGCGAATTTACCCACGAATTTCCCTTCGGCTTTCATTTCGGCCAAACGACGTCCAACCATCTCGCCCAACAGTTTTTCGGTTTCGATAAGCGATACCTGAACATTTCCGTGGGGGTCGCGGTCGAGCGTGAGCTGACGGGCGACACCTTCGGGCAGGCTGGCATAGATAGCCGAATTTTCGGGAGAAAGGTGTTTGATGATATAATTGATTTGTTCCGATTTCTTAATCATTGCGAATTCCGAACCGTTCGCAGCCAGATAGTCGTTCAACTCGGCGATAAGACGCTTCATGGCAGGGATAAATTCAATAAGTCCTTCGGGAATCAACACCGTTCCGAAGTTGTTACCTTTGGCGGCACGGGCAGCCACGATTTCGGCGATATAATTTACTACATCGTCGAGAGTCATCTGCTTGGCCTCGATTTCCTCCGAAATCAAACAAATATTGGGCTGAGTCTGCAAAGCGCATTCCAAAGCGATGTGAGAAGCAGAACGTCCCATCAGCTTGATGAAGTGCCAGTACTTCTGTGCCGAGTTGCAGTCACGTTGGATATTACCGATAACTTCGGAATAAACTTTACAAGCCGTATCGAAACCGAAAGAAGACTCTATCATTTCGTTCTTCAAGTCTCCATCGATAGTTTTCGGGCAACCGATTACCTGAACTCCGGCTCCAATTTGTTTATAATATTCGGCGAGTACGCAAGCGTTGGTATTGGAATCGTCGCCACCGATAATAACGACAGCTTTGATTCCCAACTCTTTAATAATTTCGAGACCACTGTCGAATTGATCCTTCGTTTCCAGTTTGGTACGTCCCGAACCGATAATGTCGAATCCGCCCGTATTGCGGTAGTCATCGATAATATCGGCCGTAAGTTCCATATATTTATGTTCGATCAATCCGCCGGGGCCTAAAAGGAAACCGAACAAACGGCTCTCTTTATTCAGAGCTTTAAGACCGTCGAAAAGACCAGAAATTACATTATGTCCACCGGGAGCTTGACCGCCGGAAAGGATAACACCCACATTGATAGCCGGATATTCTTTCTTTGCAGCTGCTTCGAAACGGAGAACAGGCATGCCGTATGTGTTAGGAAATAACTTAGCGATAGCCTCCTGATCAGCAACCGATTGCGTGGCCTTACCTTCGACGATGGTAACGCCGTTTTTAATAGCTTCGGGCAACTTAGGCTGATACGAAGCACGAGCGGTTTGAAGTGCACTTTTCTTCATTGTAATCTCTTTTGTTTATGTAAGTTTTATATTTCTTTCGGATTTGCAAATTTCGTATTTTTTTTTCAAAGAGCCAAATACAGAAATATTAAAATCATATCGGACAAAACGGTCGATAAACATTACCCCACGCTTCACTCTTTCGTCATACCCGAAAGATTTCCCGGAAAAGAAATCTCCGGTAATCATCAAACGAGAAATATCCCACGCCTGCGTCTGTCTCGAATACAAAGGAGACCGGCGGTTTCCCAAAGAACTTCCGTCCCAATAAACGGCACTCTCGACCGGAGTACGGAACAAACTATATCCCAAACCTTTCCAACCGTATTCGTTACACCCCATGACATCGAGCAATGTCGGATATACATCGATTTGCCCCGCCGTCTCCTCATAAGAAATCGTATACGGAGTATTCAATAAAACAAACGCTACCTCACGGTCGGCAAGTGTCCTATGCTCGCGCCCGTCCAACACATTTTTACCCAACTCGTCATGATCCGAAACAACAGCGATTACCGAGCGTTCGTACAGCCCGCACGCTTTCAGCGAATCGAGAAAACTGCCCAACTGTCTGTCGAGGCTATGAAAAGCCTCCATCGTGTTGACCAACTCCCTCGACTCGGTCGGGTATCGGGAAAGAGCCGTGGGATTGGACGGAGCCTTGTTCGGAGCATGTGTCGAGATAGTCACTATCTGAGAAAAAAACGGCTCTTGTGTCCGTTTCAAAATAGAAAGACTTTCGGCAAACAGAACCGAATCGCTCAAAGTCTCGCTCGCTCCGAACGATGTTTTATCATATAAAGTTTCAAAACCGTATGCCGGAGAAGTTTCCGCCTGATTCCAATCCTGTGCCCGATCGCATACGATATTCAAGGTCCGATAACCTTTATCTCTCAACGCATGCCCCAAAGCCGGATAGGTGTTTTCGCCGTACAGCACGGCGGTCGCCCCTACCTTCGCAGGTAAAAGCCCGGTATTGAATATCAGGTGGCCGTCGCTAGACCGACCGTCTTTTACTTGCGGGATTAAATGGAGGGCCGAAAATGTGCCTTCTTCGGACAGTAGACGATTGAGCCGGGGCATAATCTCCACCCCGTTCACTGTCCGGTTCAATAACCACGAATTCATCGATTCCACGACGATAAGAATAAGATTCCTTCCCGGTTCTACGGCATATCTATTATCACCATAATGCGGCATATCGTCAAGATAAGATTCAACGGTTTTCCGTTCCTCGGCATTCAGTTCTCCACCCTGCAAAAGCGAAGATACAAACGCATAGCACGTATAAGGCACGACACCGTTAAACACCACGTACTCACGATAATTATAAGGCGTAATGAAAGCCGTCCACGGAGACTCTTGATCGGAAGGCGCACGATGATAAATATGATGAGCTCTGACCGCATAGGAAGACAAAGCTATCGACAACGATACGAAGGCGGCAACCGCTCTGGTACGTGAAGACGGATAATGACGCTGTTTCCTGAAATAGAAAATATACCCCGCCAAAAGTAACAGAGTGGGAAAGAACACAAATATATCGCGTAACCGGATCAATCCCCTCACGCTGTTAAGCAGCACATCGTTGACGTTGTTCACGAGAAGGAACGACGAATATGGCATAATATCCTCATAGACACGAGCATATAAAGTCTGGATAAGACAAAAAACGTCGAACAGGAAAAGCGGAATAAACACGACCCACCGCCTGTTCGTAAAAAAGAAAAGAGGCAACGACAATAAAAAAGCATCGGCCACAGTCGGCGCAAAAGCCGAAAGCGTATCGCCCACAGGCTTTCCCTGTGGAAGAAGGATACGCAAATCGAAAATAGTCGAATATTTCAACCCGATATGTAAATATTCGATAGGAAACATAAAACAACAGACAGTAAGCAGATAAAACAACAGATACTGTCCCTCGCGGTTCCAAGAAAAAACTCGTGCCGAAAATTTATCCAACCACATTTGCCTTCGATAACATTCGATGCAAATGTAATGAAATAAAAATTTATAGTATTATTTTAAACTGAAATATCCTTTGGTAATTATCTTTTCCGAAATATCCCATGCTTCTATCTGCCGGGAGGCCAAAGAATCGCCTTCGTTACCGTAAACTGTCCCATTCCAACCGGCTGCACTTCCGACCGGAGTGCGCAAAATACTGTAACCTAAACCCTTCCATGCATAATCATTACAATTCATTACATCGAGCAAGGTAGGATAAATATCGATTTGTCCCATAACCGAAGTGTGCGTATATTTCACACCGGCGTTCGCCACGATGAACGCAGCCTCCGTATCGTTATAACCGGGTACTCCGCAAGGAGAAAGTAATTGGTTATGGTCCGAGGCTATCGCAATAACTGTATTATTGTACAATCCGTTACTACGAAGCGAATCGACGAACGCTCCGATACAACGGTCGGTATAATGAATAACCTCCATATAATTTCTCACCTCCTCCGGAAACTCAGTAGCACCCGACAACTTCGTCTTCCGATACGGCTCATTATAAGGCTTGTGAGACGTCCCTGTTATCAATTGATAGAAAAACGGCGTTTTCTGCACTTTTATTTTTTCAATAGCCCGTTCCATCAGCACACTATCCGTAACACTTGTTCCACCACCCAATCTATCGATATTCTGGTCATACCCGTAAGCGACGCTTATCTCGGCCTGATTCCAATAATTATTCCCATCGACCGTCATGTTTACCGCCGTGTAATTCCGTCGCTTCAACGCTTTGGCGATAGAATAGTAATCCACATCGTCATATCGGGTAGCGACGGCTCCGCTCTTTAAGGGAAGCAATCCGGTATTGAACATGAATTGCCCGTCGCTCGATCTACCGTCCTTCACTTGTGGCAAAACATGAACTGCTGTAATCGAGTTGCTGTCGTTTACGATCCGGTTCAAGCATGGTGTTATCTCTTCTCCGCAAAAGCTCTTGCCGATCACCCATGAGTTAAGCGACTCTACGATAATAAGTATCAAATTTTTGTTTTCATTAACCGAATAGATGTTATCTGCATAACGGGGATAAGCGTCGAGATAATCTTGGATTCGAATCGTTTCTTCTTCCGTCAATTCAGGTTGGGGCAAAAGCGAAGTAGCGGCATGATACAGAATATATCCGCACATTCCATTCAGATCGAAATACAATATATTATTGGGGAAAGTGACAAATCTATCGGTAAGAGAATCATACTGTTTCGATTTTATATCCCGCACCGAAAGAAAAATATGAAAACAGACAAAAACCGATAAGATAACGATCACCGGCCACCATAACCTCCTCCGCTCTTTTTTGCACTCTTTTCTGTAAAACAAATTTGTAAAAAACCCCGGTCATCAAAGTAGGAACGATTGCCAGACAATCGATCCATCGCGCCGAAGCAAAAGCACTTTCCAACAACAAAGGAGTAAGGTTTTCATACAAAAGGAAAGAAGAAAACGGTATTATATCCAAATAGTTTCGGTAATACCATACGGCCGATAAGCAAAATACATCGAGCAAAATCAACGGTATAAAAACGAATCCCCGTCTTTTGACGACAAAAAAAGGAGACATCAAAACCATTGCATCGAACAGAGTCTTAACAATATGAGCCGGTATCGACGAAAGCGGATTCGTGTCTTTCACTATTTCAAAATAGAAAAGCCATATACTGGAAAATGCAGATATAAGAACCAACGCAAAAAGAATGAGTGTATAAAAGTTTTTCGAAAAAAATCGAATGACAGAACTCCCTATATCCAAACTTTTACCAATCATTGAAACTACTCTTTCATTTTAGAACAAAATATTTATCCGCTTCCCTAAACGGGTTTGCAAAAATAATTCTTTTAATGAGGCGAAACAACCTCATTTGCTCGATTTCTTTCAATCCGCTCTCGATAAAACATTTATTAAAAGACAAAACAAAATAAAATTAAATTCATAGTTTTGTTTAATATTATATGATTATCGGATAAAAAAAGAGAATTACAATCATTTTTTTCTCTTTCGTATCGAACAGAAAATAAACATCTCGAACATGAAAAAAAAGTATATATTGCTCGTTCCGGTAGGCGGCCTTGCCAATCGCATGAAAGCGATCGACTCGGCAATTAAACTAAGCCGAAAAACAAATAGCGAGTTACATATTATTTGGTTCAAAGACCGAGGATTAAATTGCCGTTTCGACCAATTATTCGAACCGATCGATTTACCGAATGTAAAAATAACGGAGGCTACATGGAGCGATTACCTGCTTTACGACAGGCCCCGGCAGAAAAATATTTTCATTCCCAGTCTTTTTCAAAAGGCAACCTTCGATAACTGTATCTACGAAAAACAGGCCTTGCACCTTTTTTACGAGAACTTCGATTTTTACGACTGGGCAAAGAATAGGAAAGTATATATAGCCTCTTTCGTATATTTTTATTCTCCCGAAGATGAAAATGACCGCTTCTCTGTTTTTCGTCCTCTCGCTTCCATCTTGCAAGAAATAGATACCCGTTGTTCCCTCTTCGGAACAAATACAGTGGGTGTCCACATTCGCCGGACCGACAATACTCTATCTATCGCACAAAGTCCTACCCGTTTATTTATCGAGCGTATGAAAAAGAAATAGAACAGAACGGCGACACGACATTTTACCTTGCCTCCGACTCCGAGGAGGACAAACGCTCGATTGTAAATCGGTTCGGGAATAGAGTGTTCACCTCTGTCCACAAAGCCGACCGCAACAGCTTGGAGGGTATGCAAGAAGCGCTGGTAGAGCTATACCTCCTATCGCACACCCGGCATGTATTGGGATCGGTACACAGCTCTTTTTCCGAAACGGCAGCTCAAATCGGCAAGATACCATACGAATTGTTGCGCGACGTTCACCCCGATAAATAATTCCGGCCATGCACGGGAACAAAATAGATTCGGGAAGATTTGAATCTGTCCCGAATCTATAACCGCTATCGCACGACACAGCGCATCATGGCCGCCGCCTGTTCCGGGGACGACCCAATATCTCATATACAAGAGCCGCACAAGTATAACAAACGACCGGTATCAACGAAGGAAGTAACTCATAACTCTCGGCATCGCGGGCAGGATAAGCGACATAACGAGCCGAACTCACCCGATGAGAAACGACATGTGCAGGAAGCGAGTAATAATCGATACGTTTTTGTCCTTCTTCGTTCGATAAAACACATACGGGTGTCGAACAGCCTCCCCGGGTATAAAAATTGAACTGCAACTCATATTCGGGAGACGTTTTATCGATAAATTCCGTAACAGGTTGCCTCCACCCGTCCATACAAAACTCAGCCATACGCCACACATCATCGGGCAAAAGTACATATCCGCTACCGTCGGACGAACGCTGTGGCCGCAACAACGAAGCGCAATCTGTCAAAGGCAATGACGATACCGGTTCCGTTGCCCATACGGCAAGCAAGGCATCCGGCATTTTCTCCCGTATATATCGCTCTACTCCTATCCCTGCGGTCATCACGATATCGGCATCGAAAGAATCGGTTAGCTCCTCCATGTTCGCTTTAACCCGGTCTACCAACTCATCTACACTTACTTTCATCACGCGCCTTTCTTCTGTCTCACAAAATTATTCTCGTCCACATAAATATCACCCTCCGAAAGAATATCGGTCCATTTTTTAATGCACAATTCAACCCGTCGGCAGTAAACGAACTGCGGTAAACCGGTAATCCGGTCCCATCGAGACGAGAGATTTCGATTTGCCGAGGAGAAATCGACACCTCGCACGAACCGTTTTCAATGGGCTGAGTCATTTTTAACAAAGCCTCTCCGGCTGCACCCAACCCCATTTGAAAAACTTTATCGCCATCGCCCGAATAAACGACAATTCCCTTTTGTAAAGGACTTATCACGACTTCTCCATCTCCAATGGGCACACGCAACTCCCCGGCCTGCGACAAAAAGTTCCTGTCTCTTTATGACTGATTTCACCATTGCACAACTCCCACGAAGAAAGCTCGCTCGACACCCGAATAGTTTGCTGCCCATCGAGCAAAACCAATCCGTTGGGCTTCAATTTTATCTCGTCGGCTATGGCACAAAAACGAGAAAGTTCTTCCCAATCATTCGAAGATGCCGGCGAAGCTGTCGTGCTGCCTACCGAAAACTTCACCTGATAGTACTTACCCATAAAATAAACCACATCGGCGACTCCACCGGTACATCGATAAGTGAAAGATGGATTCCACGTCCCTCGGTAGAGATAAACAGGACGCACAGCATCGTCGAACGTCAATGGAGTCACATAATTCCGCCATGCCGTTCCGTCCCACACAAGGGTGATAATTGCCGACGAATCTGTCGTCACGGTCATTTCCGCCGATCCTTTCAAGGCAGGGAAAACATAAGCCCCTTTACCTCCGGCCACATAGATGAAACAAGCCTGCACACCGCTTTCGACTGCCGGGCTGAAAGTCGCCGGTTCGGTGATAATACCCATGAACGGAGAAGGAGCCGCATGATTCGTATCGTACCACGAACGACCGGTAGAATCCCATATCCAAATGGATTGAGTTTCCCCATTGATAAAAAACTCTCCCGGCAAACCGCCCTCGGGATATGCCGAGAGAAGAGATGCCAACCCATAATAAAATCCCAAGCACCCGTTTTGCCCTCGCAAATGATTGTGTATAGTCGTTTTCATCGCTTGTTCCTCTTTTTTAATTGTGAAAAAATCAAATTTAACCGTTCGGCCGCTTGCTCGATAAGAGCAGGAGAAGAGACTTCCTCGTCAGAAAGCCCGTACGGCTCTCTTCTCAAATAATCCCTTGCGTCCTGCCAAGAGCGAACCTCCGGCACTAACGTATAAATTTTCTCTTCCGATGCCGGTTGTGCGACGTCCGACAATTTGAATCGTCTCCCATACCCCCGACTGTTTTCCATAGCCCGCTGCAACTGTTCGTCGGCCGTAGAAAAAATTCCGTTTACACCGTCACTGGCAAGAAATTGTACCCGACGAAGTACACCGTTCACATCGACCGAGGTAGATAGGTTTCCCAACCGGGTCTGATAAATCTTCATCATATCATTATATTTAATTAAAAAACTATATAGCCCCTCGCCGAAACAACCATATCTCTCTCGCAAGAACGGCTGTATAAAAATTTCTCCCGCGCATGTAACGCAACAGTTTCAAATAACCATATAAGAGAGTAACACGAAAAAACACGGTTTCGAGGCGAGGCCGAATTTTAGAAAAAGGGGAGCCGGGCACGATGTCCCGGTCGCCCCTCAGTCCCCTTTGAATCATATCACTCATTCCTCATCGGGTATGACCGGCTCGATACGCATGTGAGCAGCCGGATAGCGCAATGTCAAACAACTGGCCTCGGTCAGTACCAACGCATCGGTATTGCGTACCCCCGATTTTTTCAAATCGAGTTCCTGCGAGTCGAACGGGACATGAGACCATTTCTGGATAAATTCCGGGTCGAAAATAAATCCGTAGTCGCTCATGCCGCAATCGTCGAATACCTCCGAATAAAGCACATACAGCTTCCCGAACTTCGATTTGATTTCCGAGAAGTCGATGCCCCATTGTACCTTATCTTCGCGGGCCATCACCACTTTGGTCATCTCTATCTTATTGATACGGCCGATAAACGAAGAACCGCCAATCAACACCTTTCGTTTATTCCCTCCGTTCCCGGTAAAAGCCTGTCGCATCATATCGATCAAATCGTTCTGTGTCATCTCCACAGTAGGATTGTAGGTATAATGATTTCCGGCCTGCCACCAGATACCGCCCGTCAGCATCACATTCTCCTTTTTACGAGGGTCGAAAATCGTGTTCTTCACACCGAACATAAAACTCTTTTCCATACCCAATCGCATATCGTAAATAGCAGCTTCCTCGGCATCCGAGAAATCCCATTCGACCTCTTTATTCGCTATTTTTTTGGAAAGTCGATTGCTCGATCTGCATTTTTGAATATCTGGCAAAAATTCTGACTCTTGATAGGCAAAGCGGCGAATTGTGCCGTCTGCACATCGAGTTCCGTTGCCGCACGCCCCATACGGATAAGCGGCGTATTCACGGGAATAGACGGCACGCAGTTGGTCACCGAACCTATTTTGGAACCATTGATGGGATAGACGGTCAATGCCCCCGTATCTTCGTCTTTTGCGGCGATATAAAGCACCAAGTCGGCATTCGACATCTCCCCGTCGGGATCATACCCTTTACCCCTTGAACCAACAAAGTTTCCGACACCTCGAATATGCTGTTGTCCACGGCATTGATAGTCGCCTTTTTATGCGAGTCGTTAACGGTCGATGCCCCGGGAGCCACATACGAGGCCTTCATATATGACTTGGTAGGTTTCACATCGACCGAATAATAATCGACAATCATCGACGAAGCCTTCCGCGAACCGTTCCACCGTGACAACTGATCGATAGGCGTGGACATCGGACGTATTTTCACGATGCGTTTATCCACTTCGCTACGCAACAGAGAGGGACTCCCTTCACGAACAATATCGGTCGTCAACGGTTCGTTGACTACGATTTTTCCGCCCGACATACCCGGCACGATCGCCGCCAATACCAACCCGGCATCGAACAGTCCGTCCCAAACTTGCCAACACAGTACCAACAATACAAAACCGGTCAACCAAAGAAGCGGCTTTTTCCATTTCAATAAAAAATTTTTCATCTCTCTTTTCATTTTAGAATACAATAAAAACATAAGAATTAGAATAATTTAGAAGCTGTTTCAATCCCCTTTTCAAAAATCTACAAGTCCCACACGCTACGGCGGCGACGGTTTCCGAATACAGGCGAAAGATCGGAATCGGGCTCGAAACTGCCGCCGTTTCGTAAAGGAGGTAACGAATCGCCGTTACGTTCCCGTTTCTCGAAAACGATACGCTCGTTACGTCCACGCACCTCGGCTTCCCGCTCGGCACAAGACAGGTCACGATCGTAATACAACCCCTTGAAAAGTAACCCGAGAACTTCGTCGTTCAATTCTCCCATAAACACATGGTTGCACAAATGATACACCCGGTCGAGAAAACCCTCGAACTCCTCGTCGCTCATTCCTTTCTCCGACTTGAAACGCTCCATACAACGAGTGCTGTTTTTCAAGTTCTCCCGCATTTGGTTTTCCAATTCGCCGAATCGTGCCATGCGTGATAGGTACTCGTCGTTCGCCTTACGAACCTCTTCCATGCGCCCCTCGTCCTCGGCACAATCGAGCATATCCTTCCCGAAGTAACGTACACAAGCGATAAGAGCATCCTCCCCGCCGATAACGTCCGAGATAAACGCTCCCATTTTCGGGTTCGACATAAACAATTTGCACAGCTTGCTCTGGTCGTCGGCAAGACACTCATACCGTTCGTTCCGATACGAGTCGTATTCCTCCAAAGCATCGAACAAATCGTCATCGCTATCGACCCTCCGGGCAGGATACCGATGTAAGATTCGTTCCACGAGCAAATCGCGTGATTTTCGCAGATTGCGATTTTCTTTTTGATAATTCTTTTCCATAAATTCAATGATTAGTTTAGCCATATATGGTACGGCAAAGTAAACCCCGGTCCAGGCCGTTTTTATGGCAGCTTCATACATTGTACCTCTTCCTCGAAAGATTTCACGACAAAGATGAATTACCGAAAAAATTCTTTATTTTTGTCCTGCGAGCGAAAATAAGAGCCGGCTGGGCATAAAAAACAAACGAATTTGTTTTATTCTGCACCCGCCTTTCATTATTTTTGCAACACGATCGCCGGAGCCTGCCTACACCTCGTTCGGTCTCCCCATCGTCAGACAAAACATACTGAATAACATATAACTATGGCTATCACACCGTTTAAGTATCAACCCATGTTCCCGCTCGGCGAAGACACGACCGAGTATTATTTGCTCACGAAAGATTATGTATCTGTAAGCGAGTTCGAAGGGAAACCCATCTTGAAAATCGAAAAGGAAGGTCTTACCGCTATGGCGAACGCCGCCTTCCGCGATGTATCGTTTATGCTTCGTCGTTCGCACAACGAACAGGTAGCTAAGATTTTGAGCGATCCCGAAGCCAGCGAAAACGATAAATACGTAGCGCTCACCTTCCTCCGCAATGCCGAAGTGGCCGCCAAAGGAGTACTTCCTTTCTGTCAAGACACCGGTACGGCAATCATTCACGGAGAGAAAGGCCAGCAAGTCTGGACGGGATATTGCGACGAAGAAGCTCTCTCCCTCGGCGTTTACAAAACCTATACCGAGGAAAACTTGCGCTACTCCCAAAACGCGCCACTTACCATGTACGACGAGGTAAATACCAAATGTAATCTTCCCGCGCAAATCGACTTGGAAGCTACCGAAGGCATGGAGTATAAATTCCTCTGCGTCACCAAAGGCGGTGGATCGGCGAATAAGACATACCTCTACCAAGAAACGAAAGCCATTCTCAACCCCGGGACACTCGTTCCTTTCTTGGTGGAAAAAATGAAAACATTGGGTACGGCAGCCTGTCCGCCCTATCACATTGCATTCGTCATCGGCGGGACTTCGGCCGAGAAAAACTTGCTCACCGTGAAACTGGCATCCACCCACTACTACGATAGTCTGCCCACGACCGGAAACGAATTCGGACGAGCTTTCCGGGACATCGAGTTGGAAAAACAAGTCTTGGAAGAAGCGCACCGTATCGGACTCGGCGCACAATTCGGCGGTAAATATCTGGCACACGACGTACGCATTATCCGTCTGCCCCGCCACGGAGCATCCTGCCCGGTAGGATTAGGAGTGAGCTGCTCGGCCGACCGAAACATCAAATGTAAAATCAACAAGGACGGTATTTGGATCGAGAAGCTCGACAGTCACCCCGGCGAGCTCATTCCCGAAGAACTCCGCCAAGCCGGTGAAGGCAACGCCGTTAAAATAAACCTCAACCAACCTATGAGCGAAATTCTCAAAGAGTTGGATAAATACCCCGTTGCCACACGTCTGTCGCTCAACGGAACGATTATCGTCGGTCGGGACATTGCGCACGCCAAACTCAAAGAACGGCTCGACCGGGGCGAAGACTTGCCGCAGTACATCAAAGACCACCCCATCTACTATGCAGGTCCGGCAAAAACGCCGAAAGGCATGGCCTGCGGGTCGATGGGTCCCACGACAGCCGGTCGAATGGATCCCTACGTAGACCTCTTCCAAAGTCACGGGGGCTCTATGATTATGTTGGCAAAAGGAAACCGCAGCCAAGCTGTCACCGACGCCTGCAAGAAACACGGAGGATTCTACCTCGGCAGTATCGGAGGTCCGGCCGCTATCCTCGCTCAAAACAATATCAAGAGTATCGAATGCCTCGAATATCCCGAGCTCGGCATGGAAGCCATCTGGAAAATCGAAGTGGAAGATTTTCCCGCATTCATTCTCGTCGACAACAAAGGCAACGATTTCTTCAAACAAATCAAGCCCACATGCCCGGCCAAGAAATAATTGGACCAAACTATCTATCCATAAAGAAAGAGCTGCCAATCGGCAGCTCTTTCTTTATAAACTCCCCTCAATGAGACACAGAAGGAAAGGTCGAGAAGTATTCCAACTTCTCCTCTGTTCCGATCTATGTGGACACCCTGTAATACTACGGGGAAACGGCTGATGAAGAGTGAGATACCCTATTTTATTACTAAAACTATCCTTATGCAATGATGAGAAAGTCTACGTTTAGAACGCAAGAGATGTGCATATCGCCATTGAAGCGAAACTTTTAAACCTCCTTTCCCTCCATGTCCCCGTAGCTTTATAGAGTATTTCTGTTTCACAATCGGAAACATTTAAAACTCCTCCCCTGTGTTTTGTAACGCAAAATATAGGGGAGGTGGCACGTAGTGACGGAGGGGTTGAAAACGACATCTCATCAGTCTGTTTATATCCCTTCTCCCCTGCCGTGTCCCGTAGCATTACGGGGTATTGCGTTAGAAATATAGGGGAAACACCGAAGAAACAATAGTTTCTGAGGAGAGGGGTTAGATGCATAAAAATCCCCTCCGATTTCCTACTGAACCTAAATAAAACAAGGCCGGAGTATCTAATAAATACTCCGGCCTTGTTACACCTCAATAATATCTCCTCTCACTTCTCTCCGATATAAATCGTGCAAGCGCCGAAAGTAAGCCGACGACAATAGCAATGGCCGAAACCCGCACGACGGAAAATAGTGAGCATATCCTCACCTTTGTGGAACGGCCGCTACCGAACGGGGCAGATAGCTGTAAGCCCGGCGGTCTTTCGACACCAACCGACCCACGAAAGGAATAAACGTATAGGTATAGAACTTATAAAGCTGGCGAAACGGGAATCTTTCGGGAGTGGACAACTCGATCACACACAGTGCGCCGCCGGGACTCAACACCCGGTACATCTCCCGAAAACCATCTTCGAGATGTTCAAAATTACGCACCCCGTAGGCGACCGTCACCACATCGAAACTGTTGTCGTCGAATGTCATCGACAAGCAATTCTGCACCTCGAAAAGAATCCGCTCTTGTGCATTTCGCTCGGTCACTTTCTCACGAGCTATGCGCAACATGCCTTCCGACAAATCGATACCCACGACACAGTCTGGATGCAGACGCTCGTCCAGTAGCAACGCCAAATCACCCGTACCCGTAGCCACATCGAGAATACGACGGTGAGAATAGCGACGCAACATTTTTTTCACGGCCACCCGACGCCACCACCGGTCTATACCCAGTGTCATTGTCCGGTTCATTGTGTCATAAGCCGGAGCGATAGAATCGAACATCTCCCGCACCTGCGTCGTCTTGTCCGTCTCCTCGTCATAAGGCTTTATTCCCTCCGCTTTATAATCCATTCGTCACCAATCGATTTTTACCGGTTATTTTTTACGGTTGTTCAAAAAATCGGTCACGTGCTTTTCGATACGGGCGGCAACGTCCTCGCCCTCGGCTTTCACGAACTTTTCGCCCACGATATGCTCATATAGCTCGATATAGCGATCCGACACGCTGTTGCAGTATTCCTCGGTCATTTCGGGAACCTGTTGACCCTCTTTACCCTGAAATCCATTCTGAATCAACCATTGACGCACGAACTCTTTCGATAACTGACGTTGTTCCTCGCCACGGGCAAGACGATCTTCATAACCTTCGGCATAGAAATAGCGCGAAGAATCGGGCGTATGAATCTCGTCGATGAGAATGATTTTATCGCCTATTTTGCCGAACTCATACTTCGTATCCACCAAAATAAGCCCCTTTTGAGCAGCCATCTCGCAGCCCCGTTGATACAACGCCAACGTATATTTCTCCAACTGTTCGTAGTCCTCTTTCGAGACGATACCTCTGGCGATAATCTCCGCCTTCGAAATATCCTCGTCGTGACCCTCATCGGCTTTGGTAGTCGGCGTGATGATAGGATGCGGGAATTTTTTCGTTCTCCTTCATGCCCTCGGGCATCGTCTCACCGCAAAGCGTTCGTTTGCCGGCCTTGTACTCGCGCCATGCATGTCCCGTCAAATATCCCCGCACGACCATTTCTACCTTGAATGGTTCGCAACGCAGCCCCACGGTCACCATCGGATCGGGAGTAGCCACCTTCCAGTTCGGGACAATGTCCGACGTAGCATCCAAAAACTTAGCGGCAATCTGGTTCAGCACCTGCCCCTTGTAAGGAATACCCTCTGGAAGAATCACGTCGAATGCCGAAATACGGTCACTGACCACTATCACCAACAGCTCGTCGTCGATATTGTATACATCGCGCACTTTGCCGTGATACACACTCTTCTGTCCGGGAAATTTGAAATCGGTTTTTACCAAAGCATTTTTCATTTCTGTAATACTTTTTCTGTTTATACTATAATCGGTTATTCGTCTTCGATAATGACCTTGCAAAAAACGGTGCAAGCCGAGAGCTGTAACAAATTCATTTGAGAGTTCCTAGGCGCAGCCCATTTTCACATCTGTGCGCAAAGATACAACATAAAAACGAGATAGTGTACCGATTGCAAGATTAAGATAAATCTATTTCAAACTCCCTCTCGACTTTCGTTTTAAACGGATATAAACGGGAACAAACAAGCAGACAATCATCAAGCATTTTCCCATCAGTTCGACACAACCCTCTAAAATGGTTCGTTCACCGCTAAGTACCCGTTCTATGCTGGGATAAGCGAATATAGCGACTAATGCCAAACAACAAACGGCTAACTTCACTTTATCTATCCAACTCGCCCTTCCGGTCGAATCCTCTACCTCGTCTTCCTCATCGTCTTTATCGGGAGCTACGGCAGCCCAAACCCCTATCGCATAACCCACCACGCATAACAGTCCGGAGAGCAAAGCCTTGTTAGACGACTTCTCGACAGGCAGATTCCCCCAGTAACAAATAAGGAATATAACAGCGAATCCTGCCAAGAATGAAGGAAATACCCCCATCCACAAACGAGAATAAACAAAAGCCTGCAATCGGTTACGACCCGGCTCGTCACTCTCTCCCAACCATTTTCTCCACGGGTTACCGCCCATTACTCTTCTCCTTTTTTCTCGGCTTGTTCATACTTTTTAGACATGGAAGCCTTGCGTACTTTCTCGTCGTGTTTTTCATAAGCCTCGACAATACGCTGTACTAATTTATGTCGCACGATATCTTTCTTGTTGAATTCCACTCGGGCTATACCCTCTACATTTTTCAAAATCCCTATCGCCTGTATCAACCCCGAAGTCTGCGACGCAGGCAAATCGATCTGCGTCATATCGCCGGTAACGATCATTTTCGCATTCATACCCAATCGGGTAAGAAACATTTTTATCTGGTGTGTGGTCGTGTTCTGCGCCTCATCGAGAATAATCACCGCATCGCTCAACGTACGCCCCTCATAAATGCCAACGGAGCGATTTGTATCACGTTCGTCTCCATGTACTCTTTCAGCTTCACTGCCGGAATCATATCCTGCAAAGCATCGTACAACGGTTGCAGATAAGGATCTATTTTATCCTTCATATCCCCCGGCAGAAAGCCCAATTTTTCTCCTGCCTCCACAGCCGGACGGCTCAGGATAATCTTCTTCACCTCTTTGTTTTTCAACGCTTTCACCGCAAGTGCTATCGCTACATAAGTCTTGCCCGACCCCGCCGGACCGAGCGCAAAAAGTCAAGTCGTTTTTGGCGAAAGCCTCCACCAGTTTCTTTTGGTTTGGCGTACGCCCCGTAATCGGTTTACCGTTCACTCCGTAAATAATGAGGTTCTCCTGCGGTTTTATCGCTTGCGGTTCATCGCCCTTGATAATATCGATGATTACCTCCTCGCTCAACTGGTTATATTCGGCGCAATGTTTTTCAAGCAACTTGATTTTCTCCTCGAAAACCTCGGTCTCCTTCTCATCGCCGATCACCTTCATCACATTCCCGCGGGCGGCAATACGCACTTTCGGGAACAAATTCTTAATCAACTGTACATTCGCGTTATTCACGCCGTAAAACGCTACCGGATCGACAGCATCCAATATGATTACTCTTTCTATCATTCGATTGTTTTATGTTGTGTCAAAGATAGTGCAAACCGAGAGCAGAAACAAATTTTAGCGACAAAACACTCTAACCTTCTCCCCTGCCGTGTCCCGTAGCATTACGGGGTGTTACAACGCAAAATATAGGGGAGAAACAGAGGAGCGGTAGCGACGATGAGAGGGGTTAAAGGGGAGAAACCGAAGAAACAATAGTTTCTGATGACAGGAGTTAGACACAATAAAAAATCCCCTCTGATTTCGACTGCCCCCCAAACATAGCGACATTCAGCACATCAGCCTCGTTTATATAAATAGTGACTATCCCTTTCCTTACCCGTATGAATAAGTAAGATTATGCGGTCTCAAAACAACGAAGGATAATTCATTGACAACTTTTCCAAGAAACTTTCGGTCAAGCGCGACACGGCATAGTCCCCCAATCGTTCCACAGGAATCTTCATATACCCGGTCATATCGGGAGCAAACTCCGTCTCCACCATGTAAAAACGGGCATGAATGATACGATGCGACAACACATGCTTACAACTATACACCTGAGACGAAACACCCACTTGTCCGGCGTCATGAAACAACTCTGCCCAAATACCGCTACGCTGCAAGTCATCGAGCCCCTGTTCTTCATCGGTCTCGATAAGCGGAAGCTCATACAAATTACGCCAAATATCACGCCCCTCTCGCCGACGAATCCAAGTATCTCCGCCCTGTCTCACATAAAAATAATTGAAATAACGAGGTTTTACCACCGTCTTACCCTGTTTCACTGGTAACTCTTCTACTCGATGAGTCGCCAAAGCCATACAACGGTCGGCAAAAATACACCTTCCGCACTGAGGTGAGCGAGGCACACAATACAGTGCACCGAACTCCATCAACGCCTGATTATACCCGCCCGGGTCTTTCCGGTCGAGCAACTCGTCGGCAAGAGCGGCAAACAACTTTCGTCCCTCGGTCGTGTCGATAGGCGTATCGATACCATAAATTCGGGAAAGAACCCGATACACATTACCGTCCACCACGGCATGAGGCAACCCATAAGCGAACGAAGCTACCGCTGCCGCCGTATAATCCCCTATTCCCTGCAAAGAACGTATATACCTTCGTAAGTCGTCGGGAACTCCCCACCGAATCGTTCTACCACCTGACGCGCAGCAGTCAACAAATTACGGGCCCGGCTATAATAGCCCAATCCTTGCCACAGTTTCATCACCTCGTCGTCATCGGCGGCAGCCAAAGACCGCACATCGGGAAATCGGGATATGAATCTATTGTAATACTCGAAGCCCTGCACTACCCGGGTCTGCTGCAAAATAATCTCCGAAATCCAAATACGATACGCATCGGTAATACCCCTCCACGGCAACACCCGGTGATTCTCGGCATACCACGCATGCAAGCCGGCAGCCAATGGCGCGACCTGTTCTTCTTGTTCTGTTCCTTTTTTCATAATTCCGAGACAAAAATAGCGAAAGGTGAGAGCAGAAACAAATTTATTTGGTGATACCGGAGCGCTACCTATTTTTAGACAGACTTGTCAAACAAACACAAGGCAGGCATAGAATAAATTTTATCGTAAAAAGCTCAAAAAACTCATTCCCGATTGAGAATATCGATAGAATAAGAAATGCCGATTCGTAGCTGAGTATAAGGATAATCGGACAAACCATGTTGCAACATCGCACCGATCTCCCAATTGGATATGACATACGAAAGTTTTGTTTTCAAAGACATAGGGCAATCATGAGCCAAATGTCCATATTTTTTAGAATTCGATTCCCAACCACTATATCCGCCAAAAGTCTCGCTTATACTGAAATTTCCCAATCGTAACCCAACTAAAACTCCATACTGAACCGCATCATTTTGCCTGCCGTTGTCCGTTTGCCAACATAAGAATCCGCCACCGGAAAAAATCTGTATCACGGCGCTTGCAATCTGGAACGTTTTACCAAAATAGGTATCAAAAAAATAACCGGGACAATCATAATAACGGTCGATTTCGTAACCTCTCCCGAAGCGGTTTTGAGAGCAGCTCTTAAAGTCCACGATGGCACTATTCTTCGTTCTTCGAAGAGCTGCATGTCTATACTGAGGTATACATCTCCCCGACATTTTACCTTTGTTTTTTGTATCATCGTACCATTCAATCACAGGCCACCAAAGCGAAAGATTGGCTCGATGCGTCCATAAGGGGATATGGGTTTTCAGAAAAATATCCGTTGTATAATTCTTGCCACAATAGTAATCTCCTGCCAATTCAATTTTAAGTTTATCACTGGTTTTTGTCAGTACATCAGGAATCGGGAAAGCATTGGGACCAAAATAATAGGGCGAAACAAAAGTGGGCCTCGACCTCGACTCGGTAAACCCACGGGCATAAACATTCGCAACCGGCGACAACAATCCAATGCTCCAAATTAACGTTATCGAAAATAGGTTTTCGTGCGGTAATACTTTCCTCGTTTTCCCCGCACGAAAAAACGCCCCGATACCCATTTGAAAATTGTGTACAATGGGGAGGCATGCTTAATGATAAAATCCATTGGCATTCAAAATCTATGCGAATGCCAATGTTCATAATACAACAAATTCAACGGATACAAAGCATGGACGAAACTGCCCAGAATGCACCCGTCGGAATTGGTGTTATGAACGGCAAGTCACGCCCATGCAAAGCAGGACGCTTACAACTTGTTCCCGTTCATATCAAATGAAGTTTCCGACGTTTCATTCTGTATGGAACAAATAGCAAACGCTATTAATATTGTAGGCCATCTCTATGGCCCTATGTCTTTAGGTCACAAAGTTAATTATTTTATCCTCGATAATCAATACTTTCCTTTCGATTGTACAATGATGAGGCCCGGCTTTTTCATCTGCAAATATCCCTTATAACTCGTTTTATAATGGGAAACCGTGTAACAGAAATAATAAAACGCTGCAATACGCCACTCTTTTCCCAATTTATAACTACTTTTGTAAACACATAACACAAGTTTCGCATGAATACCGACAAACAGCGCATATATAACGGCGATTGGAAAACATTGCATCCTTACTCCGGCTCAGCACCCACCGACCTTTACTACATCACATTGGCCAATAAAGTTCTGGCTGCCATTCGAGCCGTCGAAACCTCTCTCGAAGAAAGCGATTATCGCAAAATAGACGAGACCGAACAAAAGAGCTTGCCTGCATCCTCACGGCCTATTTCGAGGATATTATTTCACAAACCGGTATTTTTCAAGCCTTCACTCGTATTCACGGTAAACGTTTCGGGAAACCGCTCCCGTTTTATACACTCGACGAAGACTATACGCCCGGCGAAATCAACATCGAAGAGGTACAATTCCTCGTGTGGCATTACCACATGCAACTCAACAACCTCGACATACCCTATTCACCCACACTCGATACATTCGCTGCGATAGCCTCCGACGTGATGGAAATATTCGAGACCGAATACGAATCGGCTCCCGAAAACGAAAAAGCTACCCAATACTTCCGAATCGACGAAAAGAGTCTCATAACCTTTACGCATTGCACGCCCGTTTCCTTTGGCTTTGTACCCAGTCCTACCTATTCTTCAACAACGGTTTCCTATTGGAAGACCAAGCCGAGACCCTTGCCGAAGAAGCCAAAGAAGCCGGTATGGACGAGCAAATACCCGATATGGTAAACCTGCTTTGTAACGACTTCGGCTTCAACCATGTAACCGAATTTATGCAGCTCACACCACCCCGCTGGCTCGCCGAAGTATTGGGAAAGGATTCCCCTTTGTATGCCTCTCTGTCGAGTATGGGACACAAATACACCGGCTATTTCCGTTACGAAAACGCCGATGAGACAATCACCCGATTCCGCCACATAGCGACCGACCGGATTATCGAAGCGACCAACCGCTCGCTGATAGGGTTTCCCCGCAATATGAAAGACCCGTCTCTCATTTTACGTACCGGATTCATACAATGGAACGGCGAATGGTGGCTTTCCGGACAGATCAGCAGTTACGAAGATAACGAAGACCTCATCGGACAAATCACCGGCGACGATGACGAATACAATCTCTTCGAGCCAGAAGAAGAAGTTACCCGAAGAGGAACAACGAATTATCTCACCGATATATTGGCAACGACCGAAGGAGAAGACGGACAAACCCTCGATGCTTCCGATACTGCTTGGCAGGCACTGTTAAGCGACGAAATCGGTAAAGACTTTTTTATTTCCCAAGTTAAAGCCGGAGAAATTACCGGATTACAATTCTATAACGCCCCCGGTCGCTTGTTACTCGACAATATAGATTTTGTTACCGAATATGTAAAACGATAAATTTTAAAAATTACACCCATGAAAAAAGACATTTCTTTACTGCTCACTTTATTCCTATGTGTCGCTACTCTTTCGGCTCAACAAGTCGACACGATAACTATACATAGCAAAATGGGGCACGACCTCAAAAACGTAATTATCCTCCCCGAAAGCTACACCCATAGCGACACCCGTTACCCGGTAGTGTACCTCCTACACGGATGCGGAGACAATTATTCGGCTTGGCTGAAAATAAAACCCGAGTTGCCGCAAATCGCCTCCCTCTACAACTTCATCATCGTTTGCCCCGATGGGGAAAATTAACAGTTGGTACTGGAACAGCCCCCGCAATAAAGACATGCAATTCGAAGACTATATATCAGACGAAGTGATTCGATACGTCGACTCCCACTTCCGTACCATACCCGATCGCAAGGCAAGAGCCATTTCCGGGCTCAGTATGGGAGGACACGGAGCCATGTGGAATGCAATCCGTCACCGCGATGTTTTCGGAGCCGTAGGCAGCACCAGCGGAGGTCTCGATATCCGCCCTTTCCCTACGAACTGGAAAATGAAAGACCAGTTGGGAGAATTCGTAGCCAATAAAAAACGCTGGGACGAACACACCGTTATTAACCTGATCCCCTCTCTAAACGACGGAGATCTCGCCATTATCATCGACTGCGGAGTAGACGATTTCTTTCTCGAAGTCAACCGAAGAACACATCAGGCATTACTCACCCGTAACATACAACACGATTATATCGAACGTCCCGGAGGACACAACCATGCCTATTGGAACAATTCCATAGATTATCAGCTGCTCTTCTTTCATAAATACTTTTCTCGTTCCCCAAGAAAATAAGAGCAAAACAAACTAGTTAACAAAATCAATTGATTTCACTCAAATTATGTTAAACCAACAACCTTTTTAAGGCCTTGATTTGGAAAATAAGAATTACAGTTATACATTTGTACTATGTTTTTTCATAGTATTAGATTTAAGGTTTACAAATTGGCTGTCGGGAGACAGCCTTTTTTATTTCAAATAAATAGTTTCGAAACCGACCAATAAACAAAAGTTGGCCTAGTATAGAGAAAGCACCGAAGAAACAGTAGAAAGATTTCATAAGATTTTTGACTGTAAGAGTTAACCCCCTCGCCCTGCGGGCACTCCTCCTATTGCTACGCCACACAGAGGAGGGTAAAAATATCTCGTTCGAAAAAAAATAATGCGACAGAAAGGCGTTAAAACTCCTTTCTTGCTGTGATTCGGAACATTACAGGGTGTTTCAGTTTTTCACTATCGGAGCTATTGTAAAACTCCTCCCCTGTGTTTTGTAACGCAAAATATAGGGGAGGTGGCACGTAGTGACGGAGGGGTTCAAAACGACATCTCATCAGTCTGTTTATATCGATTCTCTCCTGCCGTGCCCCCGTAGCATTGCGGGGTGTGGCGTTAGTAATATAGGGGAAACACCGAAGAAACGACTATTTCTGAGGAAAGGGGTTGAAAAGATGGCATGTTTTTTTGATTATAGAACTTTACCTATTCGTCATAAGGACATTTTCCCTTCTCCCTGCCGTGTCCCGTAGTATTACGGGAGTTGCGGAGCAATATAGGGGAGACACCGAAGGTACAATAGTTTCTGAGGAGAGGGGTTAAAAAAGATCCCATAGTTTTTTTTGATTGTCTTGATTGAGCCTGAACAATTTACTCTCCCTTAACGGAATCTTCAAGGCAACTATCTATGTCCTAAGGCATTTTTTTCCGATATTGCGAAGGAGTACAACCATATTTTTTTTGAAACGAACGACGAAATGTAGAAACAGAATTAAACCCACTGCGAATCGCCACATCTTCGATACAGCCCTCGAAACCGGAGTCATCGAGAATCTCTTTCGCCTTTTCCAACCGGAACGAGTTGATATAATCGTAGAAAGTGATACCCAATTCGTTATTCAGACAATTGGATAAATAACTTCGGTTTGTGCCCATCTCGACCGCCAAGTCCGACAACGACAATTTGGGGTTCAGATAGAGTTCCTTCTCTCGGATATACTCTTCGAGTTTGCCTCCCATCTGCGAAACGAAATTACGAGATACTCCCGTTTCCTCCGACTCCATATCTTGCGCCTGAGGAATCCATTCCTGACGCAAACTATAATACAAAACAACCGCCCACAATACAGTAGACGAAATATAATAAAACATATCGCCCAAATGGCTGACATTCGTACAAACATACAACCAAGACAACAGACACACGGCTAAACTAGCCATACTGTTCATCAGCCACTGTACATTAATACGCTCGGTATAAGAATAGTTATCACGCATATACCGGTTATACCTCCTCACCCTCACGATTATAAACAAGACTACCAATGCACAAACTACCGCCGTATAAACGACACTCGACATATAAACCTCGAATAAACCGGTCATTATATAAACGACGGTAAATAAAACCAATGGTAATTCAAACAAAAGGGCTCGACGGAGAGTGGCGAATCCGGGGACAATATCTCCAACAAGAAAAGCGCACAAAGAGGAACAGCCCACATATCTATCGATAAAGAATAGTAGAATAATATGGAGAATCGCCGATAGTATCTATATACAATAACAAGTCTTTCAAGTCTTGGACACCCCACAGGCAAAAAAGACACCCCAAAATAAAAAGAGGCCGATTCGTAGCACGAAAGAAAACCAAATTGATTCCGAAATATAGGAAAAAAAGCCGTTGACAGACCATGTACGAAATTCGAGAGACTCTCAATAAACAATGTATCTAAAATCATTCCCCTTTTTGCTTGTAAAAACTACAATTTTCTTTTTATTCTATAACAAACGCAAATATAGCGAAAGGTGAGCGCAAAGACAAACGGAAATCTTATTTCCGATTTGACTATGCCGAGCCGCATCCTATATTGGCGGCGAATGCCGCAAATATAGAGAAAAGCTCATGGAGAAAAAAAATCGTCCGTTTCATTTTTCAGTTTCAATACAAATTCTATTATATTACAGAAAGAAACTTTGGGAAGCTATACTTTATCCGACACAATTAACCGCATTCGACACGATAATTGCTAACCAATATTCTTATCCCATCGCCTTTACCTCCTGATACGAACATACAAAGTGTACCGACAAGAAAAGTAAACCCGCTCGCTTTGTCTTTCTCCCACCTTATATTATCTTTGCCGAGACTGCAAGAAAAATGGAAAAACAGAATCAATATGCGAATTATTAGCGGTAAATACGGACGCAGACGTTTCGACGTCCCTACGAATATAAAAGCTCGACCGACGACCGATTTCGCGCGGGAGAACATTTTCAACGTACTCGAAAACCTGATCGATTTCAAGCGGGCATCGAAGCCATTGATTTATTTGCCGGAACAGGAGCCATCAGTTTCGAATTATTATCGCGCGAATGCAGCCGGGTGGTATGCGTGGAAATTTATCCGACACAATACAATTTTATCCGCAAAGTCCAACAACAACTCAACGACCCGAATCTGACTCCTATCAAGGGAGATGTGTTCAAGTTCGTACAAAGCTGCCGGCAACAATTCGACCTCATTTTTGCCGATCCGCCTTACGATCTGCCCCGGTTGGAAACCCTGCCGCAGGAAGTGCTATCGAGAGGTCTTTTGAAACCGGGTGGAATCTTCGTTCTCGAACATTCCAAAAACAATGATTTTTCCACTCACCCCCTATTCGACCAGCACCGTAGTTACGGGAGCGTGAACTTCTCGCTCTTCCGCGCGCCGATATAACACAATAAGAAAGGAGCCATGACCGAATACTCGGTCATGGCTCCTTTTCTTATGCACGACAAATACCTTAACGAACGATCACCTTGATCGCTTTCCCGTTTACCTTAACTACATATACGCCTCTGTTTACCGAAATGACCGAGACATCGGAACAAATATCGTTATGCAATACGATACCGGACATATCGGAGACTGTGGCTCGCTTGCCCTCTGCACCACGAATGACGATAGCACCATTCTCCTCGTATACGCGAATATTATCCATCGAATTATTTTCTATACCCGAAGTCCCCACCGTACACGGATCCGACAATATAGATTCACCCATGTTGTAAACTACCGATACGGCATAAACATTATCGCCGTCGGACGGGAGCGTTATCGGTAAACTCGGTCGCAGCCGTATTATCCAACAGCTCCCCGTTACGATATACATTGTAACTCTCCACAGCCAACCCTTCGGGTAGAACCGGTTGCGGTTTATAAACCACATTGTCGATACCCAATAAGAATGCATTCGCCGATACACAACGTATGGCAAAATAGGTGGCATTCGCAGGCAAGTCGTAAGTATAAGTAGCCCACGTATCTGCCGGCACAGAACTTACCTTAGCCAAATTGTTCGTAAAATCTTCGACAGCATTGCCCGTTGTCGAATAATATACTTCTATCGATTCCGTAAAGCTCGAATCATAAGCCTTCGCTTGGAACGATACGGTCTGTCCGCCATCGGCAAGACGAGGAGAGATAAGCCAGTCGTCGTTGTGACCGAGATCGGTCGTCTGAGGATCGGAAGACCAGCATACCGCCAACTTGGAACCATGAGAATTATCCATCATGAATCGTTCATCGACACCCAATCCAGCTATATGCTCGGAATTCATATCGAAAATCATGAACGCCTGCGGTTGTCCGGCATTAGGCCAAGATTGAGATTCTCCGAATACATAAGTATTCCCCCCATCGACATCGGCTACCGTCCAAGCCCCGAAACCATCGATGGTAAACGGGTCATAATCCTCGAAACCATCGGTCACAACCTCGGCTACCGGTTTGGAGAGCGACGGAGCCGACCACGCAAGTTTAATGGCTGCACCCTCACGGTTACCGGTCAATCCGGTCGCTACGGGATAGGAAGATCCTTTTACTTTGGTCACGACCGCGGTTTTCGTACGGTTATCGTCTTGTTCCTCATCTGAATCATAACCTACGACACCATAAACCGTCAATTCCGAGCCTGCCATTTCGATAGAAGGCGTATAGGATATTTCCACATTCACAGAGCTCTGAGCAGCCAGTGACTCTACTGTTTTCGTCGCCAATACGTTAAATTCCTCATCGGTCAAATAAACCGTAAATTGCGAGGCATCCCGTACGCCTTCATTCAAAACCGATACGACATATTTAGCCTCCTCCTTGAAATTGACTTTATCGGGTCCGGTAATACCTGTCGCTTGAAGATTATTATCTAAATAACCGCGAATTTCGATATGATCCACATAGGCAAAATTGAAATCTTTGAGACACTCTCCCACTAAGGCTATCCGCAAATTTTTGGATTTGTACGAAGTGAGGTCTATATTCACACGAGTCCACTCTTCGGCGACCTCGATAGTATCTACATCGTGCCAATCGGCATAATCGTCCGAAATTTGGAAACGAACTCTCACACCCCCGGTCGGCATCAATATCCAAGCATTGAGACGAGGATTATCGACTGCCGAAATATCGATCTTCGGACTGTAAATACGGGTAGAAGCACCGGCGGCATATCCCTGGAGGTCGGCACTTCCTCCATCGTTATCCTGTGATTGATCTTCTCGCGGAGTCCAATCGGAATCATAACTCTTTCCGGCAAGGAGTTCGGTTGTCCACGGGCCATTGGTAATTGCCGCATCGGCAAACGACTCGGTATAAGGAGCCGGATATGAAGGTCCTACTAACCGCGAGTTGGATTGCGCAGGCTCCGATTCTCCTTTTTGATTCTTAGCGGTCACCGAGAAATAAGACAACACCTGCGGCATCTCGCTATTCAACGAAGTAAGCTCGTAGCGGTCGCCCGTCACATCGTCGGCAACCACTTTCGAATCGGCATCATATACAGTATAAACCACTTCCTCGGGATTTACATATCCGCCGTTTTCCCCGTCTCGAAACCTTATCCCAAGAAAGCAAGCCTCGAACCGTTCCCTTCATCGGTAAAAGTTACCGATTGAGGCGCCAACGGAACATCTATGCCAACCAATACGGTATCGGTCGTAACAGCCCCTTCTCCAAACGAGTTGCGTGCAACCACACTATAAATATTCAAACCAGAAACGACCCCATTATCCACAAATTGAAGTGCAGTCCCTTTTGCAGGAGATTCAAACGTCTTGACCAAAGTCTCTCCACGTCTCACATCGACGGCTGTCAACTCGGTCAAATCTCCGCCCACAAGATTCTTTGTCGGGGCTGTAAGCCCGATTGTAACAGACAATGCGCCCTTTGCTCCGGGGATAAGCGTGAGATTCTCTACTTCTCCCGGAACATGAATAGACATGGGCTCTCCCACCTTAATATTATCGACAGTCAGATTTCCCTTATTGGCATCGCTTACCGCATGGAATCCGATGTAATATGTACCATCGGCATCAGGCATGATCGAGAAAGTCTCGGTCTTGGGCGACGTTCTCGTATTGGTATAAGTGCGCTCTTCCATAATGACGGTATTCATCGCCTCGACCGTGACAGCCGTTCCCATCTTGATTTCCATCTTTTCCTCGGAACGAGCGCTCAACACATACGTATCGAATGAAAATTCATACATATAGCCTTTCTTCAATTTCAAAGGAGGTGTGATCAACCAATCGTCCGCATTATTCTTCATGTGATAGGCATACCGAACCGTACCATTCGAATAAGTCCACGTTTTATTATCGTTATTCACATCGACCACAGTGAACAATCCCAAAGAATTTTTCTCAGTAAAATCCTGTGAATAAGGAGGTAGTAACGCATCTCCTACACTCACCGAATTGGAAGATGCGGGCTCGCCTTCGATACCATCGTTATAAGGAGTTACCACATAGTAGTAAAGAGCCAACTCTTCGGTCGTGAATGTGTCGGAGAAAACACTGTCGGCATGATTTGTGGCGACTTGAACATTATCGGGCATACGCACGATCTTATAACGTAAATCGTCCACATTCATATATCCCCCGTTTTTCGTACCCGTAGGAGAATTCCATGAAACCGTATTTACATCGCCGGTCCGAACCACTTTCAAATTGTTCACCGCCAAAGGACTGTCCTTGCCGATATAAACGGTCATATCGCTTTTAGGACTATCGCCCACCGAATTGGACAAAACGACCTCCAATTTATAAATGGCCGATGACGGAACGGTCACAGGACATGAAACCTCCGTCCCGGCAGCCGCGACACTTGTAGCCAACACATCACCATTACCCAAAAACTTTATATGTCACATCACCGGTCAAAACATTTCCATCGTATGTCTCGGACGGTATATCGAAAGATACAGTACCGGAAAGGGAACCGTTCTCGAAAGAGACCGACAGATTCTCTGGTCCCGAAGGAGCTCCATCAAGAGCTTCGGGGTCGGGAATATAAGCCCCCACGACTTGATCTCCATAAGGTAACGCTCCGACCAAAGTGGCTTCTCCTGTTGTCAAATCGACCGTATAAAGATTCGCAGCCTCGTCTTCTTCATTGGCAAACCAATAAAACGTATTGTCAGAAGTGTTGATTACAGCCGACTGAGTATATTTTGGAGACACTTGTGTATCTCCTATCTCCCGGAGTGTACCCGTCGTTTTATTGATTTCATACAAGATACCGCCATTGTTTCCCTCGGTAGCCGTACTGGCCGAAATACCGTAAAGTTTTCCGTCAGAGTCGCAAGCCATTACCTGCATAGGTTTCGACAAAAGGGCTATACTGTCTTTGGACATACCTTCGAGATTCCATGTAGAAAGTACATAGCACAACTCCTTTGTCTTCTCGTTATAACCATAAGAGCAGCAATAGACCTTGCCGGTAACCGGGTCTTTGGCACAACTCACTGCCGCATTCCGATAAACAGGCCCCAACGAATAACCCATACTTTTAAAATCGAGCTCTGCCCCGGTCACAGCATCATAAACAGCATAACTACTCGACGACACATATCCATAATCTATGGCATAATCATAAACGTATAATTTTCCATCGGAATAAATCGCTCCGCCGCTCGCAGACAAACGAGGAATAAGAGTCACTTCTTTCCGGGTTACCGGAGCTTGGGCCGAAAATGAATAGAGTCCGAAGGTATTGACATCTTTATTCTCATCATAAACGACAGCTCCGTTCAATTTCAGATTCGAAAGAGAAGGAGCCGCATCGATAATTACATCTGATTTTTTACGCATCAAGGGACGAACTTGTTGAAAAGCACTTCCAGAAGACATTTGCCGCTTCTGAAAATTCCTCGACTTTTCCAAAAATTGCCGGACAAGCACAGGATCATTCTTAACATTTCGGGCTTCATCTGGAAGGGTTCTCGATGTTGTCTGTGCAAAAGCGGCAGACAATACCCCTCCCGACAAAATGGCAAGAGTAAACAATAATTTTTTCATATATACCTCGTGTTATAATATAATTTTATTGTAAAAATAAAGAAATCATAATTCCCGAATAGACTTTTAATATTTTTTTTTAAATATCTAACAAAACCAAATGTATATATTATTATTTAGTTACATATATTCGGCATATCGCCCAAACTATATACAAATAATAACCCCAAGTGGTAAAAATCTCCACTTGGGGTCAAACGTACTATCCGAATCAAATTCAGAAGCTGTTTTAAATTTATTCCGAGACAGATTGAGACTTATGTTGAAGCAGATGGGAGTCCGAGATATGCAGTCAATAGCGGGCTATTGACAAAAATCAAGGGATTCTGAGATGAGACAGGGGCTCAATAGGGCCGGAACATACCTGCTTGAAATGATAATATTATTTCTCTATAAATTTAAAACAGCTTCTAAATTTTACACAACTATAATATCTTTTTCAACACATCGGGAATTTCGACATCGCAACATTCGAGCTCTTTCAGACAACGTTCGCCCTCCTGAGTCAAAGAAAAAATACATCTGGCGTTTGTCGTCATCGCCCAATATCCGTTCGATGAGACCTTTCTTTTCTACCGAACGAATCACTTTCGATGTATTGGAATGAGTAAGCCCCAACTGCTTGGCGATATCTCCCCGAAGAGAGCCTCGGCTCTTGACGAAGGCAACACAAAAAGGCATCCCTTCGTTCAGGCAAAGCCCGTATCTCTTCTCAAATCTCGTTTCAAAATCGGTTATCGCTCTATAAAAATCACGAATCTTACAAAATGGTTCCATACTTATCTTCCAATCGATATATAGCTTTCATACCACAGTGGCGGACACATTTCCCGCATTCGATACATTTATCCGAATCGATACGAGGCAAGCCGAAACCGGTCTGGCTGATGGCCTGTTGCGGACAAATCGAAATCAACGGACAACGATGATTCTGCGGACAACGGTTCTTATCTACGACAAGAGGCATAAAATTACTCATTTTTTCAATAATACACCATCGATTGCCTCTTTAAACGAACTTTTGGGCATCGCCCCCATAGCCATTTGAGGCTTATCGTTCATGGGTATAAACAAAAACGAGGGTATACTACGGATATTGAACAATGCCGCTAACTCTTGTTCCTGCTCGGTATTCACCTTATAAACATAAATCTGCCCGTCATACTCCGCAGCCAGCTCTTCCAATACCGGAGCCACCATTTTACACGGTCCGCACCAAGAGGCATAGAAATCGATAATCGCCGGTTTATCTCCTAAATATATCCACTCCTCGGGATTTTTTTCATAATCCACTATTTTCTTTAAAAAATCAGCCTTTGTCAATTCGATCGTTTTCATTTTATTTTCTTTTTTACCATTATTTATCGCTTTCGTTTCACAGGCGGCAAGCATAAGCGATAGTATACCCACCGTCAAAAACAACACTCGTTTAATCATATTTCTTTTCTCTTTTGAATGAACTTACAAACAATCCTCCTATCGCTGCTCCCCAAACCGTACTGGCAAAAGGAGAAGAGGTAATAGGACACGTACCCGTCGCACAACCTACGAACCGCCAATAAAGATAACCGCCCAAAGCACCTAACAGAATACCTGTGACCGGGAGCCAATAACGTTTCAACAGCATTTTCATTTTTCAAATTTATTATTTAGTTCTTAATTTATTTTCCAATAGAAATATATTCTACAAGAAATATCACGACAAATATATTCTCTATTTTCCATTAAAACAATTTTCCATAGGAAATATATTCAATTATAACGTTTTTTAACCACCAAGTATCTGCCCTATCCTCTCATATTTTATTTAGTTTAGGCGTAGTAAGAACAAGTAGAGGGCCACTTAAACATCTCCCCTGCCGTGCCCCGTAGCATTGCGGGGTGTGGCGCAACCATACGAACAGGGGAGAAGTGCACAATGCTATCCTTATACCGAAACTGAAACACCACTTCCAATCCTCTCCCCCTGCCGTGTCCCGTGGCATTACGGGGTGTTTCCGTTAGGGAATATGAGGGGGAGTGCCCGCAGGGCGAGGGGGTTGAAACAACGGAGGGGTTAAAAAATATCTGCAACAAAGGAAACGTATCAAGGCAACAAGGCAACTATCCGCCCTTCTCCTCTATGCGACAAAAAATAAAAGAGACTACAAAAACAAAAGATGCTGAAAAGAGAGATTTGTGAGAAATACTTCATCGGTAAATAAAGAAATGATACATACCATTCCTCTTTTTTTTTGCTAATTTTGCGACAAAACCCACAGCGAACAAATGAATTACAAAGTCTTTTTGCTCCACACGACTGCCACATAGAAGTCGAACTGCCGGCATCCAAAAGTATCAGCAACAGGGCACTCGTCATAAACGCCCTGTGCGACGATTCGATACCGATAACCAACGTGTCCGACTGTGACGACACACGGGTCATGAAACAGGCTTTCACGAAAAAAAACAGTTCGATCGATATACACGGAGCAGGAACAGCCATGCGATTTCTCACGGCCTACTATGCTCAAAAACGAGATTACGAATGTATCATATCGGGCTCCGAGAGAATGAAACAACGCCCCATAAAAATACTGGTCGATGCTCTACGCTCTCTGGGAGCAGATATCCGATACTTCGACAAAGAAGGATTCCCCCCTTTGCAAATTTTTGGGAAAGAACTAAGAGGCGGAGAGCTTTCTCTACCGGGCAATGTCAGCTCCCAATACATATCGGCACTACTCATGATAGCACCTTATATGCAAAACGGATTGGAGCTGACTCTCACAGGCAAAATAGTTTCTACGCCTTATATCGAAATGACTCTCGAAATGATGTCTCATTTCGGTATAGAGACACACCGCTCCAACAATACCATACGAGTTCTGGCCGGCCGATACTGCCCGAAGCAATTCCAAATAGAACCGGATTGGTCGGCGGCTTCCTATTGGTATGAAATCGCGGCGCTCGCACCCGAAGCTGAGATATTCTTGCCGAATCTCTCGAACAAAAGCCTTCAAGGCGATGCCCGCATAGCCGCACTTTTCGAACCTCTGGGTGTTTCCAGCCTGTTTTCTCAGGAAGGCATAAAACTAAGAAAATCGGACAAAACCATTTCATTATACGAACAGGACCTATCCGAGCAACCCGACTTAGCCCAAACCCCTTGTCGTAACTTGCTGTTTAATAGGGCTTCCGTTCAAATTCACAGGCCTGCAAACCCTTAAAATAAAGGAAACAGATCGCATATCCGCTCTACAAAATGAACTTATTAAATTAGGATATAAACTAATATCTTCGGATAAATCACTCGAATGGAACGGAGAATCTATCGCTCCGAAGATTACACCGGTCATAGAAACCTACGACGATCATCGCATGGCTATGGCATTTGCCCCGGCCTCGTTTCTCTTCCGGAATAAAGATAAAAGACATTTCGGTAGTGGATAAATCATACCCCAACTATTGGAAAGACCTCTGTAAAGCAGGCTTCTCGCTTGAAAAGGACGAAAAAGAAGGAACACGATTATGATTATACTCATTTCAGCCATCATACTTTTAGGTATTGTTACTTACTATTTCCATCGACGGGATTTAAAAAAACAGGTTGAAAAAAAACTAATAAAATAGTTCAAACCGAAATTCAAGAACCTCCGCAAGAATGTTGCGGACGGCATCTCGTTTGCGAACGCGACAGCCTGCTCGCCGGAGTAAGCCAAACAATAGAATACTACGACGACGAAGAGCTCGATGCTTGGAAAGGAATCGAACCCGACAGCTATACACCCGAACAAATAGAACTCTTTCGGGAAATTTTCTATACGCTACGACCGGAAGATGTGCCGGGGTGGGTACGCAGTTTGCAATTACGACAAATCGCCGTCCCCGAGTCACTGCGAGACGAAATACTGCTCGTTGTCAATGAACAAAGAACGATCGACAAATAATTGCTTATGATAGACATTCTCAATTATACATTCTTTCAAAATGCTTTGTGGGCGATACTACTCATTTCCATAACAAGTGCCATCATCGGCACATACATCGTCGCACGCCGCATGCTATTTATTACCGGGGGCATAACCCATGCATCTTTCGGTGGTTTGGGTGTAGGGTATTACCTCGGCATCAATCCCACGCTTTCGGCTCTTGTTTTCGCTATCCTTTCCGCATTGGGAGTCGAATGGCTGTCTCGGGGCAAATCGGTTCGTGAAGACTCTGCCATAGCGGTCGTATGGGCGTTAGGCATGGCAATCGGGATCATTTTTATTTTCATGACACCCGGCTACACACCGGGGCTCACGGAATTTCTTTTCGGAAACATTCTCACCATCACCCGCACGGATATATTCATCTTTGCGGCCTTTGCCTCATTATTGATTTTCTACACCGTGTTGCAATACAAGACCATCGTATATACGGCTTTCGATGCCGACTTTGCCCACACCCGCGGTATCAAGACACGCCTCGTCAACTATATCATGACATTTTTGTGGCGACCGCCGTGGTTCTTACCATTCGTCTGGTCGGTATCATGCTCCTCATCTCCATACTCTCTTTACCGCAAATGATCGCCGAACTTTTCTGTCACAAATTCCGAAATATCGTTTGGCTGTCGGGAGCAATCAATCTCCTCTGCGGCATAGGAGGACTATTACTCTCCTATTGGCTCGACGTCCCTGCGGGAGCAACCATCGTATTTACCTTGATAATCGCCTATTTTGTTGTAAAATTATAGCTTCCTACCTACATTCTGCAACCGGTAAAAAGCAATAAAACAGGAAAAATTCAGTTTAAAAAATGGAGTATTATCCCTATAACATCGATTGAAAAAAGAATACTACATACTATCGGTTTATTTATTGTTCTTACACTCGTATCTTGTTCCACGAAAAAGAATACGGCGGTGACACGTTTTTACCATAGCTTTACCACCCGCTACAACGTCTATTTCAACGGAATAGAAAATTACAAAGAACAACTCAAAGAGATGGAAGAAGGATACGAGGATAATTTCACGGACCTCCTGCTCATGCATCCGGCACAAGCCTATGCAAATCCCAAAGACCCGCAACCATCGGGAAGTTTCGATCGGACTATCGAGAAATGCCAGAAAGCCATACAGTTGCATTCCATTAAGAAAAGGCCGAAAAGAAATTCTAAAAAAATGAGCGACCCCAAATACCGGGAGTATATGAAACGGGACGAATACAACCCGTTTATTCACAACGCATGGAGGCTTATGGGAAAAGCACAATACTACAAAGGCGATTTCCTCGGAGCCGCCGCGACTTTCCTTTATATATCCCGCCATTTCACTTGATGCCCGATTTGGTAGCAGAGTCGCGCATTTGGCAAGCTCGGTGTTACATCGCTATGGGCTGGTTGTACGAAGCGGAAGATATACTGCTCAAAATCAACAACGAGAAATTGCCCGAATCCCAAAACAACTGGTTTGCGACAGTCAATGCCGATTACCTTGTTCACAAAGGGGAATACGAAAAAGCTATTCCTTTTCTCGAAACGGCCATTAAGTCTGCTTCGAGCAAACAACAACGCATCCGAATGACATTCCTGCTGGCGCAACTCTATGCAGCCACACAAAATCCGACGAAAGCATACCAGACATACGGAAAAGTCATCGGCATGAATCCACCCTATCGAACCGAATTCAATGCTCGGATCAAACAAACCGAAGTCTATTCGGGGAAAGATATTTCGAAAGAAGTAAAGAAACTCACCCGTATGGCTTCCCGGGATCGTAACAAAGAATATCTCGATCAAATATACTACGCCATCGGCAATCTCTACCTGTCCCGCAAAGACACGCTCAAAGCGATGGAAAACTACCGCTTGGCAAATCAAAAGAGCACTCGCAACGGCATAGAAAAAGCCATCTGCCAAATCACGCTCGGCAATCTCTATTTCGAAAGAAGAGAGTATGTCGATGCCCAACCGTGCTATGCCGAAGCCATTCCCCAACTGAAAGAAGACTATCCCCAATACGACCTGCTCTCCCGACGATCGTCCGTCCTCGACGAGCTGGTTGTCTATGCACAAAATGTCGAGCTGCAAGACAGTTTGCAAAACTTGGCGGCCATGAGCGAAGACGACCGGAACAAAGCCATACAAAAAATCATCGACAACCTCATCAAAAAAGAAAAAGAAGAGGCCGAAGCACAACAGCGAGAAGAATATCTCGCCCAACAACAAGGGCCTCAGTTCAACAACGACAACTCGGCCAAACAAAATACGACGATTCTCTCTGGGGACAAATCATGGTATTTCTATAACAAGCCTATGGTTTCTGCCGGTAAAACCGAATTCCAACGGATTTGGGGTAGCCGAAAACTCGAAGACGACTGGCGTCGTCGCAACAAATCGGGATTCTCCATGAGCGACTTTGCCGAGCAATCGGGAAACAGTGAAAACGAAGATTTGGCCGACAATTCTCTCCCCGATGAAGAAAACCCCGACAGCATACAATCCGACGCGGCCGACGATCCCCATAAACCCGAATTCTACCTCAAACAAATACCTATGACACCGGAGGCAATGGAAACATCGAACGAAGTCGTTGCCGAAGGCTTGTTCAACATGGGTATTATCCTCAAAAACAAACTCGAAGACTACCCGGCGGCCATCGCCAACTTCAACTTATTGGAAGAGCGGTTCCCCGAGAACCCCTACCGACTCGACGTATACTATAACATGTACCTCATGTACATGCGTAACGGAGATGTCGTCACCGCAGGGATATACCGGGATAAGATTCGTTCTGTATTCCCCGAAAGCCCCTATGCGCAAGCTATGGCCGATCCGCATTATTTGGATAATCTGCGACGCATGAGCACTGTCCAAGATTCTATTTACGAAGCCACCTATGCCGCTTATCTCGAAAACGACAACAGAACGGTACACGGGAACACGACTTTCATGAAAGAAAAATATCCGCTCTCGCCGCTTATGCCCAAATTCCTTTTCCTCGATGCACTGGCCTACATCGGTGACAAACAGTACGACCATTTCAAAGCAGGCTTGAAAGATTTGCTCGAACGTTACCCGCAAGCCGATGTTTCGCCTATGGCGACCACAATGCTCAAAGGAGTCGCTCAGGGACGTCAGGTTGCCGAAGGCAGCGGAAACATGCGGGGAATGATTTGGAAGGCACGGCTCACCAACGATACGACGACGTTGGCAAACGATACCGCTCAGGCAACGTTCACACAAGACCTGAATGCACCGCACGTGCTGCTTCTGGTCTATGCGACCGACAGCGTGTCGTCCAATCAATTACTCTTCGACGTGGCGAAACACAACTTCACCAGCTTCGTCATTAAAGATTTCGACCTCGAAATAATGACCTTTAACGAAATAAGTATGTTAGTTGTCAAAGGATTTAATAACTTTGACGAGTTATCCCACTATCGTCGGGTTCTCGATAACAGCGAAACATTCCGTTACCCGCCGGGAGTAAGACCCGTAATGATCAGCGAGGATAACTTCAAGAAACTGCTCGAAGGATACAGTTTCGAAGACTATTTCTTATTCCTTGAAAACAATCCTCAACCGACAGAGCCTTATGAAAAACGGTAAAATACTTTGGGCCGATGATGAAATCGATTTACTGAAACCGCATATCCTCTTTCTGCAACAAAAAGGATATGAAGTCACAACTGTATCGAATGGACGAGATGCACTTGAAAAAGCTGCTCATGAGACCTTCGACCTCATTATCCTCGACGAAAACATGCCGGGATTGAGCGGGCTCGATACCCTCGGCCAGATCAAGATGGAAAATCCCGAGATTCCCGTCGTCATGATCACCAAGAGCGAAGAAGAAAACATCATGAACCAAGCCATCGGAAACAAAATATCCGATTACCTCATCAAGCCGGTCAATCCCAATCAGATTCTCCTCTCCATAAAGAAAAATCTCCACCACAAAGAGATCATCTTGGAAAAGACATCGAGCGACTATCGACAGGAGTTCCAACACATTAGCAGCCAAATAAACGACTCCTATTCTTGGAGCGACTGGTTCGAAGTTTACAAAAAGCTCGTGTTCTGGGAATTGGAACTCACACAAGCCGAAAGCGATATGGACGAACTGCTCACCATGCAGAAGACCGAAGCCAACAGCGCTTTCGCCAAATTCGTCAAGAAAAACTACGAAAAGTGGATTACCGGAGGCGAGCATCCCTTGATGAGCCATGAACTTTTCAAAACCAAAGTCTTCCCCTCATCGACAACGGGGAGAAAGTCTTTTTCATACTCATCGACAACTTCCGTTTCGACCAATGGAGAGTAATCAAACCTCTGCTTAACGAATACTTTACGGCCGAGGAAGACCTCTATTTCAGTATCCTGCCCACAGCCACGCAATATGCCCGCAACGCTATCTTCTCCGGTTTGCTGCCCAACCAGATAGCTCGCATGTTCCCCGACCTATGGGTAGACGAGGACGAAGAAGAAGGAAAAAACCTGAACGAGGCTCCCCTCATTCAGACACTGCTCGACCGGTTCCGCAAACGATATACATTCTCTTACAATAAAATCAACGAATCGGCATTCGGCGAAAGACTCATTCAAAACTTCCCGCAAATCGAGAATAACCAACTCAATGTCTGCGTGCTCAATTTCGTCGATATGCTTTCCCATGCTCGCACCGAATCCAAAATGATTCGTGAGCTCGCCTCCTCGGAGGCCGCCTACCGCTCCATTACCGAGTCTTGGTTCCGCAACTCGTCGGCGCTCGACCTCTTCCGCAAAATCGCCGAAAAAGATTTTAAAATCATTCTCACCACCGATCACGGGACGGTACACGTCAATAACCCCATCAAAGTAATCGGCGATAAAAATACCAATACCAACTTACGGTATAAAGTAGGGAAATCGCTCAGCTACAACCCCAAGCAGGTATATGAAATCAAAACACCCGAACGATACGGACTGCCGTCGCCCAACGTCAGCTCCACCTACATATTCGCCACGAACCACGACTTCTTTGCATACCCCAATAATTACAACTACTACGTAGGGTACTATAAAGATACGTTCCAACACGGAGGCATCTCTATGGAAGAAATGATGATTCCCTTGATAACACTCACGAAAAAATAAAAACTCATGCACACGCTTACGATAAAAAATCTCGACCAAATACAAGAAACAGCCCGCCAATTCATTAAGCTCATGGGCGACAATACGGTATTCGCTTTTCACGGCAACATGGGAGCCGGAAAAACGACTTTCATTAAAGCCGTTTGTGAAGAACTCGGTGTAGACGACCCCGTCAATAGTCCCACATTCGCCATTATCAACGAATACCGGTCCGCTACTACCGGCGAACTCATCTACCACTTCGATTGCTACCGGCTCGACAAAATCGAAGAAGCCTATGACCTCGGAGCCGAAGACTATTTCGCCAGCGGGGCTCTCTGCTTCATCGAATGGCCCGACAAAATCGAAGAGCTGCTCCCCTACGATTGTGTAAATGTCCATATCGCCGAGACCGAAAACGGAGCCCGGTCGATTACACTCGACATCTGAAAATCATAGTATCGTCCGAAACTCCAATCGTATATTTTTCTTGCCAAGCGAGGCATCGAAAAAATAGGAGAAATATCCTCAGGAAAAAATGTTGAACCCGCTACCACAATGAACGACACCCCGGCACTCATTCCTGCACTCATCGTTCTATGCCTGTTTCTCATATCGGGCATACTGTCCCTCTGTGCGGCGATAGCCGACTGGAATTGGTTCTTCAACAGCAAGAACTGCCGCATGCTCACATCGAAACTTTCCCGCCGAAAAGCCCGTTGGCTTTATGGAATCATCGGCTGTCTCATTCTCTATATGACAGTAGTCATCGCTCTCGATATCTTATCAAAAACCCCGATTATCGACGGATAAATCAAATTGCCCCCTTTTCTCTCTTTACCCCCATAAAAACAAAAATTCTTCCTCATTGTTATATAAATAGATTCAGTCATATTGACTCAAATATTAAAATATAACAATAACATTATGAAAAAAAACCTTTTGTTGGGAGCAATCTCCTTTCTCGTCCTCTTCTCTGCTTGTAAAGACGATGACAATGTAAACAGTAACACCACACCGCCGGAAGAGACTCAACTGGTAACCCCCGAAGTAAGAGCCCGTATCGCCGACCCTCTCAATCAAAACCCGTTTACGGGTATTCTCGAAATTTATCCGTGTAATGCCGAAACTTCCATTTATTACGGGAACTTTATCAACGGAAATAAAACTGTATTCAATGGATACTATACCATATTAGACGGGCATGTATATGGAGAATACAATAGACCGCTCCATCTTCCTCTGGGAACATACAATATGGTATATTGGGGAACTCCGAAATACGATGACCCCATTTATAATACACCGGCCATTAACTCCCCCGGCATAACGCAAGGAGTTGACCTTTCCAATTTATATTTCAGATTAAGGGCCAATACCGATAATACTTACATGCCCGTATATGATTTTAGTGCATGCTGTAAAACCGGCACAAATAGGAAAAGAAGATTTACAGGCTTCATTGACGCGTGTAACTGCCGGACTTAAAATAATTGCAAAAATGAAGCAAAACGAAGTTTTCAGCCCTATGATTACAAACATTCAAGCTCGTATCGGAGGTATTGCCGAAAAGATGAACTTCTATACAGCCGAAACTGAAAACAAGACCAAAACAGTAAAATTTAATCTGGAACGTTCTACCGACGGGACAATCATGAGCAACGCTACGGTCATGCTGTTCCCCTCCGCCGAGAATCCTCCTTTGGAACTGATCATTACATTGGAAGACGGTAGCGAACATAAACTCTCCAAAAATTTAAGTTCGACCCTTTCGGAAAACACAAAACTGACTCTCAACATCATTTTGGGAGAAATCATGTCCGGTGAAACGCCCGGCGACTTCTCTATCGAGGACTGGAACGAGATAAGCGAAACTATCGAATTCCCTGTTATAAATTAACAAACTATATATATTATACTTACACAAGAAAAGCGGTCAAAGAATTGACCGCTTTTCTTGTATGATAACCCCATTTCCCTATCTCGGGATATCAAGTAGAAAATCAAAGGGGAAAATAAACATAAATTTTAGCGAACGCAATGAATTGCATTTATCCTTCTCCCCCTGCTTCGATACTTAGGAGAAGGTCGAATACGTCTTGTCTTACCGGCAAATTACGCGATAAAAAGAATGTCGCAAAACACCTCCCCTATCTTATCTACGATGAGCAGAGGAAGAGGTGCATACCCTATTTATTGCTGCTGTTGATATTACTCCTTCTCTCCTGCCGTGTCCCGTAACATTACGGGGTATTTCAGTTTTCCCTATCGAAGATATATAAAACTCCTCTCCTGCCGTGCCCCGCAGCATTGCGGGTGTTGCGGAGTAATATAGGGGAGGTGGCACGTAGTGACGGAGGGGTTAAAAAATATCCGCAATAGGAGAAACGTATCAAGACATCAACCTCTCCCTCTGCCGTGCCCCGTAGCATTACAAGGTGCTTCTGTTTTTCTCTATCGGAGATATTTAAAACTCCTCCCCTATGTGGCGCCAGCCATATAGGGAGGTGGCACGTAGTGACGGAGGGGTTAAAAAATATCCGCAATAGGAGAAACGTATCAAGGCATCAACCTCTCTCCCAGTGTGCCGCAAATATCGAGAAGATACCGAAGAAACGACAATCCGTTATTCCTCCACGATTACTATTTCCTCGTCCTCTTTAATCTGGCGATACATAGCCACCGTCATGAACATAGTGATAATCATAGTTACGAATACACCTATAATCAAAGCTACGAGCCCTAATAAATTCAGAACGATAATCATCAAAATACAAAGAAGGATAGTCCACATGTTTCCCTGTGTCATCGTCCAGCTTTTACGAACCGCACCCATGACTCCGATAGAAAAATCTTCGACGTAAGCATAAACGGCGAACATCAACCGCAAAGCAATATAAAAAGACACCAAAAGCAGCACCAAAAACAGAATACCCGTCACTCCGCCGAATGCCTGTCCCATAAAATGTCCGAATGAATAAGGATCGGCTAAATTAAAAGAAACCGCACTTGCTCCCGCTCCGATAAACAAAACGATAAAGCCCAACACCAATGGAATACAATAACAAACGGCAACAATAACATTCACCCCTATGAGTCCGCCCAATTTCGGGAGTAATTCTCCGAATACTGAGAACGAAGGTTCTTCCCCATCGTATGCATTCAATAAAATTTTAGCGAATCCCGCATTGACCCACACAGACAAAACCAGATTCACTAAATACAAAATCCAATAGCGAAACGTAGTTGTATCAGCTCCGCTGAGCAAGCTGATGACCCACAATAAAACCATATAACCCAAAACCAGACCGAGCATAACGATAAAATGCTTCTTGGTCAATTCCCAACCCTTTTTGAGAGCACCCGAGGGCGACAGATGTAGTGATTTCATATCATCAAAATTTAATTGTGTTTTCAATACATGCCAAGAAGGTGCAAACGCAATCAGAAACAAATTCTTCTGAATATGCCGAGTGCAACCCGCTTTCGCAACGTATGCAAATATAATATATTAAAAGAAAAAAACATAACTCAAAAACAACAATAATGTAATTTTTCGCTAATTTTGAGAAGTTGTTTTAAATTTATTCCGAGACAGATTGAGACCTATGTTGAAGCAGATTGGAGTCCGAGATACGCAGTCAATAGCGGGCTATTGACAAAAAATCAAGGGATTCAAGATCCGAGACAGGGGCTCAATATGGCCGGAACATACCTGCCTGCAATGATAATATTATTTACAATAAATTTAAAACAGCTTCTGAAATATCTTTTTTATCCAAAAGAGCAAAAACGCATGAAAACCATTCATATCGAAAACAATTTTGCACAGGTCTGCCCCGGCCTGAAAATTGGTATCATCGGAGCACAAGTAACCAATACCGAAACCGCCCCTCGTCTGTGGGAACAAATAGACGACGAAGCCTCCCGCATCGCAGCCGCCTACAAAATCGACGAAATAAACAAACGACCCGCTATACAAGCCACACGAAAAGCCTATCGGTCTTTCGGTAAAGACCCCAATCGGTATCGAGTTTCCTCCGAGGCCCTTTGCAGGCGCATTATCAGAGGTCTGGGAATCTATCGCATCGATACGTTGGTCGATCTCATCAATCTGGTCTCTGTCCGTTCGGGATACTCCATCGGAGCTTTCGATGCCGATCGTATCGAAGGAGACACTCTCATTTTGGGAGTCGGGAAAGAAGGAGAAATCTTCCGAGGTATCGGCCGGGGCGTTCTCAATATCGAAGGACTCCCGGTTTACCGCGACGATAAAGGAGGTATAGGCACGCCCACCAGCGACGAGGAACGGACTAAAATAACGCTCGACACCAAAAACTTGTTCGTTATAATCAATGCTTATGGCGAAGAAATGCCTCTCGACGAAACCATAGCCTTCACAACGGGGCTGCTACGGCAATACGCTTCTGCCGAGAATATCCGCACAGACATAGTTTCGGCCGACCTTTTCATCGATTAATATCGAGTACTTCTGTAAAAAGATAGCGCTGCATTTCCTTGACAAAAAGGGAATATTTTCCTATTTTTGCTAAAAGCATCAGCGTTATGAAAAAAATTTCGGATTTCCCTCCTGTGGCAAGTCCTCATCGCCATAGCGACAGGTATCGCGCTGGGACAGTTTCTGCCCGTTCCCGTCGCACGTATATTCGTCACCTTCAACGGGCTGTTCGGCAACTTTTCACCTTTGCCATTCCGCTCATTATCATCGGACTGATTATCCCGGCCATTTCCGATTTGGGGAAAGGCGCAGGACGGTTGTTGCTCGTCACGGCGGCCATCGCCTACGGTTCCACCGTATTTTCGGGATTCTTCACCTATTTCAGTGGAAGAGCTGTTTTCCCGGAACTGATTACCGAATCCGCACACACAGCGGCGATAATAGACAACCCCGGTAACATGGCGTTAAAGCCCTATTTTACAGTCGAGATGCCTGCCCCTCTCGACATCATGACCGCCCTGCTGCTCTCTTTCTGTATTGGATTGGGACTATCCGTAGTCAAAGGCAACACCCTGAGAATGGCCGCCGCCGATTTCCGCGACATTGTCTCCTTGCTTATAGCAAAAGTCATTATACCGTTATTGCCGCTACACATTTTCGGGATATTTCTCAACATGACGGTTTCGGGACAAGTCGCCTCGATTATCTCCGTTTTTGTCAAAATCATCGTAGTCATATTCATCTTACACATTCTTTTGCTGCTCGTTCAATTCGTCTTAGCCGGTATCATCGGGAGAAAAAATCCGCTGCGATTATTGAAAAATATGCTTCCCGCTTATGCCACCGCTCGGCACGCAATCTTCCGCAGCGACCATTCCGGTCACGTTGGCTCAAACCATTAAAAACGGGTGAGCAAAAACATTGCCACCTTTGTTATTCCTTTATGCGCCACCATACATCTATCGGGTAGCACGATGAAAATCACGGCATGTGCTATGGCGATTATGATGATGAGCGGCATGCCCGTAAATACGACAGATTTCAGTGGGTTCATACTCATGCTCGGCATTACGATGGTCGCAGCGCCCGGAGTCCCCGGCGGAGCTATTATGGCGGCGTTAGGCATACTTGAAGGCATGCTGGGGTTCGACGAAACGGCACAAGCTCTCATGATAGCGCTATATATTGCGATGGATAGCTTCGGAACCGCTTGCAATGTCACGGGCGACGGAGCCATTGCCGTCATTGTCGACCGAATAGATGGGAAAAAAGAAAATCTCATGCAGCATTCCTAAAACAAAAACCGTCTTTCAAATATATACTATTAAGTAAAATTTATTTATAAACACCCAACATATTAACACTTTCAGACATGAAAAAAGGAATATGGATCATCGTGACAGCCCTCCTTTCGTTAGGGGCCATCATCGGGGCAAATGCTCTGGTAAGCACGACAAACGTAAATACTATGAAGAAAAAATTATCGACCGAAGAACAAATCAAGATTGCACCGAAAGCGGCCGTCGACTCGGCAACGGTCGCTTTGAAAAAAGCACTGTCCCAACAAAATGCTCCGGCTGTAATCGCTGCACTTGTCAAACAATCTGCGGCACAACTCCTCATCGACAGAGACAGCCTCCCGGCGATTATAGATAAGACAACCGCTCTCGCCGATCGTTCCGGGAACCCTGTCGAACAAAGTTTGCTACGGCTGTTAACAGCTCAGATGTACAATCTCTATCTCGACAGAAATTATCAGATACGCTGGCGGGAAGAAATCGACGATTTCTCGTTGCCCGTCGAGTCTTGGAGCAAAAACATGTTTACCGAAAAAATAGATACGCTCCTCGCACAAGCCACGGCCCCGGCCGAAGCCTTACAAAACACGCCGGTCGAGAGTTACCGAGAGGCGCTTTCCATAGGGACCGACTCGCTCTTCCGCCCTACACTTTACGACTTCGTGCTGAACGAAGCCATAGAAATATACGAGGGAATGGACGAATATAGCGGAATACAACCGCTTGTCCGCCAAAAACTTCTTTCCCCGGCAAAAGAATTTACAGCCGCTGTATTTTCCGGCAAAACGGTCAAGGACAACCGCATTTTGCAACTCTACGCCGATGCCTTGAAATTCCATGCCGCCGATGAACTATCCGCTCCATTTATGATGTGGGATCTGAATCGGCTCGAATACCTCGGCGAAGATATCTATTTTTACGATGAAAGGTCGGCCTATTACGACTACATCGGTCAATTAAAAACGATTCTGGACGATTACCGGGAGAAACCCTACTCGGTCGAAATCGCCACCGTTCTGGTCTCGAAACTACGGGAATCCGGGAAATACGACGACGCCAAACAAGCCCTCGACATTTGCGACCGATGGATAAAAGACTTTCCGAAATATCGCCGAATAAACGCACTCAAAAATCAACGCAACGGACTCACCGGGAAAGAAGCATCTTTCAATCTGCCCAACGTCTCTTATCCGGGTCAAACAGATAGCGTAGAACTCTCATTCCGCAACGTCGATACACTCACCGTAAATATCTATCGGCAACCCGACACGCTGTCGTTCTATACCAGAGAACAATACCGGCCGCAACAAAACGATTGGGAGCGCAGTAACTGCGTTTATACCCACAAATACGGACTGAACCGGCCGCTCTCTTTGATTCCCGACAAAAAAAAGATCGCCTTTCCCCATCTTGTTCCCGGGTACTACGTCGTGGAAATACTCATCGACGGGAAACCCGGTAGTTCGACTGTAAACCACACGGTATCGGGCATAAAAACCATTGTCCGCAGTGCAGGTGAAAAAAGCGTGGAACTGCTCGCCGTTGATGCCCAAACCGGTAAACCCATACAAAACGCCGATGTCACGGTTTACACCGCAAAAAACAGAAGCTATGAGCAAGTCAAAGAGATAAGCCGGCTCAAAACCGATAAGAATGGACTCTGTATAATCGACACGAACGATACCCGATATTATGCGTTCGCCCAAATATCCACTCCGACAGACGGTTATTCACCTCTTGCAGACTTATCTTACACAGGCTATTGGGACCGATACGACAAAGAGAAAAAGACCGCTCTTTTCTCCGATCGCTCGCTCTATCGTCCGGGGCAGACTGTCTATTTCTCGGGAATACGATACGTCAATAATACGGAAGAAAGTCGAGTGATACCTCATGAGAAATGTACGGTACGATTCATCGATCCTCTTCACGGACACTGTCCACTCTCGAAGTAGCCACCGACGAATACGGACAGTTCAACGGCTCGTTCGTGATACCGCAAGGTAACATGCTTGGAAATTATACCATACAAGTCGATGGGTCTTGGGCCAATGCGCTCAGCATTTCGGTAGCCGAATACAAGTTACCGATGTTCAAGGTCGAATTCGACCCCGTAAAAGAGGGAACGAGTTTTGGGAAACCACTCACGATAAAAGGTAGCGCAGTCAGTTACAGCGGAGTTCCGCAAGACGGGGCAGAAGTCGAATACACGATTTCCCGCCGAACGAACCCGTTCTTCCGGCTTTATCTCCCCCATGAACAAATCGCTTCTGGTTCCTCGATAGTTGACAAAGCGGGTAACTTTGCCATCACGTTCACCCCGAAACGAGAGTCTTCGGAAGAAAATATCAATAAGGAACAAGCCTATATCTACACCGTCACAGCGACCATAACCGCACCTACGGGCGAAACGGTAGAGCAATCCGTTTCGGTACAAGTGGGCGATTCCCCCTATTTCATTTCTATTTCCGCACCGCAATACATCGACAAGTATAAATCGGCAGGACAAATCAAGGCCGAAATTCATACGCTCAACGGACAGACCGTACAACGGGCCTGCCGCCTCGTATTCTATTCATTATACGACTCCGACGAAGAAAATCTCGACAGCCTCAAAATAAAAATGCAAGTCGGCGAAGTTCTTATCGCAGCCGACGGGAAAGCTGTCTATCCCGATTTTACCAAATGGCAATCGGGCCCCTACCGTATCGTGGCATTTAGCGACGATGAAACAGGGCGTATCATTCGCAATGAAACTAATTTCGTGCTGTACAGCGATAAAGACAAACGGCCTCCCCGCTTTGCCGGATTATGGCTTCCCCGCACCGAACTGACCGCCGAAGCAGGCGAAACGGTAAAAATTCCCATAGGAAGCTCTTTCAAAAACGCCTATGTCTTCTATTCCGTTTATACACCCGACAGCTTGATCGAAACCAAAATGATAAAGCTCGACAATCGCTGCAAAACAATCGATTTCAAATTCGACGATTCTTTCGGCGGATTGGCGACGATTAGTCTGCTCACGATCAAAGAAGGGGAAATGACGACCGCCCAAGCGACCATACGCACGGCCGCTCCCGATAAAAAGCTCGACATCAAGACCTCCTCTTTCAGGGATAAATTGCTACCCGGCAGCCTTGAAAACTGGACCTTCTCGATAACCGATTCCAAAGGGAATCCCGTGAGCGCACGATTCATGACCGAGATGTTCGACGCTTCCATGCAGGCCATTCGCACCCATCGCTGGAATTTCAATGTGCCGACTCCGATCCCCTCATTGCGTATCTCCACCACTCCCCGAACAGAATATACCCACAACTACTCGATTCGTATCTACGACTTTGCCGAGTCCTCCTATTGCCCGATCGAAAGCTCCACCGAGTTTCTCAACTTCGGATTGCTGTGGTACGGTAAAGCAAGACCTCTGATGGCACGAAGTGCGGCACAAAGCGAGGGATACGATATTGCAGATTTCCGTGAAGTAATTGGAGAACAACCGGTATTGGAAGAAAGTGTCGTAACTGAACTAAGTTCTGCCCGAAAAGAAGTTGTTGTCGAAAATGAGGCTATTTCTATCGCCGATGTCGCTGGGACAGAAGAATCTGCTGCCGACTCCTATCGCACAAGCGAGGTAGGTACGGCATTCTTCTATCCCACCCTGATGTCCGATTCTCTCGGCAACGTCTCCGTTTCCTTCACTGTACCCAATGAAAATGCGACTTGGCAATTCTATGCGCTGGCATACACAAGCGACCTTTTCACGGGACGATACGAAGCACAAACCATATCGAGTAAACCGCTTATGGTATCGCCCAATCTGCCGCGATTTGTCAGACAAGGAGACGAAGTCACCGTATCGACAGCCATACAAAACCGCACGGACAAGGTGCAGGAAGGAACCATTCTTTTCGAATTGTTCGATCCTTATACCGAGAAGGTCTCCGACTCTCGAAAATTCGCCTTCATCGTCGATGCCGGAGAAAGCCGCACGGTCGATTACAGCTTCTCCGTTCCCGAAGGAATCGAAGTATTAGGCTTCCGCACAAAAAGCATCCACCCTGCAACACAGCGATGGAGAACAACAGATACTACCCGTATTGCCCGTAAAAGTGCTGGTAACCGACAGTAAACCGTTCTATATCCCCGGAGGCAAACACTCGACCTCGATCACATGGTCCGGCATGGACAAAAAAATGAAATCACCGACGGTAGAAAACTATCGCATGGTTCTGCAATATTGTGATAATCCGGTGTGGTATGCGGTACAAGCCCTGCCGCCGTTGGCCGATTTAACCGGCGATGATGCGATTTCGGCAATGGCTTCGCTCTTCTCCAACAGCGTGGCAGTAATGCTCGCGAACTCCAACCCCCGCATTGCACAAGCCATCGAATCATGGAAAGCCACGGGAGGAAAGAATCTCTCGTCGCTGTTGGCTCAAAACGAAGAACTGAAACAGGTATTGCTCTCGGCCACCCCGTGGGTATTGGAGGCAGACAACCAAACCGAACGAATGCAACAGTTGTCTACGCTCTTCGACAAAAACCGGGCGGAACGACTCACCCGAGAGGCGATACTCAAACTCCACAATCTGCAAACTACCGAAGGCGGTTGGAGCTGGTTTAGTGGTATGAAAACTAATTTCTTAGTTTCTATAAATACATTGGAAGGCTTTTCGAGATTGCGAAAATTAGGTGTTCCTCTTGATGAAAGTCAAATAAAAGAAATGCAAATTTCTGCCGTCGCATACCTCGACAAAACGATTGTAAATCAGAGAATAAAGAACCCGGATAAAAACCTCTCTTATGAGGATATCTGCTACCTCTATGTACGCTCTTCATACAGAGATATACCTTTGGCCGGGGAAACCCTCGACCTGCATAAAAAGATGGTCGAAAAACTAAGATATTGGGTCAACTTCTCTACGATAGAAAAAGCCTATGCCGCCATGGCCCTTTATAGATATGGCTTTGTCGAAGACGCAAAAGACATCTTGAAGTCCCTGCGGCAATATGCCGTCAGCCAGCCAGCCAAAGGCATGTACTGGCCCAACAATCGCTCGCATTATTACTACAACAACAGTGCCGTACAAGAACAGTGCGCCCTATTCAACGCATTCGCCGAAATCGAACCCGTAACCTCCGAACTGGATGCCATGCGGCAATGGCTGCTCTCCCAAAAACAAACCAACGACTGGGGAGCCGTACCCTCTACGCTCGAAGCCATATACGCTTTACTTGAAGGCGGAACAGACTGGCTCGCTCCCGACGAGAGTAAAACATCAATCGTTTGGGGAGGACAGGAAATGAAAAACAATCTCGAAGAACCCTTTTTGGGACTGACGGAATACACATTGTCCAGTAACGAAATCTCTGCGGCTGCCGCCAAAGCCGTTATTTCCACCGATCATGAACAACCCTCGTGGGGCGCAATGTACTGGCAATACTACGACGATGTCAAAAACGTAACTTCCGCATCGGTCGAAGACCTCGCGCTCTCACGGCAAATTATGGTAAGACAACAAGGAGCGCAATCGGCGACCTATGTACCGCTCAACCGCGTCACACTCAAAACAGGCGATCGCATAGCCATACGGCTCACCATCTCCGTCGGACGAGATATGCAATTCGTATGCCTCACCGATTCGAGAGCGGCTTGTTTCGAACCGACAGAACAACTTTCGGGATATAAATGCAGAGAACGTATCTGTTATTACGAAGAAGTAAAAAATACCGAAACCCGGTTCTATTTCGACTTCTTGCCGAAAGGGACCTATGTTATCTCCTATGAGCTCGATGTCGACCGTCCCGGAGAATATACACAAGGACTATCCACGATACAATGCCTGTATGCTCCGCAAATAATTGCGAGAACACCGGCACAAACGATCATAATCAAATAATCCTTTTTTGCTTGTTCCACGCAGGGCTGTTTCATTCTACTGTTGAAACAGCCCTGTTTTTTTAAAGCCGTCTCAACGCCTGAACACGCGATATGAGACAAAGTGTCGAAAAGGTACATGGGAAACCAGTCGAGAATTAGAAGCTGTTTTAAATTTATTCCGAGACAGATTGAGACCTATGTTGAAGCTGATTGGAGTCCGAGATAGGCAGTCAATAGCGGGCTATTGACAAAAATCAAGGGATTCAAGATGCGAGACAGGGGGCTCAATAGGGCCGGAACATACCTGCTTGAAATGATAATATTATTTCTCAATAAATTTAAAACAGCTTCTTAGTGGGAATAGTCTTTTAACTCTTGTCGCAGGTAGGGAGGAAAAAGAACATTCGCAGTGACATTTTTATTCTCTCCCCTGCCGTTTCCCGTAGCCTTACGTGGTATTTCAGTTTCCATTATCGGAGATACTTAAAACTCCTCCCTTGCCGTGCCCCGTAGCATTGCGGGGTGTTTTTACCCAGCAAAATATAGAGGTGGTGACACTCCACTGCCTATCTGCAATGAATAGAGGGCTACTTTTAAACTCCTCCCCTGTGTTTTGTCCTGCAAAATATAGGGGAGGTGTCCGCAAGGACGGAGGGGTTAGAAAATACCGGCAACGGTAGTGACAGAATTAAACCTTACAAGTCAAAAATCTTATGCCCCCTTTTCCACCCCTCCCCATACCGCTAACGCAGCACAGAGGAAAAGAGTAAAAACCAGACAGTGAAAGGGCTATCAAAAATTTACGAATATTCTATAAATAGAATATAATAACTATTTTCTGTAAAAATATATAGAATATTGAGAAAAAAGCGATACATTTGCGACGGAAAGAAAGGGGTTAATATGTTAAAATATAATAAACTATCGATTTAATACACTTTATGAAATTTACAAAATTTGCTACAAGTAGCTTGATTTCCGGGTTACTGTTAGGTCTTTTCTCGTGTATCGATAACGATTATGACTTAAACAAAGACATCAATTTGGAAATCAGTGTAGGAGGTAATCTGAGTTTGCCCATCGGCAAAACCGACACGATACGGCTCAGCCGTATGATTGAAGAAGGGGACGTTCTCCATGTCATCGACGGAAAATACGTAATTAACAAAGCGGATAATATTTCCGAAAATATCGACGCTATCGATCCCGTCGTGATAGACGACTTCGCTCCCGACTTTAAGCCTTATACAAGACGTTTCGAAACCCAGACCGGTGAAATACCCGATATACCCGGATTGGAAGTCCCGGATATAGAAGTGGAATTCGAAGCAGATATACACACGACAGAGAACTTCAACATCAACACCGAAATACCGACAGAGGTAAAAGCGGTAAAAAGTATAAAAGTCACCGATAATAACGGACAAACACTTCACACGACACTCGACATTGCAATATCGGGAATGCCTGTTTTCTTACCTCGACTTTACTTAGTGGGTGTCGAATTGAAATTTCCTCAGGTACTCGATTTCGACATAGAAGCTAGTAACGAAATCGTTCGCGACGGATCTTCCATTTTCATTTCCAAGACAGTCGAACTAAGTCAAGGTAGCGGTAAAATATCCATTCCCATTACCGTCTATGGATTCTCAAATCCCATAGTAGAAAACGGGACTTTGATTCTGACCGACGAAATTGCAATCAACGGAAAAATTTATGCCGACAAACAAACCGTAGGAGCTGACGATCTTGAAAATACGACAATCAATATCCAGCCCAACCTCACTTTGCCGACTCCGCAAATACGGGTAGATAAAGTCGCAGGAACCATAGTGCCCAATGTAGACATAAATACTTCGGTATCCCTGTCCGACCTGCCCGATTTTCTCAAAGAAGAAGGAACAGCATTGGAAGTAAAAGATCTTTCTCTCGGCCTCTCTGTACAGAACCCCATCGAAGCTCCTATATCCACGAAATTCCGAATTTCACCGTTGAATGAAAACGGAGACGTGGTAAATGACAACGTGGTGAGTCTGGCATTAAAAATAGCCGGAGGACAAAAAAGCGACTTCACGATCACCAAAAATTCTCCCGAAATTACATCGGGTTCCCTCACGGCCTTGCTCCACACGATTCCCGACAAGATCGACATAGAAGTAACCGAGGTAGAAGTGGAAAGTGAAAACGACGACCAAGCCATCTCATTAGGGAAAAACGATTACAACATAAACATAGATTACGACATAAACGTCCCGTTAGAATTTGAAAACCTTCGAATTTTCTATAACGACACGATAGAAGACCTCAGCAGCGACTTGGCCGATATCACCGATAAAGTCAAACACCTCGAAATCTCTGCCGTTGTCGACAACGCCATTCCCGTGGATCTCACGCTTTCTGTCGAACCTCGCAACGAAGCCGGGGAAATTATATCAGGCATTACGTTACCCGAATCCGTAAAAATCGAAGCGGCTCCGAATGGAAACGGCACGATACAATCCACAGCCGTAAAAATCACCATCAAAGAAGAGCGAGATAAAGCCCTTCAAGAACTCGACAAACTATCGATAAAAATCGAAGGAGTCAACAGTGATGGCAATAACGATGTCACCCTCCGCCCCGACCAATTCATCGTTGTGCGCATGTCGGCGAAACTTCCCGATGGAGCACAAATGGATTTAGACGATTTGTAATAGATTAAAACCAGAAAGCAATGAAACACAATATAAAATACATACTGAGCGTATGCATAGGCATCGCTTTGACAATGGGATTGTCGGCTCAAACGCTCAACTCTTCCTATTTCATGGAAAAGATGACGAAACGCAACCAGCTTAATCCGGCCTTGAAAACGCCCAACGGATACGTCAGTTTTCCTGCACTCGGCAATTTCTATTTAGGAGTGAACTCCAATTTAGGACTTGGGACATTCCTCTATCCGAGAGGCAACGAATTGGTCACATTCCTCCACCCCAGTGTCCCCGCCGACGACTTTCTCGGCAAACTCACTCCCAACAATACCGTCGAACTCGATTTGGGATTAGACATCATCTCTTTTGGATTCTGGGCATGGGGTGGACAAAACACGTTCAACCTCGCCCTCAAAAGTTATTCGGGAGCATATATGCCCAAAGAAATATTCCAATTTCTCAAAACCGGACAAAAAGAAACCGGGATTACCCGTTACGACATGAGTAACATCACGGTTTCGACCGACAATTACGTGGAACTCGCATTAGGACACGCTCGGGACATTAACGACAAATTGGGAGTTGGAGCCAAAGTAAAAGTGCTGGTAGGTGCGGCACATGCCGAAGCAAGGATAGATCGCATGGATATATCCATGTCCCAAGACGAATGGTTCATCAAACAAGCCGGACATATACAAGCCTCTTCCCTCCTGAAATTAGAGACCGATCCCGAGACCGGAGAAATCACCGACTACGACACCGGAGATTTCGGTGTGGCAGGCTTCGGACTGGGATTCGATTTAGGGGCGACTTACGAGCTGATCGATAACCTCACCTTATCTGCGGCCCTTACCGACATCGGATTCATGCAATGGAACAACCTCACTCGTGGAGAAACCGATCCCACCAAAGAATTCCGATACACAGGATTCGACAATATCGGAGCCGAAGACGACGAAGAAGGAAACAACCCGTTCGACGATAAAGCCGACGAGTTAGGAGACGATTTGGAAGCGCTGGCAAAATTCTATAAATCCGATAGCCAATCCGTTACCAATTCATTACGCACGACCATGCGTATTGGCGCAGAATATAGCATTCTGGACAATCACATCTCTTTCGGACTACTTTCCACGACTCGCTTCGGCGGACATCGCACCTATGCCGAAGGTATGGCCGCCGTGAACTTCCGCCCGTTATCGGCGCTCCACATCACCCTCAACGGCTCCGTTTCCAATATGGGTAGCTCCGTGGGAGCCATTCTCAACGTATGCGCACCCGGCTTCAACCTGTTTTTCGGCACAGACTATTTTGCCACCAAATATTCCAAACAGTTCATTCCCATCAATCATGCCCGAGCCAATTTCTGTTTCGGCATAAATTTCACATTCGGGAAAAAACACGAAATATAAAAACGTAAAACACAACCGTTTGAAAAAATTTCAAACGGTTGTCCACAACAAGACAACCGCTCATGCGGAGCAGCGAAGCGAGATCGTCCATAAAACTTTTAGGGCGGCCTCGCTTTTTTTCATAACACCGCAACAGCCCCACCACCTCGACACAATAAGAAATCAGTAAGAATTATCTTTACTTCCAACCCCTCAATAACGAAAACAGAATGAGACATCTCCCTCTCCCACAGCTCATCACAAATGAGATAAGGAGGGGAGAGAATTGAAAGTGGTACTTCTCGTTTCAGCATAAAGATAGATTTTCACTTCTCCCCCTGCCGTACCCCGCAGCATTACGGGGTGTCACATATAGAATCGGAGCAGAAGCGAAAGGGAAATACATCTCACCCTCCTCCCCTATGTTTTGCCACACAATATATAGGCGTGGAGTACCCGCAGGGCAAGGGGGTAAACCCTACAATCACAACTCCTAAATACACAATACTCTCCCTTAAAAGCTCTATATATAATTATTGTTAACAACATATATTTTCATAATAAAAAACACAATAAATCAAAAATAAATCAATTATATTTACATCGTTTCTAAACGAAATAACCTCATTGGAATAAACTAAAATTTAATACTCAATCGAAAATATCATGAAAACAAATCGCCTCTTTTTTTGTAATAGCAGTATACAGTTTTTCTTTCTGTGTAATGGGACAAATGAAAATCCAAAACGATGGACAAATTTCAATAGGTGGATATGGTTCAAATTCTATGGGCTCCTCTACTTTGAACCTTTTCCCCAAAAAAACGAAAAAGACCCTGCCCGTATTTCATTTTATAATTCGGTAAGTAACACTGTAAATGATGTTTATATCGGACGATATATAACTTCGGAAAATCCATCGTTATTCCATTTATATGGCCGTGAAGGATTCTGTTTTTCAAGTTCCGAGGGAGACGTAGTTCTCTATGACAATGCCAATTATGGTTCGATGATACAATTCTTAAATGTTGATGTTATCGGTTATTTTTATTCACCATCTGACAGTCGTTTCAAAAAACATACAACCGCTAAACAACACACTCTCGGGATTACTCCGACTCTCGGGAATCAGTTATCAGTTGAACAAGGAAACTCCTGCCGGAACAAACAACATAAAAATAAACAAAAAAGAAAATGCCCGTACCCATTTCGGATTCTTGGCACAAGAGGTAAAAGAGGTTTATCCAGAATTAGTGCGTACCGATTCAGCAGGATACATGTATGTCGACTATATAGGCATGATTCCACTGATTGTTAACGCCTTAAATGAAATACAGGCAAAAGTCGACTCGCAAGAAACTGTCATCACCGAATTGCAAAAAGATCTGGCAGCCTTGCGGGACGGAACACCCATAGGCGGCGCACTCCGCAAGTCCGAGCGACGCAATACCGCAGTCGAGTCGGAAAGTGCTATTGTTCCCGCCCTCTATCAGAACAATCCCAATCCGTTCAGTGCAACCACCGTCATACGTTTTGCCCTACCCTACGAGACACAACAGGCCGATCTATATATCTACAATCTGCAAGGCGAGCAGATACGCCGCATGGAAATCGCCGACCGAGGTGAAGGAAAAGTAACCTTGCAAGGCTCGGAGCTCTCGGCAGGAATGTACATCTACTCCCTCGTGGCCGATGGGAAAAGAGATAGACAGTAAACGTATGATATTGACCAAATAGAGGCAACACTCATGAAACCGATAATATCACGATTGAGGCATACGGTCGTCGCCCTGTTGTTTGCCCTCTCCATCTCGGCAGTCAATGCGCAAATCAGCTATACGGCGACATTCGACCAACACCTTTTGACAACCGACACGGTTAGTGAAAATGGCGACTCTTACCTTCGACTCAGATATCCCGACTTGTGGACACAGTCCGCAGCCGGTACGCCCGAGCTGCCTGTACACTATTTGCGATTTTCCGTTCCTTGCGATGCTACCGATTTCACGGTTTCCGTTACGGGAGAGACCACAACTGCGACTCGGTATACGCTACCGGTTTATCCGACCCAGCCGCCTATTCCCTCCGACAGGAATACAAGCGAGCAACTGTTCGTTTCCCCGACAGCACGGTATATAGCAACAACCGATATTGGCCGGCTGTTCCGGTACAAGTGGTAGACGAAGGATTTCTCGACGGTGACAACCACATCGTCACCGTTGCTGTATGGCCGATAAGTTACGCTCCGACCGATGGTGAAATCCTCTTTCGTAATTCCGTGACCGTTCGTCTCGATTATTCGGTGAAAAACGCAGGTTCCGAAAAACCCATCGCGCCTTCGGGCGATATCCCGCAGAGCAACCGGCAGAAATAACGTTCGATGGGGAAGAGAGGAGGCGAAACGGATAGTCGTCAACCCCGCTCAGGTCGATGGGTTCGCCCCTGCGACAGCGACCCGTTCAGCCTCATCCCACACGGTTACTACTTTACCCGACTTCGAATATACCGTTGTGACAAGTCGGGAATTGGCTCCGGCTTTCGATCGCCTCATCGGGTGGAAACGGCAAAAAGGATACTCGGCAGGAGTAGTTTGTATCGAGGATATCTTAGCGTGTCCCGATTTTTCAAGGGGGCGATTTGGTCTCCAATATCGACGACGATGCCGGTAAACTGCGAGCCTATCTGAAATATGCCTACGACTCCGGCTCTCTCCGCTACGCCTTGTTAGCGGGCGATTATACCGTATTGCCCATTCGATATGGAACGGGAAGACGGAGCATAACAATAAAGGATTCACAAAATCAAGATTCTAGTATTTATGTTGATTGGCCTATTCCTTCTGATTTGTATTTTAGTGATTTTAATGGAAATTGGAATGTCGATGGAGATTCTTCGTATGGAGAATTTGAAAGTAGTGAAATGTATACTATGGATTATGCTCCGGAGATTTTTGTGGGTAGATTGTTATGCACCAATCGGCAGGAGATTGCAAACTATACCGAAAAACTGATACGGTATGAGCGCAACCCCGGCAATGGCGATTACAGTTATCTGCAAAAGGCTTTTTATCATCAATGATGAATTACAAGGTATACATGAAGCGGATTCTGTATCTTCTAATTTTAGCCCGATTTTCCCGCAATATACTATTTTTGAAGAAAAACCTTCATATAATACGGAAAATCCTACATGTCCGAGCGGTTCGGAAGTAATAACGGAAATGAATGAGAGATACGTTTTTTTTCAGTTGGCATGGACACGGTAATCCCGGCGGTATCGGTACAAAGTCTCATAAAAACCATGAATATCCTTATTGGGGGATTCTTGCAGTACAAGGGGTAACTTGTCATCATGTTTTTGAAGAAAGCAATGGATTAAATAATTTAACGAATCAAGACTATCCGGCCATAGCCTACTCAACAGCCTGCGATGTGACACCATTCGACATATATGAACAATATAATGTAACATATAACATAGGCAGTTCCTTTACGGTAGCCGGCTTATATGGAGGTCCTGCCTTTTGGGTAATACTCGAAGCGGTTGGATTGGTTCCTCTGTAAGATTAGAAAAAAAATTCGTAGAACAAATAAAAGAAGGTAATAATCAAATAGGTGTAGCGGAGGCTTTTTCAAAAGTAAGTTTTGCGTATAACAAATATTCACGTTGGTGTAGTTTGACCCACAGTTTAATCGGCTGTCCCGAATTCGAGATGTGGACCGATATCCCTTCGGTATATGATGATATCTCGGTTGCACGTTCGAACAGTTCGATTACAGTGGCCGGTAACGGACTGAACGGCAGTAAAGTGGCAATAACCTCTGGAATAAACGGATTACCCGAAATAAAAACTGTGACGGGAGCAAGCGTAACCTTCAACGAAGTCTCTCCCAACAGTGTAGTGACGGTTTACAAGCACAATGCCATACCATACATTGCCCCGCTATACCTGCAAAACGACACGCTACGTTCTTCACAATATTTACACGTGAACAACGTCCACATCGGCCAAGCGGTAGATACGAACCGGACGGAGGGAGACGTTGTTTTAAAATCGGGAACTCTCACGTTGGAATCCGGTGGAGATGTATGGATAGACGAAGGGGTAATCATAGAGAACGGTGCGACATTGATAATCGAGTGTAAAGGAAATGTAACAATCTCCGGTGGAACAGTGGAGCGCGGTGGCTCGTTGCGAATCGATGCCGGGGGAGAGATAATGATACAAAAAGGCTTCGAAGCAAAAATTGGGGCAAATGTAGAATTTAAATAATATAGGGAGGAACCGAAATATGAAAAGACTATTATTGTTGATTGCCGTGTCGATAGTATGGAGCGGTAGCGTCTTGCAAGCACAGGAATACGAGTATGTCCCTTTGGTACGGGAGGGAATAGAGTGGGGGTATAAAAATGGTGAGATTTATCGGTTCATTGGCGAGGAAATTATAAATGGTAAAGTATATAAGCAACTGGGGAATAGTAGCCGTGATTATCCGGATAGTTATAAAATTGCAGGTTATGCCCGGGAAGAGAATAAGGTTGTTTATCGCTTGTACTCGAAAAGATGCCGAAGAAGTTCCCATTTATGATTTTAATGTAAAACAAGTAGGCGACATTATGCAGGCATGGCATACAGAACCGGGGTATTTCGGCATGAAAGTAGAAAGCCTCGATTCTATTTTAGTAAACGGGAAATACAGGAAAATGATAAAACTGGAAAACCAAAGAGGAGAATGTATCGAGGGAATCGGAAGTACCGAAACCGGATATAACATTTTGTATCCGTTCTATCAAATCACTTCGGAGTTTGACGAAAAGACCAAGAATAAACTCGAATACGTAAAAAATACTGCCACCGGTAAAAACGAATGGCAAAGACCGAATGATAATTTAGATGATAAATATGAATATGTCCCTTTGGTTCGTGAAGGGGTGGAATGGGGATACACCGGCGATCTGGGCGACTACCGCTGTCAGATAAAAGGCGACACGATAATCGATGGAACGACATATAAAAAATTTTATAGGTACACGACCTGCGGATTGCAAAAGAATACCCCCTGCTACGTGGTAGTAAGGGAAAATGACAAAAAGTGTACTATCGGGAAATAACCGGCGATAACCGTGAAGAACGATTAATCTATGACTTTTCTCTTGAAAAAGGAGATATGTCTATCTTATATAGCCGTTCGGCTTTGGATTATATGCAGATAGATGTCCGTTATGTAGATACAATACAAGTGGGTTCGACCTATCGTAAAAGGTTAGAATATCTTATTCATGACGTAATAGAAGGATCGGCGGTTTGAAAAATGATTGGCTGGTCGCCGCCTTCACCATAGCGCCATGTGTTCCCAGATTGCAATGTCTGGATATATTTGTCCTATGTGAAAAATCTTGTCACCGGCGAATATGAGTACGGGAACAAGGGGGCTTGTGGCGACACCTATGCATATGACCCTTACGTGAAAGATTGCAATTTCGGATTTTATCACCACGACCCGGAGGACCGTTACATCTGGGACATCGACGTATTTGCACATTACTACATAACAGGAGAAAAAGCTGTAAACGGAAAAATCTATAAACAGTTCGTCGAATCGAAAAGTTGCGACTACGCTTCCGGCACGGAGATCGCTCTCATTCGCGAAGAGGACAAAAAAGTCTACCTCTTGGACGGAGAAAAAGAGTGGCTATGGTATGACTTCACTTTGGAGAAAGGCGATACAATTACCATTGAATCCGCATCGCCCCTTAACCCGTCGGGCGAGAAACTAAAAATACCGGTCGTGAATACCGACACATTTGAGATAGGCGGTAAATTACGCAAACGCATATATTTGAGAGGATATGATACATGGATAGAGGGATTGGGAACGGAAAACCGTCTTCCCCTGCACTCGTTCGAGCCAAGTTGCGGAATGGACTGCGGCGATAAGCTATACTACCAACGAATTGGCGACAAAATCTCTTACTTGGATAACTATTTTATACATGACTTGTTGGAGCCTTGCACGTCGTCGGTCTTAGATACACAAATCGAAGCCTTGCGTATCGCCCGTACCCCCGATGCCCTGATTGTGACCTTGCCGGGCACAGGCTATCGATTGGCCGAGCTCACCGAGATGACCGGCCGATTGGCGTGGTGTGCCTACTTGGACAGCGAAGCGGAAGGAGTAACGATTCCCACCGCCCCCTATCGCCCGGAGCGTATATCTTCACCCTATCGAACGACCGGGGCGAACGCATTGTACAGAAAGTGATGATACAGTAAACTGAATAAAAAGCATTGAAGGGATTCGGCAAGAAATCAAAGGAGATTAGCGATAAAGTTTAGCGATGAATTTCTTGTCCGACAACCACATTTCAGACTCTTCGGTAAGGGGTTGAAAGCACTGTTTAATAGATTCTTAATAAAATCTAACCCCTCCGGCACTACGTACCACCTCCCTATATTTTGCGTTGCAAAACACAGGGGAGGAGTGTGTGAAAGCTCTACAATACCGCAGGGTATAGATGAGGGAGTTAAAGGGCATTCTCCTTTTGAGATGAAAGAATAGATTTTACACTTCTCCCCCACAGCACCACGAGGTGTTGCACATAAATCGAAGCAGGAGCAAAAAAGCAAAGACAATTCAATAGAAAGGCATTAACCTCCTCCTCTGCGCACGTATGTACGATAGGGCAGATATCCGAAGAGCAGAGGGGTTAAAAAAACAGTGGAGCGATGTTGTCAAAAGATTTTTTCGGACACTCCGCCTATATTTCCTTACTGAGACACCGAGGGAGAAGAGGCTCAAACCTATCACTACCGCTGCCGGTATTTTCTAACCCCTCCGGCACTACGTGCCACCTCCCCTATATTTTGCGTTGCAAAACACAGAGGAGGAGTGTGTGAATGCCCTACAATACCACAAGGTATAGGTGAAGGAGTTAAGGGGTATTCTCCATTTGGGGTAGAAAGATAGATTTTACACTTCTTCCCCACAGCATCACGAGATGTTGCACCAAAATCGAAGCAGGAGCAAAGACAATTCAATAGAAAGGCATTAACCTCCTCCTCTGCGCACGTATGTGCGACAGGGGAGGTGGCACGAAGTGACGGAGGGATTAAAAAACAGAAGAATGATAGTGTCAAAAGATTTCTACACTCCTCCTCTGCCATACCCCGCAGCATTACGGGGTGTCGTAAAGCGATATAAGAGTATCCCTTTCGAAATCATGCAAAAAAAATGCCGCCCGATATACGTTCATATCGAGCGGCATTCTATATCAAATAGATCGAATTTTATTTCAAAGCGTCGGCAAGAGCAGCATTAGTTTTATGAACGGCAGCAGCACTCTTGGCAAATGCCTCTTTCTCGGCAGCGTTCAATTTCAACTCAACCACTTTTTCAATACCGTTTTTACCCAATACACAAGGTACGCCTATGCAGAGGTCTTTCTCCCCGTACTCGCCTTCCAGCAAAGCGCTGCAAGGAACCATACGTTTCTGGTCGCCCAATACGGCCTCTACCACCGAAGCGGCAGCAGCACCCGGAGCATACCATGCCGACGTTCCCAGCAATCCGGTCAATGTAGCGCCACCCACCATCGTGTCGGCAGCGACTTTTTGCAAAGCCTCTTCGCTCAGGAATTCGGTAACGGGAATACCCTTGTAAGTAGCGAAACGAGTAACAGGAATCATAGTCGTGTCGCCGTGACCACCGATTACGAAACCTTCTACTTCCGACAGATTGGCATTCAACGCTTGACTCAGATAATATTTGAAACGAGAGCTGTCCAAAGCGCCACCCATACCGATAATGCGGTTTTGGGGAAGACCCGATACTTTATGAATCAAATAAGTCATCGTATCCATCGGGTTACTTACACACAAGATAACAGCATTGGGAGAATATTTCAAAACATTCTCTACGACCGACTTCACAATGCCGGCATTCACTCCGATCAACTCCTCGCGAGTCATACCCGGTTTACGGGGAATACCCGAGGTGATAACAACCATATCCGAATTGGCGGTAGCCTCATAGTTGTTGGTCACACCTTTGATACGCGATGCGAAACCTGCCGTTACAGCAGCCTGCATCATATCCATAGCCTTGCCTTCCGATACACCTTCTTTAATATCGAGCAAAACGACTTCGTCTGCAATTTCTCTGAATGCTAACACGTTTGCACAAGTAGCGCCAACGTTTCCAGCTCCGATAACCGATACTTTTTGACATAATTGTTTGATTTTAAAATTAATATATGATAATACCTTTCTTGTTCTCTATGTTTCGCAAATTTACAACTATTTCCATATTATGGAAAAATTTCCTCAATTAAAATTGTATAAACTTTGCATATTCTTTTAAGCAAAATTTAAAAAACAGCTATACATCTAATAGCCAACAAATTAATAAATCCACATAGATTATTCTTGCAAATCGCCCTTACCTTCGCGCAATACCACAGGCTCGTCTCCCGTACAATCGACCGTAGTCGACGGTATCGTACCGCCCTCGCCTCCGTCGATAATCAAATCGGCGACCGACTCATAACGTTCAGCTATCAACTCCGGGTCCGTCCCATATTCAGGCTCCTCATCGTCGACAGACACCGACGTCGTCAATAACGGATTGCCCAACGCCTCGACCAACGCCAACGTAATGGCATGGTCGGGAATACGCACTCCCACCGTCTTGCGGTTTTTATAAATCTTAGGCAGGGACGAGCTCGTAGGCAATATAAAAGTGAAAGCCCCCGGCAAATTACGTTTCAACAGCTTGAAATACAAATTATTCAGTTTGGCATATTCACTCACCCAACTCAATTCCCGACAAATAATCGACAGATTGACTTTTTGAGGATTGATTCCCTTAATCCGGCAAATCCGCTCCACGGCTCGCACGTTCAAAGCATCGCAACCCAACGCATAAATCGTATCGGTAGGATAAATCACAATACCCCCTTCGCGCAACACCTCCACCGCCTTTCCTATCTCCGTGGCGCTGGGATTCTCCTCGTATATTTTCAATCGCCTCATCACACAAGTTTAAGTGTCGCTAAGATAACGAACTTTTCATATTTCAACAATATTTAAAGAAGAATATAATAAAACAAAAAGAGAGCATGATAAAAAAAATCATTGCCCCCTTTTTGTACATGCAATGAGACATTAGTTGGTTATTATTAAGCATATTCCCCTCTCCCAGCCGTGTCCCGTATTACAACAGGGCGTCGCACATAAAATCGAAACAGGAGGCAAAAAGCAAAGACAATTCAATAGAAAGGCATTAACCTCCTGTCCAAAGGGCGGAGAGGTTAAAAAAAACGAAGAGAGATAATGTCAAAAGATTTTTTCGGACACTCCGTCTATTTCCTTACTGAGACACCGGGGGAGAGGAGGCTCAACCCTGTCACTACCGCTGCCGGTATTTTCCAACCCCTCCGGCACTACGTACCACCTCCCCTATATTTTGCGTTGCAAAACACAGGGGAGGAGTGTATGAAAGCTCTACAATACCGCAGGGTATAGGTGAAGGAATTAAGGGGCATTCTCCATTTGGGGTAGAAAGATAGATTTACACTTCTCCCCAGCCATGCCCCGTAGCATTACGGGAGTCTTTATGTAAACAATAGGGTAAGACACCGAAAGCACTACGGTTCAGTTCCTGAGGAAAGAAGGAGAAAATGCTGTCATAGGATCGTTAGTAGAGTTTAATACATTCGTCATAAAGGCATTAACACTTCTCCCCTGTGTTGCGGAGCAATATAGGGGAGACACCTCAGAAACTGTTGTTTCTGAGGAGAGGGGTTGAATAAAAACGGGAAAAAGGGATTCCGTCTTTATCGGGCATGAAGCCCGATTCATCACTGCACCAACCGAAGCGTATAATTCAATCCGCTCTGCGGCTTCTCAAATTTATCGTTCAACAAAGTAAGACTTGTACCCTCTTTTGACACAAGGAAATTAAAAACAGTACCATCGTCGGCAACCAGTTGCCACACTACGGCATCCTTGTCATCGGCCGAACCGCGTTGAGTGAACCGCCTACCGGTATAAGTCACGGTCTCGTCCTTCCCGTTTTCAGCCTCCAAATAAGTCATCGCAAGCACGAATGTCCCGTCCCCGCTATACTCGCGATTACGCACCGTCAGAGTGTAACGTATACCCGGAGTATCGGCTGCCGGCAGTACCCCCTCATAAGTCCGCTCCTGCCAATCGCCCAACGACGAGTCGGCAGCTGCACTATCTTCCCGATATATGACCTCACCCCGCTGTTCGATCGTCCACAAACCATTTATGAAACGCACATTCTTCGTATCGTCGTCCTCCACATTCCAAGCAAAACCGCCCGAAGGCAACGTCCGCCGCTCCAAAATCTCATTCGGTTGCCCGTCGGAGAAAAAAACAATTCCACTTGGGACGAATCGGGAGAAAAGACGATATATACCGAACGGTTATCCCCTCGAACCGACTCCGTGCGGATACCCTTCTCGAACACCCGTATACAATCCTGCAACACCTCACTCCACACATATCCGGCAGAGCCTATGCAACCATACTCGTCTCGGTCGCCACCGAGTAACGCTCTTTGCGGATAAGACACCATTTTCAAAGCCCCCATTCCCTTTTCATACCTTCCCCGGTAAGTAATCTCGGCCGTATCGCCCAGCAGCAATCCGTCGCCCCCGCTTTTATCGGTATCGACCGTACTGAACGACAACGTGTCATTGTCGTCGGTAACAATAGTAACCGTATTCATGGTAGCATCGCATACAATTCCCCTAGCTTCACCGTAATTCGACTTGGACGAACAACCGCACAATAACCCCACGATTGCAAAAGACAATAATAATGTTCTCATATCTTCAAAATTTAATTTTCTTTATTCGATTTCCTACCTCAAAACCCGACAAGGGAAAAATAGAAACAAGACAAAACCGATATTCCTATTTCTCACATCGAGTCATATCCTATATTCGAAAAATCAAATATACACAAATATCTTCCATTCCATACAAACCGGGACATTAAAATCCCCATCTATCCAAAAAGAACAGCTCCCTGCCCGTTTTAGTTTAATAGATGTTCAAGCTCCCACCGCCCCAAAAGATATATATTGAAGAGTTAAGATATTCGTTAAAAGTATTTCCCCTCCTCCTCTACCGTGTCCCTGTAGCCTTACGGGGTGTTTTGCTATGCAAAATATAGGGGAGGTGGCACGAAGTGACGGAGGGGTTAAGATATTAGTTAATTGATTTCAAGAAGCGATATTGAATACCTTTAATCTTTTTCTTCCCCGTGTTGCGAAGCAATATAAGAAAACTACCGAAGAAACAAAGGGGAGAGTATATAAAAAGAAGAAGCCCCACTAATTATCGACTGATCCATTTTCTACCACCGCAACAAACCAGTTCCTCTTACAAAAAAGCCGTTGCAAAAAACTTGCAACGGCTTTTTTGCGGAGTAAGGGGGATTCGAACCCCGATACGCTTTTGACGTATACACGCTTTCCAGGCGTGCCTCTTCAACCACTCGAGCATCACTCCCTCGGGTCGATCCCGTAAAAACGGTGGCAAATATAATACATTTTTCGGGTTCGACGAAAGTTTTTACAAAAATAGTATCTCATTTTTACGACAGCCGCCCGAATTACCCCTTGATAATATTTACAGAAAGTACCTTATCGTCCACATGAACATACAATGTGTACACCCCCGGCATTAACCCCGACATAGGAACCAGCACAGAATACTCTCCCTCATCTTCCTCACGACTCGGTGTCCGTCTCAGACAAATTCCCGCGCTACTGTGCAAAGTGAACCACACCGAAGCCGAACGAGTAAGTTTATATTTTATCGTCAAGTCACTTTCCACCGGATTGGGCAGATACTCCGCCTCGGTAAAAACACTCTCGATCGGTAGGATCTCCTCCTCAATCGATTCATCGTCGGCACTACGGTCACTCTCCCCACTCAGATAATCGGGCGGATAGTAAAACGATACAGCCGAGAGTATCGTATCGGCCTGTGTACCATGCAGCGTGGAAGTCTCGCTCTCGAACACCGGATAACGCTTCTGCGGCACATACCAAGCATACGTATCCACACTCACCGACAAGCTGTCTTCACATATCCTCACATATCGGCGGGCGGTATGTACCCGCAGGGCGTTTCCGAAAGTCTCTCCCGGTAACCTCAATTCACCTTCGGCATCGGCTGTGACAGTCGTCGTTCCCCCGACGAAAAGAGGAATACGCTGACCATACCGTCCTGCTCCTTCGAAACGACTCGTCAGAGAATCGCCATAAGCGAAAGGATAACGCAACAAAAGTTCGGGACGAGCATAATCGATATAGAAAGTCGCATTCTCATGTCCCACACACCACAGGCTATCACTTCCTTGTCGGTAATAATAACGGTTACGCCCCTCGCGACCACAAAGAATATCCATATGGGAACTGTCCGGAATAAAATATTCCACGGGAAGTTCCTCCGAAAGGATTTGCATTCCTCGGAAGTCCCACCGGCATTTCGTTCCGGCTCTGCCCGGTTCTTGGTACTCGACCAGCATTTTGACGAATGCCTCCCCAGCTTCCAGCCGGTTGCTGTCGGCAGTCAATTCTATTGCCGACAAAACTTGTACAGCTGCAATACCAGCTGTAAATAATAAAACACGTATATTCATAACATTTCTCTTTATCCGTTTCATCGCTCTATTCATTCCGATAATGATACTTATACAATGTCGTAGTCTTCTCCCCCTCTTTCACACGCACCAATCGCCCCACATCATCATACTCATAATAAGTCGTATGCCCCCGAGGATCGGTCGAAGAGGTAATTCCCACCAGCGGCTCATACGTATAAACGGTTACTTGTGCCGACGGCAGTTCCGTACGCAATCGGGCCAGTAACATTCCGTCTGGAATTTCAGCCGCAGCGAAAGCCTCGGCATCCCTATGATGCTCTCTACTTGCTCCCAAGAGGCATTCCCTAATTTCCGCCACCGGGTATTGATAACTATATCCCCACAAATAAATGGTAGTTAAATCATCGCTCGTTATACACAATGGATTTCCATGAGAATCGTATCTACTGTATTTCGACTTCAAATAAAATGGATTGCTCTCAAACGATATCATAAACTCACTCGGCTTAAACACTTTCGGATAAAATTGCTTATAACTTAACTTTTGAGTGGACAACAATACATTCTCGAATTTTTTTCTTGTATTCCTGCCGTTCTATGATAGGAGAGACTATGTTATTTTTTATCATTCCCTTATATGGGTCTTCATTTTTTTATAAGCATCGGAAAAGGCATATTCATTCTTTATCTCCAACATTTCACCATCACTGGTCGTTTGAACAATACTAATCGGCTTTAAATAAATAGAATCATATGCATAACTTTCATTCTTTACAAAATTACCGTTATCTGTCCACAACGAGTCTATCGTTTCCGATAAAACGGGAGTAGAGGTATCTATCAAATATCGATCTTGAAGGAAAAACGGAAAACTCCTCGAATGTTCAAAACGTCCATAAATAAGATCCAAACGCTCGAATAAATCAGGAGTCAGAATTAAATCGTCTAAATCGGTTGTACTTAAAGAACCTATACGGACAAAAGACGGTGGATAAAACGTTGTTTTTGTTACGCTTAAATTTCTCAATTTGGTGCGACTTAATAATTCATATTCATTTCTTATTATCCTTTCTGACACCCAATTTCCTATTTCGTCCCGTCTTTGAACCAACGTCTCTATCAAATTCCCCGATTTCCATCTTCTCCATGTATGCAACCGGGGAAAAGTCAAATCATTATTAGGCCGAGACCTAGTATACAAGTTTCGGTGTTCTTCAAATCGATATACATTCCTACCGATATTTTGTTCGTTCGTACCGATATATTCTATAACTTCGGGATATCTGATTTGGTTTCCTGTTCCCAAAGTTAAAGCTCCGTTCATATCAGATGAATAGAATCTCTTTCTAAATGAAAATTCGTGATAGCGAATAAACCCTTGATTTTCTGTCCTCATTTGAAAAAGAATGCCATCTGCCTCATGAATATAATTTTCTGCACTATCGGGCATCAATTCCAATACACCCGGAGAGTATTCATAACTTCTGCTAGTTTTATTTCCTTTTCCATCATCATTGATAATTCGATGAATCCGTAATCCTCCTCCCGGTTTATCTTCCCCATAACGATTCAACTGATATTCAAATTCCGAAAATCCACCGGTAGGATAAACTATTTTTTCTAAAATGTATGCTTGGGCAAAATATTCAGAAGGAGTTCTATCGCAGGACCCGATGGCATAATTATATAACAGACCTTTTTCCAACACACCCCATGCTCCATTTTTTACTTGGTTCCGTTTTAAATGTCAAATAAAAATTAGGAACCAAAGACGTATTGTCGTTACAACCATTATAATATCCCCAATAATCCAATGCATTGGTATGTTCCACTTGGGGAAATCGTACATCATTATATTCAAACAAATATCGAGAATCGCACACTCGTCGAGAATCTAAAAAACTCAACAGAATTTAATGCATTCCACCGCCCCCGATTCGTCAAAAGCGGTTGTGTTGAAACGAACACTTCTTAATAACTCGTTTCTATTATCGAAAATATCTATACTGAAACTCGCTCTCCTCCATCTATCGAATTAAATACAATTTTCCCCAATGGAAAAATAATCTCCGATATTGTTTTTATATTATACAATAACTCTCTATATCCGTTATATACCAAACATTCTATACTAGACCCAGCATAACTATCTCCAAAATAAGTATGCGTTCCCTGCACATCTTCTATAATCTCATCTCCCTGACGACCATCTTTTATTTCCACAAAATGATTGGGAACCCAAATTTTATACGTAAAACTCCCATTTCGCGATGCATCTCTGTATTTAAAAACAATACTATCTTTTCCGTGGCTCGGCTTTATTCCGGTCAAAAGCCAACTCGACTCGAAATTGCTACCCGTATATTCCACAGCCTTCGATTGCCCGTCTAAGGATTTACCAAATCTATATTGAACTCCTTTATCGTCATAAATATCGATCTTTTGAATAAGATGACCGGCCCACTCGGGTTCTATTTTTAACGAATTATGCGGAAATTTAATTACTTCGTCAAATCTGCCCACAACAAATTTCCCGACGTTATCATTAAACCGATAGGAAAAAATATCATATTCCGAGTCAAGTACCGTATTCACCAACTGCCCGCAAGCCAATCGTTGTAATATTTTGAAATCCTCTTCATCTGTTTCTGTAAGATAGCCCGCCTCCAAAGAATCTACATTAAACATAGGAACCCGCTTGTCTGGTTTCCCCATAATTGTTCGTGACACCAATCCTCCCACATCTATAATCCACCCCGTAGCGACATTCGACAACTGAGTTTCATAAAATTTCACACCTGCATGATGGTATCGCAATGTTATCGGCACCTCTATTCCCTCCATCTTTACAGTATACAATGGTATGGATATATCAGCAATTCCTGTATTATAATTAACCGGATAATCTCCATAAATATGAAATGCGGCAGCCCTCGGAGATGGAGGAATAATGGGTCTATCCTCCGGCAAACTTTGTTGATTTTGGCCGATTATACAGAAAAATGGGAATACGACTAGCACAATTATAATCCTAATATTTTTCATATTCAATTATACTAAATTGTGATTATACACTTCTACATGTTATCCTTTAATATCAGGCTTCCGCAAAGACGCTTCGCCCTCGGTGATCGATCCTTGTTCCTCTATTATTCGCTTTCGCAGTTTTTCCTTTTTAGGCCTGTAATAACACGACATTTCTCTTTTCCTATAATCATCTTCTTGCTTTGAAACTGGTTTTCATCTGATTTTTTTAATTGTAAGGGGTGTCTAATTTTACTGTTCAGATAGTTTTCTAATATTGTATGCCCATATTTAAATCAATAGATATAGTTTTTGGTCATAAATGAACGAAATTTACCAAAACGTCCGTTGTTGTCCTTTATTACAAAATAAGGCAATCGTCCGAATGTGGAATTCATATCGTTTGAACTTTCAATAATAAGTGACAATAATACCGAAATACAAAACTGAACTAACAACAATAATGCGATTTCATATTTGCGATTTACCACTTTTCGTAAAACAAAAAACAATAAAAATAGAATACCAATAGAAAGATTGTGCCGACAGAAAAACTCTCATTCGATAGTTTTTCTTTTTATTCTTTGAATAACCAGAAAATTGCGAAAATCGTATTTATTGCTATTCCAAAATATATTATAAAATACTGTTCTTTTTTGATAAACAAGGGGGACAGTCTATATTATCTAAACAGGGTTCACACATTGGTTGATAGTATCTGAATAACAGAAACAAGATCAAATCAATTAAAAAAGTTTGAACAAATGACTTAATAAAAAAATCTAATTCTTGGGGAGGTTTGTGTTGATTTCATATTTAAATTCCTTTCCTTTGTTTTTAGGGTTTTGTATCCATTTATCGTATGCTTTTATAGCCTCTTTAAGAATACCGTCTATATTCCTTTGTTCAACTTTTCTTGTTCGAGATTTCGGAAATTATTAAAAAATGAGTTTATTTATTGTTTTTGAGTATCCTGATATCACCGTATATGTTATTGATCAATAACATATACGGTGATTAGCCCCGATTGCTCATCTTGTGTAATCTCTGAAATCTGAATACTTTTTTTCTTAATCGGAGAACACTCATTACATCTTCCTTTGTTTTTACTTCCTTATTATTATATATATATAACACTTTCATTTTGCCCAATTCACAATTTAAATTTGTAACATGATCCATAATATATTTATTCACAAAGAGAAAACCGTCTTTCGCCTTTTTTTAGTACGGACATGTACTTCTCTTCTTTTGTGAATGGAATCAATTACTTGCGAAATTTTAAAATCTGACGTTTTAAGTTTATCGTAGTACGTGCTAACAAAAATATCAGGAATCGATTTTTGAGACAAGTTATCAACATAAATACATAGCTCGTAGGAATTGTATTGCTCATTTCCTGCAATTCTTGTTTGAGCATTTAGTCTACAAAAACATTTAAACAAATCAATATCAAATAAATATATACTTTCATATTCATTTTGTATAATTAGTTTTTTATTGTCTTACTATGATTTAAATCATATGGACGAACAGGAAGTCCGATTGTTCTCCTTACATAGTTTTCAAAATCAATGACAACTCCTCTAAAATTAATATTGGTAGTGTTCCGTTCTCCTATTTCGTGAAACAACGTAGAAGTAGTATTTTGTTGGACATTTTGGCTTGGAAAGCCTAACCCATCTGCGGTAATTTGAATTTGGTCTAACGTAACATCCACACTTCTCACACTTGGAGCAATGATAATCAAATTATCTGTTTTGGAATACAAACCTCCTCCGTATTCTTTCACTATATCGACAGATTTTACTTCACCGTTAACTGTTATATTGTAATTATCAGCATAAACCACAGACGTAACTTGTTTGTCATTCATTGCTTTATTTAATCCTTTGAAGGCTTCCTTTTGGTCTTTTGTCATTTCTTTGGTAAAATCTTTTGTTTTCCCGTCAAGTTGTAATGTCCCATTATCGTTGAAAGAAAGCATATTTATTCTATCGCCAAAAACATTTTGCAAGTCATTTCTAAATTGCTCTTGATACTCTTTGGCTACTTGTACTTCTCTCCCGTCCGGGTCTACATAATTCACCGGATTATTATTACAATAGGCATAGGGCGAGATGGAGTAATATTTTCGCAGAGCGGATCCATCGTGGTGAAGCGCGGGATATGGAACTCCTGCATGCGAGCTCCGGAATCGTACCAGTCGAGCCCGTGAGCGGATAGCAGCTCCTTCCCGGTAAACCGGTAGGGCTGCCGGTCGAAATTCCGGCTGCGGAAAATAACCCCCGAAGGGAGGTACTCGAGACTCTGCACGACCTCCCCGGTATTGACGTTGCAGACCAATCGCACACTGCCGATATGATCCCGGACAAAGACATAGGGTATCTGAGAGATCAATCCCCCATGTCGCTCGGCCAACTCGAAAAAACCGTCGTCGAACAGCAGCCGCGACGGGGAGCCCATCTTGTAAAAAGATTTCCATGCCGGTGTTCCCACATGTCGAAATGCGGGTCTTCACCGAGATAAACGCTGTCGAGGGGCACGGATATGGGGGTGGAATATGTGGTCGTGACCGCCCCGGCTCTTTCCCCTCCGGCATAATAAAAATAGACGATACGGTTGCCGTTTTCGAACTGCACGGTGTCGGGTAGGTTCAGCAAATTGTATCGTATGGCCACGATTCCCCGGTCGAGGTCGGCGGTCATGTTTCCATTGGGGTCGTATGTCATCTCGGTCGACGCATCGGCTTTATCGGGATATCCTTGAAAATCATACTCGAGATTTGGGTCACCGTTTTTCGAGACCTTTGTCAGCCGGTTCCCCTTATACACCATGTCGAGCTGCTCGGCATATCGGTTTTCGTGAGTTCTTAACATAAGATATTAATAATCATTTATATAAAATCCATTCTAATTACATCAAAACCAAATATTTTCTTTCCCTCAAAAGACAGTTCTTATTTGACTGTTTCCATTCCACCGTTATCTAATTGTTCTTGTCGTATCGTATCAGTTATGTCGGCACAATGTTACCGCTATTGCCTGCCTTTTTAGAGCCTATGTTATTGCAACACATTAGTATTAAAAGCCAAACGACCAAATAAAAACGAATGCTCTTCATAGGTATGTGGGCTAATCTCTTGGATAGGGAGGTTATTTTCCAGTTAAAACAATACTCGATGGTTTGAAAAAATATTTTTCTTCAATCTGCAGCCTTAAATATTGTTCGACTTCACTCCCCTTCATAAGGACAATCCTTTTCGGAATAAAAAAAATTTGATTCCGGATCTGTTTTGACAATGAAATAGGTAAATGTCTCACCGGGTGCAATTTTTTTAATAAACGAATATCCAGTGATAGATGGCCGATTGTCAAGTAATTCTTCATACATCGCTTGAATGTAACTGAAATCGCCCTTTATCTTTTTAAAGAAATCGTGTACCAATTCAATGTTCGATTTATCATTTGTCGGCTCCAATGACACCCAAGTTATATACTCTTCGTTTGAATGATTTGTCATTCGATACTCATCTACAATCTCATGCTGATTGGTGAATCCATTGACATATCTCAACGATACGGTATCAATCTCTATTGGACTCTGTGCATTTAAATTCATAGCACAAAACATGAAAAACGAGAAAAATATATAGACCATTGTTTTCATCACTCTTGCATATTTTTAATAGTTTCCTTTTTAGAATTGATAATCATTTCCATTAAAGTTTTATTTTCTTCAATCCATTGTCCATTAACAGATTGATCTCTTCCTCCTATGGAGTTCGTCGGTCGCCGTAGTCTTTTGTCTTTATCAAATTCCCGGACTCGTCGTAATATTTCCACTCCCCGATTTCCCAAATCTCAATCTCAAACTCTTCGTCACACACCATATATCCTTCGCTCTTAACGGCTCCACTTGGATAATAATCAATACTATGACATTTATATTTACAGAAAATTCGGCAACAAGGATACCCCTGTGTATATACTATCCTTGTTAAACTCTATCGAATCAATGGTACAACGTAATTCTCCCTCATCTCCAAACATATACCATGTGCCGGACATATTATCCGCTGTGTATTCCCCAAACAGAAATAATTCATTACGAATAAAGCACTTAAATAATCCATCTTTTTTACCGCCTTTATAGTATAGTTCATGTGTGATTCCTTCGCCAAGAGAATCTCTCCAATAGCCTTCCCTCTGCCCCAAATCATTCACCCGATTCATCGGGATCTTACGACCGATTCCAAAAATGCCTGTCGCCACACAACCGGCAAAAAACAGTAATAGCACGCTCTTTTTCATAACTCCTAATCTTATATTTTTACATAACCATACATCAGGACTCTATTTTTTCACATAGGACTTTGATATAATCCAATTTCCAATGCTCAATTCTGTGAAGGGGGTATCTCCCTTTCTTCCCGGTCTCGTACAAAACATATCTATTCTTTTAGCGATGAGCCAAATTTAATCACACTGAAACTTATTGGAGAAAAGGGTGTCGGGTCGTGTATGGACGATTACCTCTCCATTTCCCCCCGAATCTATATAAATAGCCTTTCCTTCCGCTTTACTACACAGTACATAAACATTAACGTCATCATTACAAAAAACAACCGTTTCATATCTATCCATTTTTAAGTGAATCTTGTTACAATCTATAACACCCCTTGATCTCTTCCTCCTATGGGAGTCCGTCGGTCGCCGTAGTCTTTTGTCTTTATCAAATTCCCGGACTCATCGTAATATTTCCACTCCCCGATTTCCCAAAAAATCAACCATAAAATCTTCATCGCACACCATATATCCTTCGCTCTTAACGGCTCCACTTGGATAATAATCAGCACAATAACACTTATATTTACAGAAAATTCGGCAATACCCCGTATATATACTGTCCTTATTGAGTTCTATCGAATCAATGGTACAACGTAATTCTCCTTCATCTCCAAACATATACCATGTGCCAGATATATTATCCGCTGTGTATTCCCCAAACAGAAATAATTTATTACGATAAAAACGCTTGTATAATCCATCTTTTTTACCACCTTTATAATATAGATCATATACGAATCCTCCTCCGACAGAATCTCTCCAATAGCCTTCCCTCTGCCCTAAATCATTCACCCGATTCATCGGAATCTTACGGCCGATTCCAAAAATGCCTGTCGCCACACAACCGGCAAAAAACAGCAATAGCACGCTCTTTTTCATAATTTCCTATTTTTAATACGACTAAAAAATGATTCTCTCGTTCCATTCAGAATAAAATTAAAAGCCGGCAACCGGTTTACGTTCACGGGTTCCGATAGAGATCTCGAAACCGTGACGCTTACCGTATTGTTCTTTTGGTCTTCTGCTTCAAAATGCCCTATAAAACGGTCCCAGCTATTTATGTCGACCAACAGGCATCCTGCCGATATAGGTCTTTTTTTAGTAATCATTCCTGTAAGATTATTTATTCCAGGCTTGTGTATATTAATACCCACTGCGTATGTCCGGCCATCGGTATATGCCGGATTTTCGTATCCTAATTCTATTCTCCCGCTACCGTCGGTATCCTCCATTCGCAAAGCCGTATAAGCCCCCTTATGCTTGCCTACTTTCGCATGATAAGTACCTTCGGGAACCGTAGCATAGTCGCTTCCCGAAGGATTCGTACAGGCCGCATATGTCTCGGTCGTTCCGTCTGCCAAATAAACCGTGGCAGTAGAAGATCCTATATTATAGCCGTTATCCTTGTCAAAAGTTTTGTTATCTGAAAAAATATGGCCTGCGCATACAAACCCTGCAATAAATTACCGTCTACATCATAAGATTTATCTTCATCTACCCACTCATATCCTGTAAAAATCACCTCTCCTTCTATTCTGTCATAAGTCAATCGCCACGATTCCCCGTCCGGGTCTACATATTTTACCGGATTGTTATTACAGTAAGCATAAGGTGAGATGGAGTAATATTTTTCACAAAGAGGATCCATAGTGGTGAATCGGCAGAGAGCCGGATAATACATACGAGCATCGAAGTCGTAACTGTCATAGCCGTGCAGCTCTATAAACTCCTTTCCTCCGTATTTGTACGGCTGTTCTTCGGGCTGGTAATGGGCTTCATAAGGAAGACCGAAAGGATAGTATTGCATACGTTGGTAGGTGACGGTATGCTCTATGGGTTTTGGGCGAATAGGTGGTTTATCTCCGCCTATCGCCCCCCGGTTCGTCAAGGAAAAAGGAGGTTCCACTGGTATTAGTTTTGCTACCGCACTGCCGTAGACGGTGCGGATATTCCCTTGATAATCCCGCACGAAGTACCGGAAATCTTGTTCCGAACAATCCAAATAGCCGTCGCCGTTATGAATTCGTATCAGGGTATCGCTCTCGAAATCGGCTCCCGCATATTCCAAAGAACCCCGACGTGCCGTAACATGACTGCTCATGGCCGCTGTCCCCGATGTACTGCCGAAGGGCTGACCCGCGGGGATAACGACCGTTGTCTGTGGTGTGAGGTATTTACTGCCGGTTCTCTTGCCGTCGGCGGTGTAATAATTCACGATAGCCGACCCGTTGCGGAACTGCACGGTATCGGGCAAATTCAACATGTTGTATCGTATGGCGACAATATCCCGGTCGAGGTCAGCCGTCATATTTCCGTTGGAGTCCTTTATTACAAAATAAGACAATCGTCCGAATGTGAAATTCATATCGTTTGAACTTTCAGGAATATAATCTATACTATATTTGACAAGTCAAATGGAAGCAATCTTTTTATTTTTCAAAACGTAATTATACTTTATTGTTAGTATGAGTTATTTAGCTTTAACGTCATTATCGAGAAACATAATGGGAAAGATTGTCTCGACAGTTTCTCCTCGATGAGTTGCCGGGATAAATTTATATTGGCATATTATCTTGGCTACTTTTAATGCTTCCTCATCGATTACTGTGTCTCCCGAACTTTTTCTGATACCGATTAGTTTTGCAATACCATGTTTATCGATTAAGACATCAACTACTACTGGTATTTTCCCTTGCATAGGAGCCCTCTTTACTCGTTTAAAATTCGATGTTATAATTTGCCTTAAAGAATCGTTACCTAAAATAAATTGGGGCTCGGTCTCAACTTCGTATAATTGATATATTTCGTTTGTTGACGGTCGTGATATTTTAAAATACTTTTTTGCTAAGTTTTCTATATCTGCAATGTTTTCGCTTGGAGTAGTTTTGTATGTTCTCATTTTACAAAAAAGAGCTGTCTTTATAAAAACTAACTTGCCAGACAGATGGATCATATTCCTTCATATTTGGGATATCTTGCCTTTTTTGTTTAACAAAATTATTCCCTGAATAAAAGATAGGAATCTTGTCTCCAAAAGCTTTGATAGAGTGTCCCATATATATTGTTCGTCCTACGAAATCGAAAGTCTCATATTTATAAGACTTACTATTGTTGCTAAATATCAATAAGGTGTAATATAGTGAATCTGTTGTAGAAATTAGTATTATTTCGTCCTTCCTTTTTTGGGCTTGGATATGTTCGGAGTCATTAAGATATATGGAGATTAATTCTTTTGTAAAATCTGTCAGTACGATATCTCTATTTCCTGAACAGGAAATAAACCAAGTAATGAATATGAAACTAATTATCTTTTCTCATACTTTCAAAAATAGATTAAATAAAAAGGTAATTCTTATTTTTTTGAGGGGATTAAGTGTCTTATATATCATTTATTAGAAGAGAAAATATATTCCCATGGGATAGGTCCTATAATTTTGTTTTTATCATACATTATTAAACGCCCCTTTTTGTGGCTGATCTACATAGTGTTCAACTCTATATCCTTTGGAATTAGAGATAAGTGCTGCCGCATATTTATCACCATGATTGTCTTTTTTCTAAACCCCGATGGATATGAATTGTTTGGATGATTGTGAACGATCGATGTTACAGTCGCTCCATTCATACTTAATCTTTTTTGCTTGTTTACTTACTTTAATGGAGTGTTCTTGATGGTTAGTCATAACAAGGGAACCATTGTTTTGTGTATTTATTAACCCAAATTCAATTTTTGTATTATTAGCAAAGAACTTGAATAAATTTGCTCCGTCTGATTCATTATTAATAGAAAAACTTGTTTCCTGATAGAAAAACCATGCTTTTTTTTGAATCGGTTATGACTCCATATTCGAAATTGATGGAATTATACTTCTTGTTCCCGTCTTCATCGACCGAGAAAGTCCGTTGATAATCACCGTTACTATCTTTTGCCACCATATAAAAAGGCATCTTGGGTCTTGTTCTCGATACGATTTATAATTCTGCCATCGTAATCTATTTCCCAAATATCCCTCCCGTCCGGGTCTACATAATTCACCGGATTGTTATTACAATAGGCATAGGGCGAGATGGAGTAATATTTCTCGCAGAGAGGATCCATCGTCATAAATCGGCAGAGGGCGGGATAATACATACGAGCATCGAAGTCGTAACTGTCATAGCCGTGCAGCTCTATAAACTCCTTTCCTCCGTATTTATACGGCTGTTCTTCGGGCTGGTAATGGGCTTCATAAGGAAGACCGAAAGGATAGTATTGCATACGTTGGTAGGTGACGGTATGCTCTATGGGGGTTGGGCGAATAGGTGGTTTATCTCCGCCTATCGCCCCCCGGTTCGTCAAGGAAAAAGGAGGTTCCACTGGTATTAGTTTTGCTACCGCACTGCCGTAGACGGTGCGGATATTCCTTGATAATCCCGCACGAAGTACCGGAAATCTTGTTCCGAACAATCCAAATAGCCGTCGCCGTTATGAATTCGTATCAGGGTATCGCTCTCGAAATCGGCTCCCGCATATTCCAAAGAACCCCGACGTGTCGTAACATGACTGCTCATGGCCGCTGTCCCTGATGTACTGCCGAAGGTCTGACCCGCGGGGATAACGACCGTTGTCTGTGGTGTGAGGTATTTACTGCCGGTTCTCTTGCCGTCGGCGGTGTAATAATTCACGATAGCCGACCCGTTGCGGAACTGTACGGTGTCGGGCTGGTTCAGCAAATTGTATCGTATGGCGACAATATCCCGGTCGAGGTCGGCCGTCATGTTTCCGTTGAGTCGTAAAAATAATCGAGTCCGTTATGATTATAGTCCCGATATTCTTTCATGTCGTATCGCCCCTGTTCTCCCACCATATCGGTAATCTCTACTACCCTATTCCCTTCATAAGACCAGTTCATCTCGTCTATCATTCCGCCCTTTCCCCCATTGCGATACAAATTTACCATATTACCATGCTTGTCATATTCATATTCGACATGATAGCGGCCGCTGGAAAAATCACTGCCCGTCACCGAATAGGCCGAAGCCAGCCGGTCGTGGGCATCATAAGTGAAGCGATAGCCGTTCACAATCGTGTCGGTATCGGTGCGATATGTCCAATTCATCGCCGATATATTTCCGTTATAACGAACTTTCCCATAGTTTCCCATAAGGCTTTCGTAATACAAATTCTGCACGAAATCGACATCTTCTATCCGAGTGATCCAACCCTGCAAATTATACCGATATTTAGCATGCGTCAGTCCTCCGTCGATACTTTTGCTGGATATCCGTCCCAACTCGTCGTATTCATATCTCCAATCGGTAGACAAAGAGTCGTTAACCGCATAATCGGTGCGGATGAGGCGTCCCGAGCGGTCATAAGTATTTTCTACGGACTCCGATACCGATAAACGCCCCCGGGAATCCAAATGTTCCGTGTATGATTCAAGAATATTTCCCGAAAGGTCGCATTGAGCATAAGTCATTTCATAATCGCCCGATACATGCCGAGTGCGTGTCTGTACGGGATTTCCATATTCATCGTAATAATAAACGGTAATCGCATATTTACTCCTGTCCGTCAAGTCGAACACCTGCGTCCCGGTCAGCAAACCTTTGGCCGAGGAATAAGCCGCACCATATCCCTCCTTACTCCGATAAGCAAGCTGCGAAGCTGCCGTCCCCTCGATGTACAAAAAAGAATAGTCGTCGTAATAATTGACCGTGAGCAACCGGTAATCATTGGCGGCAGGCAGCAGAATCCTGAGGGTATAACCCATACCCGGCCACGCAGTATAACTATCGGCACGTTCCTCAACAAACAATTTTTCTTTACAATACTGGCGCAAGTCTCCGGGGCTGCGAAGCGGATTCGCCTCATAAGTATACAGCACTCGGGAGAGGGCATCATATTTGGTTATGGTCCAGAGGCTTTCGCTCTGTTGATTGCCGTCCTGACTCATGACCAATCGATTAGCCCTATCGTAAATCATCTGTATCGATTTACAACCGGGCAAACGCTTCCCTATGCAGTTCCCCCGGTCGTCGTATTTATAGAGATAGGCATACTGTTGCAAAAGAGTGTGGCTGTCGGGATAATTGCCGGTATTATGCATTCCGTCCACAGCCATCGGGGGCAGTACGTAGCACAGCCTGCCGTGGTCGTCATAAATGTAGTAAGTGTCATAACCTTTTCCCTGACGGGTCATAACCACTCGACCCGATTTATCGGTGAAACTCTCTTGCCAAATTCCGTCCTCGTCGGTTTCGCGAGTAACATAAAGAGCACCCGGGGTATACCGCCCCACTCGTTGTACCCCATCGGACGAAATTCGGAAAAGAACGACCTCTTCCGCCGTATTGCACCGATATGCAGCAGTCTTCGGGTGAGCGTTCCAAACAGCTCCAGGATTTTTTCACACCGACGGTCCGGCTCAACGGTGAGTTTTCGTACAAAGTCTCCCGATAGAGATATGTGTCTCCATAATAACTTTGAGCCGTCTGCCCGTATGTAGAAGGATTCACATAACAGCCGTTGTTCCCCGATACGGGCGTGGGAAGCCCTTGACGATATTCTCTCCGGCCTCGTCGTAACCGACTGTGGACAGCAGGTCGGCGCCCGTTGCCGTGAAACCCACTCGGGCAGTCTGTTCGGGACGACCCAGCCCGTCATAATAGACCACGGTCGCAAGCGCCTGCGAAGCCCCTTCGGCAGTTATCCGGCCGTCCTCTATATTCGCCGACGTACTGCCGCCGGGAAGAACGACCTCCACGATATAATTTTTTTCAGACGACAAACTCAAAGGAATATCGACGGCAACCGACACTATCGCCGACATGGGCGACAAAAAGAGTATAGACAAACTCATTGAAAAGCGGAGGGGTCTTTTCATAGTATCGTGATTTTGTGTCTCTCCGTAAATTTATGCTTTTTTTTACATTTCCCCAAATATTTCACGCTTTTTTTTCATGCCTCGGCTCCAAACGACTGTTTTAACCCTCTTCAAACAAAATTCGGGAATTATTTTCGAGGAAAGCCCCATGAAACACATTCCCCCTATGCATAGCATGAAAGCCGGCTCTTCCCATTATCCGGGAATCACCCTTCTCCGAACAATCGCACAGCATTGGCCGTGGTAGCCTCCTCCACCTCGGCAGTCGTAATATCCAGAATTTCGGCTATTCGCTTCGCCATATAAGGCAAATACGAAGGTTCGTTCCGTTTGCCTCGATAAGGCACGGGAGCCAAATACGGGGCATCGGTTTCGAGCAATATACGCCCGATGCCTACTTCCCGTACCATATCTTCGAGATGAGCGTTCTTGAAAGTAACGATGCCGTTTATCCCGAAATAATAGTCACCGGTTCCCCTCAACAGACGCACCTGTTCGGCCGACCCCGTGAAACTGTGGAATACCCCTCGGAATGCCGGCACTCTGCCCGACTGCAACAGAGCCGATATTTCGTCGAATGCCTCCCGGCAATGAATAATCACCGGCAAACCCGACTCTGCCGCCCACCCCGTCTGCATCACAAAAGCCTCTTTCTGCTCCTCGGCATAGGTCTTGTCCCAATACAAATCGAGCCCTATCTCGCCCACGGCGCAATACTCCCCGGAGAAAAGCAGCTCTCTCACCTGTCCAAGCCGCTCCCGATAATCGTCCTCCACCGACGTGGGGTGTAGCCCCATAGCCATACGGCAATAACCGGGAAACAAATCGTTCGTGGCATGCATGGCTTGCACCGTGTCGAAATCGACATTGGGCAATATCACTCGTTCGACTCCCGCTTCACGGGCGCGGCGCACCACCTCGACACGGTCTTCGTCAAACTCTTCCAGATAAATATGCGTGTGAGTATCAATCATCTTCGGGTCGCTTTTCTCCACTGCGATAATAATATACTACGCCGTAAGCCCGGCAACGGTTCAAACGTATTTCGGCAGGAAGATCGGCGTAATACGTTTCCACCTGATTCCACAAATCCAAGATAATCCGGTCCGCCTCCTCGCGCAAGGCATCAATCCCGACTGGGAACGAGTCGTATTCAGTTTATAATTCTGTTGTTCCCGATAGGCTTCCTTGAAAATATCGTAATGCACGGTCACTTTCGCGATCGTAGGGTTATAAATAGGCGCGCCTCCATGCGACACCCGTTCGCGTTCCCCCTCGATGAGACGTTCTCCCCAAACGAGAATGTGCTTCTCGCCGGTCAGCTCGGGCACGGCAAAATCTTCGGGGTCGAGCCCGTAAAACAATTTGTGTTCCTTACGCACCTCGTTACGCAACACTGCCAAATTAAGCACCTGTATGAAATGCGAGATGTACAACCGGGCCGTCTTCAAATGCGACTGATATTGTCGGTTGGCCTCGGCCTGAGCCGTATAGCAATACTGGAACTGCTCGACGGCACTTTTGAAACGTCTCAAAAGAACGCGGGCCTCGTTCAGCGTTTTATACGAAGCCGCCTGCTTGTCCACATCGCACTCGTGCTCCATCGCCACCGCTTTTTCGAGAGCGGCAAGGCGGGCTTTGTCTGTATTCGGTAACCGGCGGTAAGGCATTGTTTCTGAAAAATTTTAGTGATCTCGTTTTATCAATGAATTCGCCAAATCGTATAAGGGCTGCTTTGCCGCTTCGTCCACTCCGATTTGCCGCAAAGCCTCTATCGCCCGACGACTGTATTCGTCGACCTGCCGCAGACACAAATCGCCTGCACCGACACGGTCGTACAACGCCGTCACAGCAGCTATCTTCTCGGAAGGATCGTATTCGGCTGCGCTCAACCAGCGGGACAACTCCTCGGCATCTTTCCCTTCAACCCGTTGCCGGGCATTGATGAGCATATACGTTTTCTTGTTATTCAGAATATCGCCTCCTATCTTTTTCCCGAAACGGGCAGGGTCGCCATACACGTCCAACCAATCGTCCTGCAACTGGAACGCCAGTCCCAAAGACTCGCCGAAACGGTAGATACAATCCGCATCCGTCTCGCTCGCTCCGCCTATAATCGCCCCTATCTTCAACGCTCCCCCCAACAGCACGGCTGTTTTCAGGCGAATCATCTCGATATATTCCGCTTCGGTCACATCGTCCCGACGCTCGAATTCCATATCGTATTGCTGACCCTCGCAAATTTCAAGAGCCGTTTTCAGGAACAACTCGACGACAGCCCCCGTGTGCGGAGCCTCTGTGCGGGCGATATAACGGAAAGCGATGATCTCCATAGAATCGCCCGAAAGTATGGCCGTATTCTCGTCCCACACCTTATGCACCGTGGGTTTACCCCGGCGCACGTCGGCTTTGTCCATCACATCGTCATGCAACAGCGTGAAGTTGTGAAACACTTCCAACCCCATCGCCGCATTCAATGCCCGACGATAATCGCCCGCAAACATCTCGCAAGCAAGCAACGTCAACAACGGCCTCACGCGCTTACCGCCCAACGACAACTCATAACGCACGGGAGCATACAATCCATCGGGTTCGGCGGCATATTCTATCTTCGAAAGTTCAGCTTCTATCGCATCGAAATATCTTTGCAGTTTTTCCATAAACTACTTGAAAATTTTTATGTTTTACATAGAACAGAGTTCAAAATTAACGATTTCCATCGAGCCGAGCAAACATAACTCACAATATAATACGAATAAAGTTCCGATACAAACTCGTTCCGCCACATACTTTATTGCCCTTTTTCCCGTTAATAAATCATCGGGAACCATTCTGCCGAAAGCAAAATTCAATCACGCGACTTTCTGCCGACCGGGAATTTTGGCTATCTTTGAAACCCGAAAACAATTATGACACATACGTTTCGATATATAACGGTTCTTCTGGCGACTGTCACTACATGCTTCGCCGGGGGAGGGGACAAGAGGGGAAAAGCTCGTTCGACTTTCTCAATATCCCCACCTCTACCCACGCCTATACGTTGGGAGGAACCAATATATCCGTCATCGACGAAGACATAAACCTCGTCAATCAAAACCCGGCTCTGATGGGACCCGAATCGGACTTACAACTCGGACTGAACTACATGAAATACGTCGGGGGAATCAATCTGGCAGGAGCCACTTTCGGAAAGGCGGTCGGAGAACGGGGAGCATGGGCGGCCGGCATACAATACTACGGATACGGCAAAATGAAAAGTGCCGATGAAACCGGTGTGATCACCGGTGAATTTTCACCCAAAGACATCGTCTTCAACGGTATCTACGCCCACGACATCACCACGACCTTGCGGGGTGGAGTCAATGCCAAAGTCATCTACTCCTCCTACGAACAATACACCTCTTGGGCGCTTGCTGTCGATCTCGGCCTCAACTACTACAACGCCGACAACGACCTCTCGCTCTCGCTGGTAGCACGCAATCTGGGTGGACAAATCAAACGTTACAACGACACATTCGAACGCATGCCGTTCGATTTGCAGATAGGCTATACGCAAAGCCTCGAACATGCGCCCATACGGGTGTCGGTCACCGCACGTAACCTCACAAGGTGGAAACTTCCCTATCCCGCCATCGAAAGCAGCTCTTACACCGGGAGCGACGAAATCGTCGAAAAAAGCGGATTCGTGGACAACCTTTTCCGCCACCTCATTTTCGGCGTGGAGTTCCTGCCCACCGACCGCATTTACATAGGAGTGGGGTACAACTACAAAACCCGCACCGACATGCGCACCGCTCACCGTAACTTTCTCTCCGGATTCAGCATAGGCGGCGGAATCAAAGTCCGCATGTTCGGCATAGGTGTCGCCCTCGCACAACAACACACGGGAGCGACCACGCTCATGGTCAACCTCTCGACCAATCTTTTCGAATTCAAAAAATAAACGCTTATGAATAAACCTGAACCTCGGATAATCATCGCCGTCGACGGCTTCTCTTCGTGTGGGAAAAGTACGATGGCGAAAGCTCTTGCCCGGAACATAGGCTACATTTATATCGACAGTGGCGCGATGTACCGCGCCGTCACCCTCTACTGCCTCGACCACGGTCTCATCGACGGCGACACGGTCGATACCGATACGCTGAGGTCCCTCATGGACGACATTCAAATCGATTTCCGCCCCGATCCCGAAACGGGTATGACACACATTTCTAAACGGAATCGACGTAGAGCGTGAAATTCGCTCCATGCGAGTCTCCGATAAGGTAAGCCCCGTTAGTGCCATACCTTTCGTGCGCACGGCTATGGTTGCCGCACAGCAAAAAAATGGGCGAACGGAAAGGCATCGTCATGGACGGGCGCGATATAGGCACGACTGTATTCCCTCATGCCGAACTGAAAATATTCGTCACGGCCTCGGCAGAGACTCGGGCACAACGACGCGTCGACGAACTGAGGGCGAAAGGTGTCGATGTCGATTTCGACGAAGTGGTCGCCAACATCAACAAACGCGACCACATCGACCAGACCCGTAAAGAAAGCCCTTTGCGCAAAGCCGACGATGCCATAGAGCTCGACAATTCCCACATGACAATCGCCGAGCAGGACGCATGGCTCATGACCCGGTACAAAGAAACCGTCGAAAAACTTCGATAAACCACCCGCAAAGGTAGAAAGGAGACAGGTTATGGCACGCATAGAAATAGACGAACATTCGGGTTTCTGCTTCGGTGTAGTCACGGCTATCCGCAAAGCCGAAGAAGAACTCGACCGCACCGGACGACTCTACTGCCTCGGCGACATCGTCCACAACAGCAACGAGGTGGAACGGCTCAAAGCCAAAGGGCTCATCACCATAGACCACGAGCAACTCAAACAGTTGCACGACGTGAAAGTATTGCTGCGAGCCCACGGCGAACCTCCCGAAACCTACCGAATCGCCGCCGAGAACAACATCGAAATCATCGATGCCACCTGCCCCGTCGTGTTGCAACTGCAACGTAAAATCAAAACCGCATACGATTCCAACCCTCCCGGGAGAGGCGCAAATCGTTATCTACGGCAAAACCGGACACGCCGAAGTCAACGGACTGGTGGGACAGACCCACGGCAAAGCCGTCGTCATCGAGGGGACAAAGACCTCGACAAGATAGACCTCCGCAAAAAACTGTTGCTCTATTCCCAGACAACCAAGTCGGTAGAAGGCTTCCGCCACATCGTCGACGAGATAAAACAGCTGAAACCCGACGGACAATTCGAATCGTTCGACACCATCTGTCGGCAAGTCGCCAACCGCATTCCCAATATCAGGGAGTTTGCCCGCCGACACGACCTTATCCTGTTCGTTTGCGGGAAAAAGAGCTCCAACGGACGGGTGCTTTTCGGAGAATGCCTGCAAGTCAATCCCCAATCCCGACTCGTTTCCGACATCAGCGAAATAGACCCCACATGGCTCGAAGGAAAAGAGAGCATAGGTATCTGCGGAGCTACCTCCACCCCCCGCTGGCTCATGACCGAAGTCCAAGAATACATAACCCGGTTATTGGAAACGACCGGCTCTACCGCCACCCGATGACCGACCGTATTTCTGTGAATACCCAAAAGCAAGAATAATCCGGCTCAGCCCGGATAAGTTTACTCCGATACTTTATACAAAAAATAGATTCTACCCCTACCTTTCATTTTGGTAAATAGTTTATCAAAATGAAAGGCATTTGCGCTCCGAAAAACCGACTATCACCATAATAATCAACAATTTAATCATATCCCCACAAAAATGGTCTGCCATTTGTCGTGTAAGAGATATGAAACTCTACATCATATCAAACAGACTGCCAGTCAAGGTAAGCGAAAAAAACGGAACGTTTTCATTCACCCGAAGCGAAGGCGGGCTGGCAACGGGGCTCGATTCTCTTCAAACTGCTTACGAAAAGCATTGGATCGGGTGGCCGGGAATTTGTGTGGATAATGATAGCGACAAACAAGCGATCGGGGAAAAATTGGAAGAACTAAACTTTCACCCCGTATTCCTGTCCGACACCCAGATAAAAAATTATTACGAAGGTTACAGCAACAGTACCATCTGGCCGCTGTGCCACTATTTCTTTGCCTATACATTGTACAAGGACACTTTCTGGCAAGCCTACCGAGAAGTAAACAAGCGATTCTGTGAAACCATCTGCCGGCTGATAGGCCCCGAAGATAAAGTGTGGGTACAGGATTATCAACTGATGTTATTGCCCGGTATGCTTCGAGAAGCCGTTCCCGACTTGTGCATAGGCTATTTTCATCACATACCTTTCCCGTCCTATGAACTCTTCCGCATATTGCCCGAACGGGCCGAGATTCTCAAAGGTCTGTTAGGAGCCGATTTCATAGCTTTTCACACTCACGACTACATGCGGCACTTTATCAGTGCGGTAGAACGCGTGCTGCGCATGAATTTCAAATTGGACGAAATACAGTTAGGCAATCGGGTCGTACGAATAGATGCCCTTCCTATGGGGATTAATTACGACCCGTACCACAATGCTTCTACACAACCGGAAGTCCGTCAAGCGGTCGACCGCACGAGAAAACTGTTCGGAGATCACAAGTTGATTCTCTCCGTGGACCGCCTCGATTACAGTAAAGGAATCCTGCACAGGCTGCGAGGCTTCGCCGCCTTCCTCGAACATCACCCCGAATATCATGGCAAGATCGCTTTGGCTATGATCATAGTCCCCCTCGCGCGACCACGTAGGCAGTTACGCCCAATTAAAGACCAAAATAGACGAAGAAATAGGCTCCATCAACGGGGCGTATTCTACGATGGATTGGACTCCGGTATATTATTTCTATCACGGATTTTCTTTCGAGGAACTGACAGCCATGTACCACATGGCCGACATAGCGCTTGTGACACCCCTCCGGGACGGAATGAACTTGGTAGCCAAAGAATATGTAGCCGCCAAAAGCGAAAATCCCGGTGTATTGATTCTCAGCGAAATGGCAGGAGCAGCCGTCGAATTGACCGACGCTCTGTTAATCAATCCCAATGACACGGGACAAATCGAACGGGCAATTTGTCAAGCATTGGAAATGCCCGTAGAGGAACAGTTGCGACGGCTGCAAAACATGCAGAAAATCATCTCGACCCAAACCGTCGACAAATGGGCTGCTGACTTTACCGACGAGTGGAACGATATTTGCCGCAAGAACATCTCCTTCCGCAAAAAACAGATTACAGCAAACGCGATAGTCTCTATCAAACAAGAGTACAATAGAGCGAAAAAACGGCTCATTCTTTTTGGACTACGACGGAACATTGGCGGCTCTCAAACCCCGCCCCGAAGATGCCGAGCCGACACCCGAACTCATAGAAACGCTACAAAAAACTTTGTGAAGACTCCGACAACCACATCGTTATCAATAGCGGACGCGACCACTTCACATTGAAAAATGGCTGGGGAACCTTCCGGTCTCGATAGCTGCGGAGCACGGAGCATTCTATCGGGAAAACGGGCTATGGCACAAAAACATCAACAAACCGGTATGGAGCGCAGGTTTGTTATCTATCCTCAAACTATTCGTAGCGAAAACACCCCGTTCGCGTCTGGAAGTCAAAGAAACCGCCATCGCATGGCACTATCGGGGAAAGCGATGCTTGGCTGGGAACTTTGCGAGCCCAACAATTAGCCAACGAACTTGTTTCTATCTGTATACAACAGAAATTGCAAATCATTCAGGGAGACAAAGTGATCGAAATAAAATCGCCCGATTACAACAAAGGCTCGGAAGTTTCCCGCCAGCTCAAAAAAAGAATATTACGATTTCATTCTGGCTATCGGCGACGACACCACCGACGAAGATATGTTCAAGGCCCTGCCCAAAAATGCGGCAACCATAAAAGTGGGTTACGTCTCCGAAACCGCCAGATACAACTTGCCATCGCAGGAACAAGTCCTCCCCTTGTTGCAAACATTGGTAAATATTTCGGGCGAGTCATCGACCAACGATAAAGTCCGAAAAGGATTGAACTCCGCATTACATTTCTTTTAAAGAACTATTAAACTTAAAATAAAACCGATGAATAACCTCAACTATGGTGTAATTGGAAACTGCCGGACGGCAGCGCTCATATCGGAAAAAAGGGAATATCGAATGGTTGTGTTTCCCCGACTTCGATTCGCCCTCTATCTTCGCGGCACTGCTCGATAGGGACAAAGGCGGTTGTTTCGGATTCGAAGTGTCGAACGAATATCACATCTCGCAATCTTATGTACCTCATACCAATATACTATCCACCCATTTCTCTTCCGACGAAGGAGAATTTGTCGTGCTCGACTTCATGCCGTGCTACCGTTCCTATGAAAAAGAGCACTATCTGCCCGCAGAAATATATCGTTATATCCGTTGGATAAAGGGACACCCCGGTTTAAAGTAAATTACAATCCGGCTCCCGATTATGCACGGGGAAAAGTCATACACAACATTACCGACGAATACATCGAAACTTATTGTTCGTCCGAGAACAAAGACCGACAATACCTATACTCTTCCCTGTCTTTACAAGACATCGAACAAAAAAAGGAAATCACGCTCCAACGAGATGAATTTTTCCTGCTGTCATACAACGAAAAGGTGATTCCGATAGACATCGAACGGGAAAAGCTCGAATATTGCCGCACACTGGTCTATTGGCTCAACTGGACGAACCGGACTAAAAAATACTCGCTCTACAACGACGTTATAGAACGAAGTCTGTTAGTATTGAAGTTAATGTCTTATTACAACGGAGCCGTATTGGCGGCACTCACTACGAGCCTGCCCGAAACCGTCGGTGACGTCCGCAACTGGGACTATCGTTTTTGTTGGTTGAGAGATGCATCCATGTCCATCGAGACCCTCTTCCAAATCGGGCATGCAGGAGCGGCTCGCAGATTTATGAAATTCATTCAATCCACCTTCGTCGCCAAGCACGAGTCTTTTCAAATCATGTATGGCATTCGCGGAGAAAGGCAATTAAAAGAAATCATTCTGGACCACCTCGACGGATATAAAAACTCCAAACCGGTGAGAATAGGAAACGATGCCTATCACCAAAGGCAAAACGACTCGTTCGGTTATCTCATGGACTTGATCTCACCAATACTATCGACTCATGCCGGGGACGTTAGACGAAATAGAAGACATGTGGGAAATGGTGAAGAGTATTCTCGCCACAGTCGAAGAGGAATGGAGAGAACCGGACAAAGGAATCTGGGAAATCAGAGGGGAAAGCCAGCATTTCGTCTCCTCGAAAGTAATGTGCTGGGTCGCTTTGGATCGGGGAACGAAAATCGCCAATATGCTAAAAAATACAAATATATCGAACGCTGGCAGAAAGAAGCAGACAAGATAAAAACCGATGTGATGACTCACGGCTGGAAAGAAAAAATCCACAGTTTTTCCCAGACCTACGAAAACACGGCCTTAGATTCCTCCCCTACTCCTCATGGAACCCTACGGCTTCATCGAAGCGAACGACATTCGTTATCACCAAACAGTGAAAGCCATAAAAAAAGCGTTGTTACACAAAGGCTTGATGTACCGGTACAACAGCAAAGACGACTTCGGACTGCCCTCCTCGGCATTCACGATATGCACCTTTTGGCTCGTGAGGGCTCTTTTCGTCATAGGAGAAAAAGAAGAGGCCCGCTGCCTGTTCGACGAAATACTGAAATGCTCCAATCACTTGGGTCTGTTCAGCGAAGATTTGGACTTCGACACCAAAGAACAATTAGGGAATTTCCCCCAAGCCTATTCCCATCTGGCTCTGGTAAACACGGCCATTCTATTTGCAGAAGAAGACAAGAAATTATCGTTCATTCGGCCCTAAAAAAACAGAAAGGAGACGGTATTACGAAAACATTTCTTCACAATATCGTCATCTCTACTGTACCGGTATTTGACTTTTTAATTTCTATATTTGCCCAAAAAGCAAAAATAGGAGAAGGTGCAGCATAAAATTAGCGCAAGCTCTTTTTTCTACATTCACCTTTCACTATCTTTGCTACCAATTAAACAATATAGGTTATGTCGCAAATTAAATGTGTAGGTATTTTAACTTCCGGTGGCGATGCTCCCGGAATGAATGCGGCCATTCGCGCGGTAACTCGTGCAGCCATCTACAACGGATTCGAGGTAAAAGGTATTTATCGAGGTTATAAAGGTTTGGTTACGGGAGAAATAACCCCTTTCAAAACGCAAAATGTAAGTAACATCATACAGTTGGGAGGTACGATATTGAAGACAGCCCGCTGTCAAGAATTCAAAACGCCCGAAGGACGAAAAGTCGCTTACGACACACTCGTCAAAGAAGGCATAGATGCCCTTGTCGTAATCGGAGGAGACGGAACATTGACCGGTGCGCGCATTTTCGCCACCGAATACAACTATCCCATCGTAGGATTGCCAGGAACGATAGGACAACGATCTCTATGGAACCGACACCACGATCGGATACGATACGGCACTGAACACCATTATGGATGCCGTCGATAAAATACGCGATACCGCAACGTCCCACGAAAGACTTTTCTTTATCGAAGTCATGGGTCGCGATGCCGGATTCCTCGCTTTGAACGGAGCCATCGCTACGGGAGCCGAAGCAGCTATTATTCCGGAGATTTCGACCGAAGTGGACCAACTCGAAGAACTCATCAAGAACGGATTCCGCAAATCGAAAAACAGTAGTATCGTGTTGGTAGCCGAAAGTCCCATCACCGGTGGAGCCATGCACTTGGCAGAACGGGTACAGAAAGAGTACCCGCAATACGATGTCCGCGTAACTATTCTGGGACACATTCAACGGGGAGGTTCACCCACGGCGCACGACCGCATTCTGGCCAGCCGCATGGGTTCGGCCGCCATCGATGCCCTGCTCGAAGATCAACGCAATGTCATGATCGGTATCCGCAACAACGAAATCGAATATATTCCTTTCAATAAAGCTATCAAAAACGACAAACCCATAGACCGAGAATTACTCAACACGTTGAGAAAACTCTCGATCTAATCACGGGGAACATAAAATTCCACTACACGGGGCTGCTTGATTTTATTCCATCAGGCAGCCCCGGTTTTATTGGGAAAGGACCGACCTACACCCTCACCCGGTCCAATGGGTCGAGCAACTTGTAAAGCAAGAAAAATTTTGGCTTGGTAGAAATTCAGAAGTGATTTTTATGCAGCTAACTCCTCTCTCCCCTGCCGTGTCCCGTGGCATTACGGGGTGTTTTGCACAGTAAAATAGGGAGAAAAACTGCTTTTCAATCCTCTCCCCTGTGTTCCTACAAGGAATATAGGGGGAGTGCCCGTAGGGCGAGGGGGTTAAAACGACAGTAGAGCAAAAATATTGAATCTCACCCTCCTCCCCTGTGTGGCGCAGGCAAATAGGGGAGGTGGCACGTAGTGACGAAGGGGTTGGCAAATACTGGTAGTGGAGCGAAATAGGAGAGAAGTGTTATTACTCCCCGGTAACGAGAACAGAATTGTGCATTACCTTCCACTCCTATGTTTATTACTTCCTGTAATTACAATCATGTAAGTGGTCATTAACAAATCCTGTTGATTGTAAAAAGGCATAGCAAGTAGTTGTCCCAAAAAACTTGAACCCTCTTTTTTTCATATCTCTGCTTATTCCATCTGATTCGGGTGAGCAAGAAGGTATTTCGCTCAGTGAATGAAATGTATGGGTTATTGGCTGATTATCGGGGAAGAATGACAATATGTAGTTAAAGAAACTCCCAAATTCTTTTTTGAATGGCGATAAATAATCTTGCATTTGTTATTGCCGATTTGATTTTCAACCTGTTTTTATAATTCCGTCAAAATGCATTAACCGTTCGACATCTTCTTCGGTCATCTGTGCTACTGTTGCAATTTCGAAATTATGAAATGCGGCACGATAGCCTTCGCGTTTTTTTAATATTGTTATCCAACTTAGTCCGGCTTGGGCACTTTCCAACAAGAGAAATTCGAATAATATCTTGTCTTCTTTTACTAATCTTCCCCATTCATTATCGTGATATGCCACATAAAGTTCATCAGTACCACACCAACCGCAACGTCCATTTATCAAATTTTGCATATGATTCAAAAAGATTATTCACTAATTTACAACTCTAATTACAACAAAAGTATCAATAAAATACCATCTATCAATTATTCGCGAATAACATTTTGTTATTTTTGATGTATGATTATAATTATAGTTTTGTTCACACACCTTTACATTGAGACTGAACGGGACAATGTTATAGGTTGTAGCTTATCGCACTGCTCTTCGAACCATTCAAATATGGACTGACGGTTAATCACAGAAACTAATTTTGGCTTGTCAGTAGGGGCTTTCACCACTTGAAATCCTGCCTTTTCGGTCTTGAATTTCTATCTGTGTACTTCCGAATAGAGTTTTTTCTCATACTCTAGGTCTTATCCTAGACGAGTGTTACAGTCCACCTACCGAACCGCTCGTGTGTATTTTTTTACAGAACTTTGTGAACTTTATTCGTCCCGAATGAGGTACGTGAAATTCGATAGGGGAGATGTCATGCAGAGCCGGAGTGGGTGAAGCCACTCAAAGTAACGTTTCAATCCTCTCCCCCTACCGTGTCCCGTAGCCTTACGGGGTGTCGCAAAGCGATAGGGGGAGGTGGCACGAAGTGCCGGAGGGGTTAGAAAATACCGGTAGGGGTTAGAAAATACCGGTAGGGAGAAAGTTAGAATGTTTTTCTGAAAAGAAAATCGACAGGTTCGCCACACCGATTCGGCAATTCGCCTCAATTCTCGAATAAAATTTGCATTTGCTCCCGACTTGTTTTATCTTTGTTTTTCTTAGATTTCGAACTATGGAAACGTCCGATCAACAATACACCAACGAAGAGCAACTTATCGAAGATAAATTTCAAGAACTGCTCAACGGATATCTCAACTCCAACCACCGGAAGAAAGTCGAGATTATCGAGCGTGCGTTCAAATTTGCCAAAGAAGCCCACAAGGGAATACGCCGACGATCGGGCGAACCCTACATACTGCACCCTATCGCCGTGGCTCGTATCGTCAGTCAGGAAATAGGTTTGGGCTCTACGTCGATATGCTCCGCCCTGTTGCACGACGTAGTGGAAGACACTGAATATACCGTCGAGGACATCGAGAACCACTTCGGGAAAAAGATAGCATCCATCGTCGACGGGCTCACCAAAATATCGGGCGGTATTTTCGGCGACCAAGCATCGGCTCAGGCCGAGAATTTTCGACGGCTGTTGCTCACCATGTCCGAAGACATTCGGGTAATCCTCATCAAAATGGCCGACCGCCTGCACAACATGCGCACGCTCGGTTCCATGCTCCCCAGCAAACAATATAAAATCGCTGGCGAGACACTCTATATATATGCCCCGTTGGCCCACCGTTTAGGATTGTTCGCCATAAAGACCGAGTTGGAAGACCTCGCCTTCAAATACGAACACCCCGAGGCTTACAACCAAATCAAGCAGAAAATCGCCGAGACCGAAGAATCGCGCCAGCAAATTTACAACAACTTCTCCAAGCCGATTGTCGCGAAGCTCAAAGAAATGGGGCTCGAATTCGAGATGAAAGCCCGGGTAAAATCCATCTATTCCATTTGGAACAAGATGGAGTCGAAACACATACCTTTCGAGGAAGTCTACGACCTCTATGCGGTTCGTATCATTTTCAAATGCCCCAACGAAGCCGACGAGAAAAAAAAGAGTGCTGGGCCATTTACTCGGTCATCACCGACATCTACAAACTGCACCCCGAACGCACCCGCGACTGGGTGAGCCGCCCCAAAGCCAATGGATACAAAGCTCTGCATCTCACGGTCATGGGTCCCGATGGCAATTGGATAGAAGTACAAATACGAAGCGAAAAAATGGACGAGATCGCCGAACGGGGATTCGCCGCCCATTGGAAATACAAAGTGGGAAACTCCGACGAAGAGTCGGAACTCGACATCTGGCTGAAAACCATCAAAGACATTCTCGAACACCCCGAGCCCAACGCCATCGATTTTCTCGACACGATAAAGCTCAACCTGTTCAGTACCGAGATATTTGTCTTTACGCCCAAAGGCGAGCTCATCACATTGCCCAAAGACGCCACGGCACTCGATTTGGCTTTCACTCTGCACTCCGACCTCGGCTTCCATTGTATCGCCGCCAAAGTAAATCACCGGCTAGTACCGCTGAACCAAAAACTGCATAGCGGCGACCAAGTGGAAATACTCACCTCCAAATCGCAAACGCCCAAAGAGGAATGGCTCAACTTCATCACCACGGCCAAAGCCCGAAGCAGACTGACGGCGTCGTTGCGGAAAGACCGGCGAAAAATCATAGCGAAAGGAGAGAAAATTCTGAAAGAATTTTTCGAAAGCAGTCACATCGAATACAACAACGATGTAGTAACCAAAATATTAAGCAACCTCGGCATACGACATCGGGACGATCTGTTCTACAAAATAGGAAATGACGAGATTACCCCCAACGAAAAGATCAAAAAAATCATCAAGGGAAAAAGTCAAAATCCTTTCATGCGGTATCTGAAACTTTCGTTCGGCAGCAACAACGGGAAAAACGAACAGCCCAAACCCGTCACTCCTCAGCAACTTACGATAGACCGCAAACAGACCTACATTCTGCGAGACGAGAACGGAGTGAAAAACTATAAAGTAGCGGATTGCTGTTGCCCGATACCCGGTGACGACGTCTTGGGATATGTGGAAGACGACGAAACCGTAGTCGTGCACAAAAGAGAATGTCCCGTAGCCATGCGACTGAAATCGAGCTTCGGCCCACGGTTGGTGTCCACGCAGTGGGAAGCCAGCGAATCGCTCTCTTTCCCGGCCAAGATAGAGATACAAGGTATCGACCGGATAGGGATTCTCAACGAAATCACCCGGGTGATTTCCAATGAATTGATTATCGACATGAGAGGACTCACCATAAAAGCCAACGAAGGAGTATTCACCGGGACGGTCAACATCATGGTGCACGACACCCGCGTCGTAGAATCGCTTTGTAATAAATTACGTAAAATAAAGGGCGTACAGAAGGTCGCACGCTGTAAAGAATAACCCGTAGAATCATGGATAAAAACCGTATACAAAAATTCCTGTCCAGCACACGTGTCCTGCAATTTGTCTTTTTCGTGGCAGCAGTGACATTGGTTACCTATTTCTTCCCGAGAGAAGGAAAATTTCGTTACACCTTTCAGGAAGGAAAACCGTGGAAGTACGGATTGCTCACCGCTCCGTTCGACTTTCCCGTTTATAAAGACGAAGCCGTCATTCAACAAGAGCGCGACAGCATCATGCTCGACTTCCAACCGGTCTTCTCACACAACGAATCGATAGAGAAAAAGTCCGTCGACGACTTCGAAAAAGCATTGAGTAACTATACGGAAATGTCTATCCCGCCGACTCTCCGCAAGAACTTGGTCCAAGCTCTGCGAGAAGCCTATCGGAAAGGAATCGTCTCTTCCGAAGCATACACCCAACTGCAATCCGGAAAATTCAAGGAAATACGAATCCTCGAAAACAATGTCGCGCGCGAAATACCGGTATCCGAACTGCAATCTGCACGGGAAGCCTACGAAAACATGCTCAATAAATTCCCCGACTCCTACTCGCATCATATTTTACAAACCTGTAACTTGAACGATTTTCTAAACACAAATATCGCATTCGATAGTATTACGACCGACCGGCTCAAAGACAATCTGTTACAACGAATCGCTCTCTCCGACGGTATTGTTCAAGCCGGAGAACGCATTGTCGACCGGGGTGAAATCATCACGCCGCAAACCTATCGCATTCTCAAATCGCTCGAAACCGTCACCTTGAAAAAAAAGCGTCGGCAATGACCACCGTGGTTACACCATACTGGGACAAATCATCGTATTCACCTGTCTCTTTTCTTTTTTTCTATCTGTTCTTGGCACTGTTCCGTCCGCAGACTTTCAACGAGATGCGTACCCTCGGCTTTATGATGATGCTCATCGTGGGCATCTCCCTGATAGCTTTTTTCCTTTCTGAATTTCGGTTACAAGGCATATATTTGGTTCCGTTCGCCATTATTCCCATTATCGTGGTCACCTTCTTCGACTCGCGCACCGCACTCTATGTACACCTCATTACGGTACTTATCTGTGCTTTTACGGCGCCGTTCGCACTCGAATTCATCTTCTTGCAGCTCATCGTAGGCATGACCGCCATCGACAGCCTCAGCGACCTTTCTCGCCGCTCCCAGCTCATGCGCTGCGCCCTGCTCGTCTTCCTCGCCTACTGCTTTGCCTACGTGGGATATACACTCCTTTCCGAAGGCGACCTCTCGAAACTGAATTACAATATGTTCATCTATTTCGGAGTCAATTGTGTATTTCTGCTGTTCGCCTACCTCCTTATCTATATATTCGAAAAGGCCTTCGGGTTCATCTCCACAGTCACGCTGGTCGAATTGTCCGATGTGAACAATCCCATATTGAGACAGTTATCCGAAGAGTGCCCCGGAACCTTCCAACACTCCCTGCAAATCTCCAACTTAGCGGCCGAGGCGGCCAATAAAATAGGAGCGAAGGCTCAATTGGTTCGTACCGGAGCCCTTTATCACGATATCGGGAAACTCAAAAATCCGGCATTCTTCACCGAGAATCAATCGGGATTCAATCCGCACACACCGCTCTCCTTCGAACAAAGCGCACAAATCGTCATCTCCCATGTGAACGACGGACTAAAAATGGCCGATAAACTACGATTACCCCAAGCGATCAAAGACTTTATCTCCACGCACCACGGACACGGGAAAGCCAAATTCTTTTACAACTCTTTCTGTAACAAATACCCCGACCAACCCGTAGACGAATCGAAATTCACCTACCCCGGTCCCAACCCATTCACGAAAGAAACGGGAATACTCATGATGGCCGATGCCGTCGAAGCCGCTTCGAGAAGCCTCAAAGAATACACCAACGAAAGTATCTCGCAACTCGTCAACCGCATCATCGACTCGCAAGTCGCCGACGGTCTCTTGCGCGATACCCCCTCAGCTTCCGCGATGTGGAGACGATCAAAGCTACCTTTATCGAGAAACTCAAAACCATCTATCACACCCGCATTAGTTATCCCGAACTAAATAAGACGGAAAAATCGGGGGAGAAAGAAACTACAATCAAGATGACCGAAAACGGTACATCTACCGATTCAAGCAAAGGAGAATCTAATAGAGAAGAAAAATAATCTATTCTAATAAATTTACCATTAAAACAAAAACAGAAATCTTTTATTCAGTAATAAGAAAAAGAATATAGTAAATTATGGCGAAACCTTTCATAAAATGGGCAGGTGGAAAGACTCAGTTACTTGCACAATTTGAGTTATTGATACCTCAGGATCTTAACAATACAGACGGTTTTACATATATAGAGCCCTTTGTTGGTGGTGGTGCTATGTTATTCTATATGTTGCAAAAGTTCCCCAATATGAGTCGAGCTATAATCAATGATATTAATCCTAATCTCACAACAGCTTATCGGATTGTAAGGGATAGTCCATCATCTCTTGTTATGGAGTTGAAAAGACTTCAAGGAGAGTTTAGACAACTAAATGAAGAGGGCTCTAAAAAAGAATATTTTCTAAACATAAGAAAGTCATATAATACAGAGGAACATGATGATATTACAAAAACAGCCATGTTTATCTTTTTGAATCGTACATGTTTTAATGGTTTGCATCGGGTAAATTCCAAAGGACATTTCAATGTACCGTTTGGGAAGTATGCCAATCCTACTATTTGTGATGAGAATTTAATTATGGAGGATAGCAGCCTGTTGCAAAATGTTGAGATTTTCTGTGGTGACTATACTCAAATAGAGCGATTTATTGATAAAAATAGTTTTATTTATTTCGATCCGCCGTATCGACCGTTAAGCTCTACTTCAAGTTTTACATCTTATGCAAAAAAAGAAGATTTTGGTGATGTCGATCAGGTTCGTTTAGCCCAATTTTTCGCGCGATTATCACGGTGCGGCTGTAAAATGATGCTAAGTAATTCCGATTGTAAAGGCTATAATCCAAATGATACATTCTTTGAAGATTTATATGAAAACTTTATCATTGAAAGAGTTTATGCAATGCGTAATGTTAATGCGAATCCTTCAAAAAGAGGCAAATTAACCGAAATCATCATTAGAAATTATAAATCTACACTAACTCCAACTACGAATACCATAGATAACTTAAAACTTGCAATTTAATTAAATATCTATATTATGAAATTTTGTTGTCAGAAATCCGATGATTTGGTAAAAGTTTTTACCGATAATATATTATCCACGAATAGAGGATTTAATTATTATGTTGATTGGACTAATATTGATGGATACAAAGACTTCTTGGTAGAAATTCATGCTATGGATATTTTAATAGGTTGTAAAGAAAGTGACTTCAAAGATAACTTTTTCACACTTGTTTCTAAACTCCCTAATGTCGTATTGCTTTTTCCCTTTCTATTCGGATTAGCGAAAAATGAAAGAGAACAACTTTATAAAGGGAAAAATAAACTGACGATAATTCAAGATGAATTGGATTGCGCCGACCATTTAGTTTATAGCTTTTCAAAAGGAATAAATTTATCAGATGAAAAAAGCATAGAAACATACTACGATTTTTTTGTCCAAATGGGATTGAAACAATTATATCAAAATATAATTGAAAAAAGCACTTTCGATTATATTGTAGGAGTTTTGGTGGGTATGGATTCTAATGGCCGAAAAAAATAGAGGCGGAAAAGCTTTTGAATTAGCTTGTCAACCTTTATTTGAAAAAAATTTGTGACAAATACCAATTGAAACTTTTGATACAAAAAGCAATTCAAAGAATTGAGAAAATATGGATTTGATATTTCCGAAGATGTAGCTAATAGAAAAGCTGACTTTATATTATTAGATGATAAGAAAAAAGCGGCTATTAATTTTGAAGTTAATTTCTATAACGATACAGGATCTAAGCCGGAAGAAATCATCGATTCCTACATCAATAGACAGAATGATTTAAAATCCGCAGGAATAGATTTTGCGCTTGTGACAGATGGAAAGTGTTGGATCACGGCTTCTAATCAGCTATCAAAAGGTTTTCGACATTTGAATTTTTTACTCAATTTCTATATGTTGAAACACGGCATGTTAGAGGAAATAGTAAATTACGTGTTTAAAATAGAAAATGATTGAATCTTACTTCAAGTCTTCTAATCAAGACTTTACACTACTTCAAGGTAATTGTTGTAAGTTACTTCGTGACTTTGATTTTCAATTTGATTGTATCTTTGCAGACCCGCCATATTTTCTTTCAAATGGAGGTATTAGTGTGCAGAGCGGAAAGGTTGTAAACGTAAACAAAGGGAAGTGGGATAAAGGCAAAACACCACAGGAGATGACTGAATTTAATATGGAATGGCTTAATCTTTGCCGAGAAAAATTAAAAGATAATGGTTCCATATGGATTTCAGGAACATACCACAATATTTTCTCCATCGCTAACTGTTTAACGGAATTAGGTTATAAAATATTAAATGTAGTGACTTGGGCAAAGACTAATCCTCCTCCTAATATTTCATGTCGCTATTTTACATACAGTACAGAATTTATCATTTGGGCAAAAAAAAGAGGAGAAACCCCACTATTTCAACTATGATTTGATGAAATATTTGAATGGAAGTAAACAAATGACCGATGTTTGGCGATTGTCTGCTATCGCTCCATGGGAAAAAAAATGTGGAAAACACCCGACTCAAAAACCTCTTGCCTTGCTTTCTCGTATCATTATGGCTTCGACAAAACCGGGAGAGTGGGTTCTTGATCCCTTCTGCGGTAGTTCGACAACAGGTATAGCCGCCAATCTGTTAAGACGGCGTTTTTTGGGAATAGATCAAGAAAAAGATTATTTAGAAATTAGTAAACATCGTAGGGAAGAATTGGATAATTCTCATATTGTTTATGAGTATAGATCTAAAATAAAAGATATTAAGTTAATGAATTCGCAATGTCCATATGTGGTAAATGACGATATAGATGTGTCATATAGAGACTTGCCTTTTTGAGGAACATAAAAAACTATTGAAGTAAAATCAAATACGGAACAGAAAATACTCATTAGTTATTCTAACAAAGCCAAGACCACAGTCGTCTCGTAGGAACGGCATAGAAACTCTATTCGTTTTCCAAAACATCGCTTTGTATCACCCTGCCATAAAACGGGGTGGAAGCGGCATTTCTTTTGCAGAAAATTGCAGAAGAAATGGGGATTGTATTTCATCACGAAGAGATTACGGTCGAAGAGAACCGACAGAGAAACGAATACCTGCGACGGTATTATAACCCCGAGACGGGAGAGGGTAGCGATACAGGCGACCGCCGGATATTGCGGTTGCCCGATGCTCCTATACCGGTTCAATATATTCCGAAGGCTCTGTTCGAGAACGAAATGATGGCGCAAAGACTCGTCGAATGCGGGAGTCTGGCGGGGTATGCCGAACGATACGGTCACGACAAAAGAATCGCTACCGACGAAGCAGGAAGAAACCCGCAACTCGCCGCCAGCGGGGATGCCACAGAAGAACTATGGAGGGAGTGGATACGGGTGCGCATTCGGTACGATTTCGAATTTTGGGCATTCAGCTTTGTCCGTATCAAAGATAAATTGGGAGCCGAAGACATTCCATTCCGTCTGAACAGACCGCAACGGCGCATATTGGGAATGCTCGAAGATATGCGCACGGCGGGAAAACCCATTCGCCTCATCTTGCTCAAAGCCCGGCAATGGGGAGGTTCCACTCTCGTACAAATCTATATGGCATGGATTCAGCTGGTGCACTGCCGTAACTGGAACAGCGTAATTTGTGCCCATCTCAAAGAATCGGCCGCCAACATCAAGGGCATGTACAGCAAACTGCTCGCCAACTATCCCGACTGGCTGCTCGACGGGGAGAAACCGAAGTTCAAACCGTTCGAGCGCATGGCGAACACATCGGTCATCGCCGGGCGGGAATGCAGGGTAACCATAGGCTCGGCCGAGAGTCAGGAATCGGTGCGGGGTATCGACGCGGCGATGGCTCACCTCTCGGAGGTGGCTTTCTGGCGGAACAGCCGCATGAAATCGCCCGAACAGGTGATGCGCTCGATATGTGGGTCGATCATGCTGCTACCCTGTTCGATGGTGGTTATGGAAAGCACGGCGAACGGGACGGGGTCTTATTTTCACCAAGAGTGCGAACGAGCCAAACGGGGAGAGAGCGACAAACAGTTCGCTTTCGTCCCGTGGTTCGAAATAGAGATGTACACCCTGCCGATCGACGACTACGACTCGTTCATCGGCAGCCTTACCGACTACGAACGCATGCTATGGCACAGGGGAGCCACGCTCGAAGCGATCGCTTGGTATCGGCAGAAACGGAAAGAGTATGCCCGGCATGCCGACATGATGGCCGAATATCCCAGCGACGATATAGAGGCATTCTGCTACTCGGGCGAACGAGTATTCGATCCCACGTTGGTGGAAAAGTTGCGTCGCTGCTGTTGTCCGCCGCGGTTCGAAGGCGACATTCACGGCAAAAGAACCCACCGGGAAACAGTCCTTGCAAGAAATCGAATTGGAGGCTAAACCAGAAGGGCCTCTGAAAATATGGGAATATCCCGCCAAAGAATGCGAAATGCGGGACCGCTATCTGGCAGTAGTCGATATAGGCGGACGCTCCGACACTTCGGACTATTCGGTCATAGCCGTGTTCGACCGTTATTGGATGCTCGATGGCGGCCCCGCCGAAGTCGTGGCGCAATGGCGGGGACACATAGACCACGACTTGCTCGCATGGAAATCGGCTCAAATCGCCGCATACTATCAGAACGCTCTGCTGGTGATCGAGAGCAACACGTTCGAAACCGAGCACGACGATAGCGAACACTCGGCCTATATCCTCGACACGCTCTCCCGATATTACAACAATCTGTATGCCCGACAGTCCCCTCCCGACAGCATAGGACAGAAACCACCCTCCCCGTTGGGGATTCCACATGAATCGAGCCACCAAAGCACTGGTTATCGATGCCTCAAAAGAACGCCCTTCGGGAAGGAAGCTATATCGAACACGACACACAAGCCTGCTACGAACACGATGTATATGAACGCAAACCCAACGGCAGCTACGGCGCTATGGAGGGTCATCACGACGACATACTCATCACCCGTTGTATCGGGAACTATATATGTAGTCGGGACCTACCGTCCGCTTCATCGAAAGGTCATCGGAGCGAAAGGATCGTTAACGAGTCGTCTATATAAAAAACGTTTTCCGTTACCCAAACGCCCCTTGTCGCAACAAACCCCTCCGTCACTACGTGCCACCTCCCCTATATTTTGCATAGCAAAACACAGAGGAGGAGGTTAATACTTTCCGACATATCGTGTTTGTCCTTCTTCCCTGCCGTGTACCGTAGCATTACGGGGTGTTGCGTTAGCCATGTAGAGAAGGTGGCACGTAGTGATAGAAGGGTTGAAAAACACCATCTCATCAATTCGTTTATATCAGATATTTAACCCCCTCGCCCTACGGGCACTCCCCCTATCTCATCTGCGATGAGCAGAGGGAGAGGAGACCTGAATCTGTCACCTCCACGGCCAGTATTTTCTAACCCCTCCGGCACTTCGTGCCACCTCCCCTATCTCGGCTCATCGCCGAGCAGAGGAGGAGGTGAAAGCATCTTCCTTTACAAAGGTTAGGGGAAAACGGCACTACTTGCCATACTCTGCAATACTGTGGGATATCCCTCAGTACAAAAAGACGGTAGACCATACATTTTGTTTACCTCTATCGAGTTTTACCAAACAGCCATAGAAAAATTTTGATTTGGCAGATAGATATTATTTAGAATTGATATAAATAAATTTTACTATTTATTTCCATTCCAAACTAACATATTTCTACAATATTACAAACAACAAAAACTTTTTGAAACAATAAAAACACATGTCACATAAAATATTTTTTTATTTTTGTTTAAAATCATATCAATCATTCAATTTAAAATAATTAGTTTTGCACCTCGAAAACAGAATAAAGGACGTTCGACAGGTTTATACATTCGGTGAAAACGAGAATAAAGCTCATAGGATTTATCTTACTACTTGGCTTGAATTTTCAAGGCATGGGACAGCATCGTTCTCATGGAGAACCTCTACGGAAGGGGCGCATCAGTCTGAAATTGACCGTACGTGATTCCCACAATCGTAACGCCGTAGAGTATGCCACTCTTTTATTGAAAAAGGGTAAAAATCGGCAATTCTCAGGTATCACCGACGAAAAAGGTTCTCACACCTTCTTATCCATTCCGAAAGGAGACTATGAGCTGACCGTCACTTCCTTAGGTTACAAATCCCGGACAATCGACCTGCATGCTCGCAGAGATACGACTTTGACGATCTTACTCTTGTCGAACGATATCGCCATGCAAGACGTGGTGGTGACCGCCTACGAATCGCGAGGAGCAACCAGTGCATCGCGTATCGACCGAAAAGCGATGGAACATCTGCAACCGTCGAGCTTTACCGATTTGGTAGAACTGTTGCCGGGAAACGTCTCGAAGGATCCTCTATGGGCTCGGCCAACCTGATAAAACTACGCGAAGCCGGTGGGACAGGGCCGAGCGACTACGACGTGACCTCGTTCGGGACTTCGTTCGTTATCGACGGTGTCCCCCTCAACAACGATGCCAATATGCAGTATATCTCCAACAGTTGGGAAACGGGACGTAATACGACCGGCAAAGGGATAGACATGCGTTCCATCTCCACCGACGACATCGCCAAAGTAGAAATCGTGAGGGGAATCCCTTCGGTAGAATACGGCGACCTCACCAGCGGACTGGTCAACATAGAACGGAAAAAGGGAGGGAACGATCTCGAAGCCCGTTTCAAAGCCGACATGCAAAGCCAACTGTTTTATGTGGGGAAAGGGATAGAACTGACGGATAAACAATTTACGCTCAATACGGGTATCGACTACCTCGATTCGAAAATAGACCCTCGCAACAACCGAGAAAACTTCAAACGGGTGACCGGCTCGATACGGGCCGAAAAACGATGGACGAACGATCATTGGCGATGGACTTTCAACTCCAATCTGAATTACCGGGGGACTTTCGAAAATGACAAAAACGATCCCGACCTCACTCCGTCGGGGGCAATAGACTCTTACGAATCGTCGAACAACGCCCTCTCCCTCGCCGGCACTCTATCGCTCAACAATCGCAAAAAGGGACTTTTCCGATCGCTTTCCTTGACGGTATCGGCCAGCGGTTCGTGGGACAATATCCACCAAGAAAAAACCGTCGTGCCCAGCAAATTGTCGGTCGTGCCCACGGCCACGCAACCGGGCGTACACGACGCCGAGATTCTGCCTTCGACCTATCTCGCATCGCTCGACGTGAACGGCAACCCGTTCAACGCATTCGTCAAAGCGATCGCCACATTCAACTACAATTACCGCAACTGGTTCAATATCATCAAGGTCGGAGGAGACTGGCGCATGAATAAAAAACTACGGCGAAGGGCAGCTCTACGATATGAGGCGTCCTATCAGCATCGATATTACCACCCGTCCCCGACCGTTCAACGACATACCGGCCGAGCACAATCTCGCCTTTTTCATCGAGGAAGCCTCGAAGTTGCGATTGGGAAAACACCGCATCGATATTACCGCCGGCCTACGCAGTGCATCGCTGTTAAATCTCGATAACCGTTACGTCCTCGATGGAAAAATCTATCTCGACCCTCGTGTAAACGCAAAATGGGCATTGCCGCGTATCGGCGAGAGAAAGCCGTTGAGCATAGAACTATCGGGCGGAGTAGGCTGGCACACCAAAATGCCCGACATTTCGAAACTTTATCCCGACCTTTTTTACTACGACCTTATACAGCTCAATTTCTTTTCGAACGAAAATCCGGCCGTAAACCGCATGAACGTCCGCACATTTGTCGACGACCTGACCAACTACAACCTGAAAGCCGCCCGAAACATGAAATGGGAAGTGCGCGCCGATTTTTCGATAGACGACCACCGGTTATCGGTAACCTACTTCCGGGAAAAATGACTTCGGGATTTCGGCAGGGAAAATCCTACACCCGGTATATTTATAACCGATACAGTACCGAGGGGCTGGACCCATCGACGATGACAGGGCCGCCCGACCTCGCCGACCTGACGTTTACCCCCGACACGATACTGAAAGTACAAAGCGTCCACACCAACGGAAGCCGAATTTTGAAAGAGGGCGTGGAATTTCAATACTCCTCGAAACGGTTTCCGATAATCCGCACGAGACTGACGGTAAACGGAGCGTGGTTCCGCACGACCTATAACAACAGCCAGCCGGTGTACAAACGCCCCTCTGTCGTTATCGACGGTCGACAAATCAGATACATAGGACTTTACAACGAGGACGACGGTTATATTCGAGAAAGTTTCAATACCAACTTTACTTTCGACACCGATATACCGCGGCTCAAACTGGGATTCTCCACATCTATTCAGTGCATGTGGTTCACATCGAGCCAAAGCATGTGGGAAAGCGGGGGTTCCCATCGCCTACGTCAATATGGAGGGCGAACTCCTTCCCTACACTGATGCCGAACGGAACGACATGATATTGCAACACTTGGTGGAACCGCACTATGAAAACAACTTCAAAAAACGTACGATTCCCATCGATGCCAATATAAATATCAAGGTCACGAAGAAAATATGCCGGGATAAAATCGCACTGGCCTTATACGTCAATCGGTTGGTAAGCTATCACCCCGATTACACGTTGTTCGGGAACACAATCCGCCGGACTTCAATCCCTACTTCGGCATGGAAATCAATTTCAGATTATAGAACCAATTAAAAATCAAGGCATTAAAAAGAGAACAGATTTATAAATGAATTTAATATACAATAAACATTCAATAAAACCATTATGAAACTGAAAAGATTTTTTTCATTCCTGTTGTTCGCCGCTGTAATCACGGCGTTCACCGCTTGCGACGAAGACGAAGACACTTCCGTTCCCGTCGACGTAACCCTCAACTTTACGGCTCCGTCGGACACGATCACCTCGTTCACATGGGCCGAAGGCAAGGCTACTTTCACAGACCTCAACCGTGGGAAAGAATACGAGCTCGACCTGTCCCAAAGTTCCGTCATCACACTTTCTTCGGGACTTTATAACATCACGGTCGAAGGAGCCATCGCCAGCGCTTCGGGCGAAATCCTCTGCAATGTACGCAGCACGAAAGACAACGTACAAATCTCTGCCCCATCGACTTCGATCGCTTTGGAGCTATCGATCTACACTCCAAGCAACTCCCTTATTCTCAAAGAGATTTATGTAACGGGCACAGCCAATGACAAAGGGACGAACAGCCTTTATGACAAATACTTTGTCATCTACAACAACAGCAGCGAAACCGTCTATGCCGACGGAGTGGCCTTGCTCGAAAGTACATTCGGGACGACCGAGAAACACCAATACAACGACAATCCGCAACCGATGACGACCACGTTTACCGCAGCCGCCATCTATGTCATTCCGGGTAACGGTACGGAACACCCTCTCGCTCCGGGCGAACAACTCGTTCTCGCAGATCAAGGCTACGATTTCACACAGACCAAAGCCGATGCCATCGATTTGTCGATCGCCGATTTCGAATGGTATGACGAAACCGAAAAAGGCATGGACCCGGATATAGCCGAAGTTCCCAATCTCGACAAATGGTATAGCTACTCGGCTACCATCTGGATGCCCAACAACCAAGTGAACCGCGCTTACGCTATCGCCCGCATGGGAGTGTCGAAAGACGAATTCCTCACCAACTATTACAAAGAATATCATTATACGGCCACGAACGGTAAAGAGATGACCAAAAAAAGGGTTATGACGTACCGGTAGCATGGGTTCTCGATGCCGTCAATCTGGGAAATACCGGCTTCGAAAGAATCGCTACCCCCGCAGTGCTCGACCGCAGTTATGCTACTACCGGAATCGCAGGGACAGACAAAACCCGTTTCGGACGGTCGTTTATCCGCAAAGTAGCTTCTTCCACAGGCAGCTATACGGTTTACCAAGATACCGACGACTCGGCCAACGATTTCACCTTTACGACTCCATCGTTGAAGAAATAATCTTAACAGACATCGGTTGTCATGAAAATACGTTTCTGTTCTTTTCTAACCATAGCACTCTTTCTGCTCCCTGCTTTGCAGGGGGCGGAAAGAGACTCTTTGTCTTTGCTTCGCACGATTGCCGAGTATGAAGCCTTGCCTGAGAAATGGATAGAAACGGTTTATACCAACCCGGCCACCCGATATTACCAGCATTGTACTTCTCTGACTCGTATCTCCTTAAACGGGGTTTACGGAAAAGAAGACGAAGCTGCCCTCTTGCAAGCCGGCGACGGTTATCTGAAAGGAGCGGCCGACGTATCGTCGTGGATAAAGCTGAGCGATCGCACCCGCCTGTGGGGTAACGCCCGCTATACAACCGGAAAAGAAACCGGTGTCGTATGGAACGAAACAGCAGACTTCGAACTGCTCTACCCTTACGTCATGGCCGATTCCATCGGGGGAGACCTTTCCCTGCAAGAATATGCCTTCACGGGAGGATATTCGGGTCGAGCCGGAAAATTTACATGGGGTATCGAAGGGAGCTACCGTGCCGCACTGGAATATCGTAACCGGGACCCTCGTCCGAAGAACATCGTCTCGGACCTCGATTTTGCCGGCGGAGGTTCCGTGCGATTGGGTAAATATGTCGTGGGAATATCGGTCATGGCACAAATATACAGCCAAGACAACACGCTCGACTTTTATGCCCCGCTGGGTAGCGCCTATATCTATACGATGACCGGGCTGGGAACGACCTCGGTACGATTCGGGAAAGGCGATGTCACCGATACGAACTACAAGGGCTACGGTTACGGAGCAGGCATTCAACTGCTTCCCGCACAAGGAAGGGAAGGCATATACGCCGCAGCGAACTACCGCAAATATAGCGTGACCCAACATCTCGACGGGTACAACAACCTGCCTTTAACCGTACTCGACCGCACTCTGCTCGATATGACCGCCGGATATTCGACAAAGCAGGACATGCACACAGTCGGGATTCAAGTAAAAGGAGAACTCTATAACCGTAAAGGGACAGAGAACACCTTCGGCAGCGCCGCCGGCAATAATTACGACCAAATAGGCAGCACGACCCCGTACACCTCCGACCAAATGAAAATACAAGGTGAATTACTGTACGGCATAGAGGCCGGAAAAAGTTTCAAAGGATACATTCGCCCCTATTACCTGTGGTTTCACACCGACATTCGTCAAAAAGAGAAAGAGCATAGGCTAAAAACCAACAGCAGCGAATATGGACTGAAAATAGATGCAAACGGCATATTCGAAAAATCTCTACTATCTTTATCGGGAAACATAGGAATTCGAACCGGCGGCAACGGGGAATTGTCCATACCGAACGTACAGAAAGACTGCGTGCGTGAAATGCTGGAACATAATTTCACCATGTTGAAGACCCGACGAACAAACTACGGAATAGAATTGAAATGGAGCCGAATATTTTCGGGATGGGCTTTATCGATCGCCGCCGACTGGCAGCAGAGCCATTACGAAAAGCACGGCTCGGCCAACTATGCCGGAGTAAATATAGGATTTAATTTCTGACCGGAAAGAACAAACACATATAGCTTTTTATATGGAAACAATTATCAAATGCTCGAACCTCACCCATTACTACGGGTCGAGAAAAATATACGAAGACCTCAACTTCGAAGTCCCCAAAGGGAGGATTTTGGGGTTGCTGGGGAAAAACGGCACAGGGAAAACGACCACGATCAATATTTTAATGGGTTACTTGAAACCCCGCTCGGGCGAATGCCGTATCTTCGGCGAAGACATACAGCGAATGCAGCCGGTGACCCGCGAGCGTATCGCCCTGCTCATCGAGAACCATGTGCAATACACGTTCATGAATATCGAACAGATAGAGCGATTTTACTCGGCTTTTTATCCGAAATGGAACAAAGAAGCCTATTATGAACTCATGCGCAAACTGAAAGTCGCGCCGAAACAAAAAATCTCCCGCATGTCGTGCGGACAAAGATCGCAGGTGGCTCTGGGCCTCATTCTCGCCCAAAACGCCGATTTGCTGGTACTCGACGATTTCTCGATAGGACTCGACCCCGGCTACCGCCGACTCTTCACAGAATATCTGCGCGAATACGCCAAAGCCGAAGAAAAGACCATCTTCCTTACCTCGCACATCATACAGGACATGGAACGGCTGGTCGACGACTGTATCATCATGGATTACGGCCGCATATTGATTCAGAAGCCTGTAAAGGAATTGCTCGACACTTTCACACGCTATACCTTCAAAACATCGTCGCCCGACAAGCTTCCCCACGACCCGTCGCTATACAGCACGGCGGCCATACGGGATTCTGCCGAGACCTACTCGTTTGAAAACGAAGAGTGTATCAAACGTATATTGCAAGAGCAATCGATACCCTATACCGATTTCAAATCCGAGAAAATGAATCTGGAAGACGTTTTCATCGGATTGACCGGAAAATACTAATCCTTTTATCATCGGAATTATGAATAAAGCTATATTTTTCAAAGAGTGGATCAAAACCCGGGGACTGTTTTTCATCGCCCTGCTGGTATCGCTTTGTTTCGCCGGATACGTCATGATGCGCATCAACCGGGTCATCACTTTCAAGGGAGCCGACCACCTGTGGGCCATCTTGTTGAGTCGGGATACCGTGTTTATCGAGTTGTTACAATACCTGCCGCTCATCATAGGCGCACTGTTCGCCTCGTCGCAGTTTATTCCCGAAATGACGCAGAAACGGCTGAAACTGACTTTACACCTTCCTTATCCTCAGCAACGCATGATTCTATTGATGTTGTTGGCGGGAGTCGCGCAAATCAGCATCGTCTTTCTGTTGCAAGCCGCTTCCTTGTGGATTTACCTGCAACAACATATCGCCAGCGAAATGGTCTCGCGCATATTGCTGACAGCGACTCCGTGGTATATCTGCGGTTATACCGCCTACCTGCTGACGGCGTGGATATGCCTCGAACCGACGTGGAAGCTGCGCATCGTCAATCTGCTGATCGCCGCAGGTATCGTGCGAATCTTTTTCCTGCTCGACAAACCGGAAGCCTATAATTCGTTTCTACCGACGCTTATTATTTTCACAATTCTGTGCGCATCGCTTTCTATCCGGTCGGTTGTCCGATTCAAAGAAGGTTGCCAAGACTAATTTCAAAAACGGTATACTACAATGAAAAAAATTCAGCAAAATATTTTTTCTACCTGACGGCAGTCGTCCTATTGTCGTGGTTATTGCCGTGGCTTTTGCAATTCGCAGCCTCCAAACCGGGAAACGATCCTTTCACGTTGTACAGTTGCGTAACCAAACGGTTCGCGTACATACAATCGAGCAAGGATAACGGAGTAAAACGCTACGACGCGAACGGAACGGAATATACGGTAGCACAATTCGACTCCATATTGCCTACCTTTTATTACAGACAGCTGTTCTCGAAAGACCGGCTGCCCGACACAATCAACGGGAAAGAGGTGACCCCGAAAATCATCGCTCACGGAAATTTCACATTCAAGCAGTCGGCCCGAGACGTGAATGTGACGAAGCCCGCATTGAACATGATTATGGAATCGATGCCAGACCGGATCGACCTCGAAAACCCCATCGAAGCTTTCCGCACGACCGATCGCATTACTTTCATCGATATGCGGGACAACACGGTCAACGAAAAAAATCGGCTTTGTTCGACAAAGTCATGAAACAAAAAAAGGGTTTGAATTTCCCGTGCGAACCTTGTCGGGAAATCCTACGAACCGGAAAGAGTATGACGAGGGTTATCTGATGGTAGACAACAACCACCGGGTATTCCATGTGAAACAAACCAAAGGACTACCCTACGTGCGTGAAACAGGTGTGGCTCCCGAATTGGGTATCGAGCATGTAGCCATCACCGAATTCAGCAACCGCAAAACTCTGGGATTGTTAACGGACAAAGATAACAACCTATATGTATTGAACCGGGATTACACGTTGCACAAATTGCCGATAGACAAATACGACCCCAAGACCAACACCCTGACCATCATGGGCGATATCTTCTACTGGACCCTAAAAATAAGCGACGAAAAGGGCGTGACCACATACGCCGTCGACGCTGACAGTTATGCTTTCGCCGACAGCCTGCGCTATGACTACCCGGAGACTGCTCTCGACAAATGGTCGAAATATATTTTCCCGTTCGAACTGTCGTTCACATCTTACGACGACCAATGGGTAAAACCGCGTGTGAGCATGGGATCGTGCTGGGTACTGATTTTGAACTTCGTTTTGGCCGCTTTGCTTTATTTTACAGCATGTAAAGGTAGCACATGTAGCCGCCGTCAAAAATTCATAACGACCGTAGCGACCATGATATTGGGCATATATCTGTTTATTCCGTTACTGGTTTGCAAACGGGCATAACCCGACGATTCGTTTATAAAATATTTGCTATCTTTGTCATAACAAAAATAAAGAAAAGATTTACAAACATTTAAACTACAACAATATGAAAAAATCCATTTTTATCCTTGCAGCCGTCGCCTTGCTTGCTATGGTGAGCTGCAACAACAAAGCTAAGGAGAATCAGAATCAAGAAAGCGCCGCAACAGTGGCTCTGAGCGTAGACGACATTTTAGCCGAAGGGGACAGCCTCGTGGGAAAAACCGTTACCGTAGAGGGTGTGTGCACCCATATCTGCAAACACGGCGGCAAGAAACTCTTCATGATGGGAACCGACGACACCAAAATGTTGCGTGCAGAGGCTTGCGAACTGGGCAGCTTCCCCGCTGAGGTTGTGAACAGCCTCGTATCGGTGACGGGAACTCTCGAAGAAGACCGTATCGATGAAGCTACCATACAGAGAATGGAAGAACAGTACAAAAATCAAAGCGGAGAGAAACACGGTGACGGAGAAGCCGGATGCGAAAGTGAAAAGCTGCCGGACAAGCCGACATCAATACATTCGAAGGTCGCATACAGAACTTCCGCGAACGCCTTGCCAAAGCCAAAGAAGCCGGTAAAGACTATTTCGTGATGTCGTATCACATCAACACGACCAGTTACGAAATTAAAAATTAACTCATAGAAACCGAACATGTCGAAAGAAAAACGTATATCGGGGAAATTCAGAAAATGGTGTCACATTCTGCATAGGGATCTCTCGTTCTTTTTTGCAGGGGTCATTCTCATTTATGCTTTCTCTGGCATCATGCTGAACCACAAACGCGACTTTAACTCCGATTACAGTATCACACAGAAAGAATACCGAATCGCAGGGAATTTTCCGAAAGCGAAAGCAGACTTTTCCAAAGCGTACGTGCTCGATTTGCTCGATGACTTGGGTGAGCGTAACAACTATACCCAACATTATTTCCCGAAAGAGAACACCATGAAGGTGTTTATCAAAGGCGGCTCGTCGCTGACGGTGAACACCAAGACGGGGGGAGGCTTATTACGAATCGGTGAAAAACGCCCTATATTGAGCAGTCTCAATCGATTGCACTACAACCCGAACCGGAACTGGACGATCTTCTCGGACATTTTTGCCGTGTCGCTCATCGTCATCACCCTCACGGGGCTTGTCATGCTTAAAGGGCGTAAAGGCTTCTGGGGACGGGGCGGTATAGAATTTGCCGCAGGCATACTCATTCCTCTGGCGTTCATTTTACTGTAAGACCGTTCGATTGCCATACGAAGATTCCGTGAAGGGATGCCGCCTTTCACGGAATTTTTGTATGATAAGAATTTCTAATAATCTGAAAAATAGCACCCCCGAGAACCAGATTCATGCTGTAAAGCGAGTATCTTTGTAGCCTATCGTGGAATAGACTGTATCTATTTCTGCTTCCTCGCCCACAGGCCGGCCCTTTCCTATGATGAAGTATACAGCCTGTGTGCCGCAAGGTGCGGCAAGAGGGAAAAAAGAATCGGCGATATTCGCTCTCTTGTCAGTATGATGCAGCCACGATTTTCATTTATTTCCAATTTATAAAACCATAAAGATATGAGAATAAAACATGTAATAGGAATAGCCTTCACCTGCATGGTGTTCATCTTTTCGTGCCAAGCCCAAAGCTCCACCGAGAGTCATGCAGGAAAAAACAAGCAAGAACAGAAAATCAAGCCCCGCCACTTGACCAAAGCGGAATTCCTCTCGAAAGTGGCGAACTATGAGAAAACGCCCGACAAGTGGGAGTACTTGGGCTCGAAGCCTTGCATTATCGATTTTTACGCTACATGGTGCGGTCCTTGCCGAAAGTTGGCTCCGATATTGGAGGAGATTGCCGGAGAATATGCCGGGAAAATCGATGTCTATAAAATAGATGTGGATAAAGAACCTGAGCTTGCCGCCGCCTTCGGTGTACAGAGTATCCCTACATTACTATTTTGTCCGATGAAGAATCAACCGCAAATCGCCGCCGGATTCATGGATAAAGCCACCTTACAGAAGGCTATTAAAGAGGTACTGCTCGTAAAATAACAACTCGCCGAAAGTTATCGATATTCAACTCACCCAGCTCTACGTGACATCACACTCTACGTTTTGTCTTAGTGGAGAGTGATGTTTTGATATGTTTCCTCTGCTAAGGATATTTCTTTAACCCCTCCGTCCAGGACACCTCCCCTATATTTTGCTATGCAAAACACAGGGGAGGAGGGTAATACTTTCCTGTGTATCGTGTTTGTTCTTCTCCCCCTATTACTGGGCGACACCCCGTAATACCACGGGACACGGCAGGGGGAGAGGATTGAAACGTTACTTTGAGTGGCCACCCATTCCGGCTCCGCATAACATCTCCCCTATCGAATTTCACTGACCTCATTCGGGACGAATAAAGTTCACAAAGTTCAGTAAAAAACACACGAGCGGTTCGGTAGGATAAAAAGCCGAACATACAACTACCCATATCGCACAAAGAGAGAATATCAAGTGAGAAATACCGCACCTCATTGCAGTCCAACAAAAAAGTTTCATTCGTAAAGAGTTATGAATGAAACTTTTATTATATTTATAGCCAAATACAGTTAAGAGAAAACGATAGAGCATATCTTATATGAAATATTACATTGAGCTTTTTACCTTATTGTTATTTGTCGGATGTATACCAAATAGATGCTATACAATCTATCAAATCGATAACGGTGAAGACTATCTACAAGACGGAATGCGCCGCATTGTAGACAGGCAAAGGGCGTATAGGGTATGTAAATGAAAAGGGTGCAATTATCATCAAACCTCAATTTGCTTTTGGTTTTCCTTTTAAAGACGGACGTGCAAAGGTTACAAATAGAGGAGAAAAAAAAAAGTAGTACCAAATTCAAAAGGAGAATATCATTATTGGGAAAGTGATAAATGGTTCTATATAGACAAGAGGGAGTATCACTTCCTCAATTTAGCGTTATGGAATGGATCCCGACGCAAGTTGTAGACGATAAAGAAAATAGACAATATCGGATTGGTTTTATAGGATTGGCCAGATGGTTCTATTTACCTTATGACAACTCTAACGATTGGATAATAGTAAAAATAAAGGAGGCCATCGAAAATATTTCGATGATAGAAGTCACACTGTTAAACACAAATACCATTATTGACGTTCAACACAGCTATAAAGAACGGCCAAACAGCCTTTTTATAAATAATCCCTCACTATAAGAAATCACTGTAAATTTTATTCTTTTTTGTCTTATAAAAACTAAGGATAAAGAGAGGTCTTATCTTCGCTTCATACCCCTTGCCCTGCGGGCACTCCCCCTATCTCATCTGCGATGAGCAGAGGGAGAGTATTAAAATGTCACTTTGAATGGCCTTTCTGTGCTTTCTTTTTTGCTTTGTGAGTACTTTCTATTCCTTTACAGAAACATAGGGGAGAGAGTGTGTGATGTTTTGATATGCTTCCTCTGCTAAGGATATTTTTAACCCCTCCGTCCAGAGGACACCTCCCTATATTTTGCGTTGCAAAACACAGGGGAGGAGGGTAATACTTTCCTGTGTATCGTGTTTGTTCTTCTCCCCCTATTGCTGGGCGACACCCGTAATACTACGGGACACGGCAGGGAGGAGGTTCAAAATACCATTCCAATAGTGTCACACCAATCTATCGCTGTTTTAAAAGAGGGGGGTGAATATCCGGCAATGCTACATAGATACGAGAGAGAAAAGAAAAGTATTTTCCACCATTCGGAGATATATAGGTAAAAAATAAGCGAACGTATCAAAAACGACATAGCGAACGTTTCTTATTCTTCGTCTCCCCCACAAACGGAGGGCAATGCGCGCACAGCCTTCGGCATCGGCAAGTGCATAGTGATGGCGGTCGAAGGGAATACCCAAATAGGCACAAACCGTGGGTAGCCGGTAATTGGCAATGGACGTGCGGGAATAACCCGACGAGCCTGTCGGAGGGTACAGAGAAATGTCCCGTAGGTATAATCAATGCCATACATGCGACAGGCAGCCCGAAGCACCCGTTCGTCGAAAGCCTTGTTATGGGCGACGAAAGGTAACCCCTCGACCCACGGAACGATCTCGCTCCATACTGCGTCGAACGTGGGAGCCCCGCAGGTATCGGCCGGATAGATGCCGTGTACTTGTTCGGAAAAACGGCGGATATAGTAATCGGGTTCGGGACAAACCAACCGATGCATGCGTTGCGTTATTTCCCCGCCACGCACGACCACAAGCCCCACGAAACAAATACTCGTAGGCTCGTAATTGGCGGTTTCGAAATCTATGGCGACAAAATTTTTCATGCGATTATTCTTCGGGTAAAGATACGGAAAAAACAAGATTATCGCATTATCGAAATTTCTTCCTGCAAATTTTGTCATACATGAGATATGCTCTACCTTTGAAGCAGGAAACGGATTTGCCCTATTCCTACTCCCGAATTTAAGAAAAACGAATATGAAAATAGGTATTATCGTAGCCATGCAAAGCGAATTGGAATGCGTTCGCTGTTTACTCGAAAATCCTCGGGAAGAGCAGCACGGTTCGTCTTTGTTCATTATCGGCACGAATGGGAAACATGAACTGATTCTGACACAAAGCGGAATAGGGAAAGTATCGTCGGCCATACGGACTTACGAACTGATAGACCGATATGCTCCCGACTGCATACTGAACACCGGTGTCGCCGGAGGTATAGACCGATCGATGCATGTCATGGACATAGTGGTGGGTAGCGAAATCGTTTACCACGACGTTTGGTGCGGAGAAGACTGTGCATGGGGGCAGATAGATGGACTTCCCGCCCGGTTCCACAGCGACCCGGCATTGGTGGAAAAGGCTTTGAAAGTATCGACCGACTTGTCTCTCTATAAAGGATTGGTTTGCAGCGGCGACCGTTTTATCACCGATCCGGCGGAACTTTCGCAAATCAAAGGGCTTTTCCCCGAGGGCATGGCCGTAGATATGGAATCGGGGTCTATCGCACAAGTATGTTACTTACGTCACGTTCCTTTCCTGAGCTTCCGTATCATTAGCGATACACCGGGTGTCGACGGCCATATAGACCAGTATAACAATTTCTGGGAAAATGCGCCTCATCGTTCTTTCGAGATTTTAACCCAACTCATCAATGTGTTGTAAAACGAAAAAACAATCGATATGAAAAAAGATACCGAGCTTTACCATCGACCATATCCATTTATTACGTGGCATTTACGTTTCCCGTAAAGATTATTTGGGCGACCACGTCGTAACGACTTTCGATATTCGAATGAAAGAACCCAACCGGGAACCGGCCATCGGTTACGGTGCGTTGCACACGATCGAACACTTAGCCGCCACATTTTTGCGGAACCACCCGGTATGGGGCGACAAAATCGTATTCTGGGGCCCGATGGGGTGCTGTACAGGAAATTATTTCCTAATGCAGGGTGACCTCGAATCGAAAGACATTGTAGAACTAATGCGGGAGACATTCCGATTTATTCGCGACTTCGACGATGAAGTGCCGGGAGCCGCTCCGCGCGACTGCGGGAATTATCTGCTGCACGACCTGCCTATGGCTCGATGGGAGGCAGACAAATATCTGCGCGAGGTTCTCGACGTTATCGAGGAAAAGAACTTGGTTTATCCTACTATCGAAAAATAGTGGGGAGATTGTAGATTTAACCCCCTCGCCCCTGCGGGCACTCCCCCTATCTCATCTGCGATGAGCAGAGGGAGAGGATTAAAAGCGTCGCTTGTTACAATCCGACGAGTTTTCTATCAAAACATTCTAACCTTCTCCCCTGCCGTGTCCCGTGGTATTACGGGGAGTTGCATTAGAAATATAAGAGAGACACCGAAGATACAGTAGTTTCTTAGGAGAGGGGTTGAAAGGATTTCATAAAATTTTTTGGCTGTAAAGATTAACCCCTCCGTCCAGAGGACACCTCCCCTATCTCATCTACGATGAGCAGAAGGAGAGGATTAAAATGTCACTTTGAATGGCCTTTTTGTGCTTTCTTTTTGCTTTGTGAGTACTTTCTATTCCTTTACAGAAACATAGGGAGAGAGTGATGTTTTGATATGCGTCCTCTGCTATGGATATTTTTTAACCCCTCCGTCCAGAGGACACCTCCCCTATATTTTGCTATGCAAAACACAGAGGAGGAGGGTAATACTTTCCTGTGTATTGTGTTTGTTCTTCTCCCCCGCCATGTCCCGTAGTATTACGGGGAGTTACGTTAGCAATATAAAGGAGACACCTCAGAAACAGTGGTTTCGAGGAGAGGGGTTGGGGGTATGACAATCCTATCTGATTTCCTATCGGGCTGGTATTTTTATAAAAATTAGTCTCTTTTTCCTTATTATTCCACACAAATTGAGTATTGGGCGACCATAAAATCCCTATAACTAGGTATTTCGAAAGCTCGCCGAAAGTCGTTACTTTACATCGTGAAAAATTAAAGAATAAAACGATGAAAAAAAATTGGAATATTTTATGGTTCTTCCACAGGTACTACCGAGAGTATAGCCCATACAATCGCACAAAAGTTGGGTATCGCCTCGAACGACGTACACGATGCTTCCAAACTGACCGGAGAAATGGTAAAGGAATACGACGTATTGGTATTGGGTACATCGACTTGGGGCTGCGGAGAGTTGCAAGACGATTGGTACGACGCTGTGAAGGTGTTGAAAAAAAGGCTGGCCTGAGTTCGAAAGAGGTCGCACTCTTCGGGTGCGGAGACTCGGAGTCGTACTGCGACACGTTCTGTGACGGAATAGGCGTACTGTATGAGGAGCTGAAAGGGACGGGCTGTAAGTTTATCGGTAATCACGTACCGACGGGCGATTACAACTTTTCCTCTTCTACGGCAGTTGTAGACGGTGAATTCGCGGGGCTTCCCCTCGACGAAATGAATGAATCGGACAAGACCGAAGGTCGCATCGATAACTGGGTAAAAAGTTTGAAAGATTAACCTTTACAACCGGCATCCCATGATTACGTGCAATGCCTATCCGGCCGAATTGAAAGTGTTTCTGAACCACGTGTATGAATACAAGAAGGGTGTTCGCAACATGGTTCTTTATACGACGAACAAAAAATATGAAGAGTTTGCCGTCAGTCGATTGAACAGCCAAAACATAGATTATTGCATTCAACCGATCGGCTGTAATAAAATCAATCTGTTTTTCGGCCGCAGGGAGTGTATCGAAGTGATTCAATCCATGACTTCCCGACCTTTGAACGAACTGACACCAGAGGAGGATTTCATATTGGGAGCTATGCTGGGTTACGATATTTGCGGACAATGTCTCCGCTATTGCAAGCGCAAAGCCAAATGAAATAATTATAAAATCCCCCAAAAGCCAGATCTAATTCGCGGGGAAAGAAAAATCCAAAACATTGGAGTTTGTTTTTAGTTAGTAAAGAAACACCGCCCCGTGAGGAGCGGTGTTCTCTGTTTTTATCGAATAGGTATCTGTATCTTCCTAAAAAGGGATTCAGGTCTCAGGAGGACATCAGAGGAAATTTTCTTTTTATACACCTCAACCCCTCTCCGAAGAAACTACCGTATCTTCGGTGTCTCCCCTATATTACTAACGTAACTCCCCGTAACGCTACGAGACACAGCCGGAGAGAGGTTGATATCCGCTTCTGTTTCCTTTTCTGCCAGTATTTTTTTCAACTCCCTCGCCCTACGGGCACTTCCCCCCTATCTCATCTACGATGAGCAGAGGGAGAGGAGACCTGAATCTGTCATCTCCACGGTCGGTATTTTCTAACCCCTCCGTCCTGCGGACACCTCCCCTATATTTTGCTATGCAAAACACAGAGGAGGAGGTTAATACTTTCCTGTGTATTGTGTTTGTTCTTCTCCCCTGCCGTGTCCCGCAGCATTGCGGGGTGTCACACAGCGGTATAGGGGGAGTGCCCGAAGGGCGAAGGAAGCCCCCGATAACAGTAAAAGAAATGTAAACAAACTCTCCGGAAAGACTGGAATGTGGTTATCGACAAGAAATTCATCGCTAACCCTTTTGTTTTTCTACTGAACCGGATTCGGCGGGTCTTACTTCAAACGGGCGAGGACTTCTTTCATACGGCGCATGGCTTCGGTGATATTCTCCTCAGAAGTGGCATAAGACAGACGAAGATAATTGGGAGCCCCGAAAGCATCGCCCGCCACCGTTGCGACATGACCTACTTCGAGGATATACATCGCCAAATCGGAAGAGTTGTTTATCTTGCGTTCGCCGTCGGACTTCCCCAAATAGTGGCTGACCTCGGGGAAGAGATAGAATGCTCCTTGCGGATCGTTTACTTTTTAAGCCGGGTATTTCTTTTTGCCAAACGTACGACCAAATCGCGACGGTGTTGAAATGCTTGTCTCATGGTTTCTACGCAACCTTGCTCTCCGGCAAAAGCGGCAGCCGCGGCTTTCTGTGCGATAGATGATGCTCCCGATGTGTATTGTCCTTGCAATTTGTTGCAGGCTTTGGCAATCCACAACGGAGCAGCGATGAACCCGATACGCCAACCGGTCATCGCATAGCCTTTGGAAACCCCGTTGATAATGACTATCCGCTCTCGAATAGAGGGGAATTGCGCGAGACTTTGATGGGCTCCCACATAATTGATGTGTTCGTATATTTCATCGGAAATGACGAATACCTGCGGGTGGCGTTCCAAAACGGAGGCCAACGCTTCCAACTCTTCACGGGAATAGACACTGCCGGTAGGGTTGGAGGGCGAACAGAGAATGAGCAGCTTGGTCTTGGGCGTGATAGCGGCTTCGAGTTGGGCTGGTGTCATCTTAAAATCCTGTTCGATGCCCGTCTCGACAATCACATTCTTTCCTTCGGCGAGTTTAACCATCTCTACATAACTTACCCAATACGGGGCAGGGAGGATTACTTCGTCTCCCGGATTGACAAGGGCAAGAATCGTGTTACAAATGGATTGTTTGGCTCCATTCGAAACGACAATCTGTTCAGGAGTAAAATCGAGTCCGTTTTCGTTTTTGAGCTTCGCACAAATGGCTTGCCGCAAATCCATATATCCCGGAACCGGCGAATAGTGCGAAAAATTATCGTCTATCGCTTTTTTCGCGGCATCTTTAATATGCTGGGGTGTATTAAAATCGGGTTCTCCCACACTCAGATTAATCACATCTACTCCTTGGGCTTTCAGTTCACTACTTTTTTGTGACATCGCAAGCGTTTGCGAAGGAGCAAGAGCTGCCAAACGATCGGATACTTGATTCATGAGAATTATTTTTTATATTGTTACACTATGCAAAGATAACGCAAAGATGGACAGTGACCAATTTATCCGGCCATACCGAATGCTGTTTATTTTGCTTCTTGCGCAAAGATACGTAAAGGAAACCAATTCGACAATAATTAACGACATTCTATCGCAAATTTCTTTCCCAGAATAATTTTTCGGAGCAAATAGCCAGAGCACCCACAGGGCGAATGGGTTAGATTTACAATAAAAAATCCTATACGCTGTCTTTCTTTTAACCCCTCTCTTCGTCGCTTTCGCGCCTCTGTGTCTCCCCTATATTTTGCGTCGCAAAACACAGGGGAGAAGGTTAAATACAATCCATCTCATTCGCTAAAACAATGCGACAGAAAGTCATTAAAATCTTTCCCATACCATGCCCCGCAGCATTACGGAGTCTTTCTGTGTAATATAGGGAAGAAGAACAAACACGATACACCGAAAGGTATTACCCTCTTCCTCTGCTCATCATAGATAAGATGGGGGAGCACCCGATAACAGTAACAGAACTGTAAATCAAACTCTCCGAAAAGACTGGAATATAGTTATCGACAAAGGTTTCATCGCTAAAATTCAGGTCTACCCCACGGATTTTCTACTAAACCAAAATCAGATTTATTCAACCGAATCATAAAAAACTCCCTCTATTCGAAAATTATGAAAGCCGAACAGAGGGAGCCTAAAAAATACATTAATTCAGTAGCATATCTCTTGGTTATTATTCTAAATAACTTAAAACAAAGAGTTTACTTTACAATAATTTCTAATAACAAAGTAGTAGTATAAGTAGTAAAAATCCGTTATGTTCCAGAAGTCACTAACGTTGCGATTGTCTTTACGACCTCGCCTTCATAACTCATCGGAGACATAACCGGCTCATAGTCAAACGGTATAAATTCAGAAACTTGTGCTGTCGCAAAATTATGATCCGCATCGATGAATAAAGTCAATTTTGCCCCAGCCTTGTGGCCTACCGCCCGCTGTAACGTATCGATAGATTGAAAATTACCCGACTCTACCATTTGTTTTAACCGTGAAACTTCGGCGCTTTCGAAAAGTAGTTCATATTTTTTCAACACTTTTCCAGTAGCCCGACAAACAGCTATCTTATTCCCCACTGCAACTCTTATCAATCCATATATAAGGAGTCCCGCACCCAACACAATCAAAAAGAGTTTGAGGGAGGACTGAGGATCGGAAACAGCAGATGAACCTACAAAAGCGAGTATAGCAATTACCAGTGCAACAATACCATTTACAGAAATTTTCTTTTTTCATTTCAATATAATGATTTTCCATAAATTTAGAAGAAGCAGTTTCCTTTTCTATATTTTCCATTTGATGATAAAACTAATTGAATCGTAATAAAATAATTGGTAGTTAAAATTCCACGAAACTATTTTGATTGCTTAAATCGACAAATCGCAAAATAGTTCCTAAGTGCCGAACCTCAGATAGTATATGGAATCAAACCGAAAAGACGATATCTCTGCCGGATTTCCAAGCCTCTGAATCTGCGAGCTATCTCTTTTCTATCGCATTCCAGCAAAACAGGAATACGAATATACGCACACTCCATACAGCCAGAGAATCGTATCATCGGGATACCAGACTATTCCAATTATATGTATATGCAGGCTCTTTCTCGCCACACTCATACATGCGACAAGAAAACCGGGTGAGGCACTCGACTCCCCGTGAACAACAGCTACCCACCGTTATTCCGCTAAATCAACATTTTACAAAGGGAATATAGATAATGTCCGTCATAGCACAACTGTGCCTTATATTTATCATAACAATCCTCGACGACCTTCTCCCAAAGGTCTACTAACTGACAATATAATTGCTGCTCATATAAAAATGCGATATTTTCTCCTACTTTCCCTGTTATCGGAGAAGACGGAAAGCGTGAAACATTCACGCATAGCCCTCTTTCTACCGGAATAATCGCCGTAAAACTCTGCATAGGTAGGGACTGTGCCCGAACATCGATAAGGCTATAAGGATAAGAGGGGTCTTGCGGTTTCACAAGCTCATTGTCGGCTCCTGCCGACAAAAAGATAGCAGAAGTAAGCCCGAATATAACGGCAAACAAGAAGGCTACTATTTTTTTCTCATGAAACCTTTCATGTGACAAACGTATAAAAAATCTTCGAGATTCACAAGAATCGGTTCTATGATATATATTTACATTAACGCACGTGTAATCAAATGACATGACTAAACGGGCGATCGGTATGGTCGAAAAGGAAGAAAACGGAGTTTAATACGGCTCTTTCTATTGACTTTGAGACTGCCCCCCAAATCCTAACCGAAAGGTTATCTTTTCAAAATTGAATTTCACCCCATTGCAAGAATATCCTTTTCTTGCCTCTCCAATAAATATTTTCTCCCATAACCATGCGATATATCCTCGCAAGCGGACTTCTCGACAGAGAGCAACACCGTGCAGCATCATATTTTCAAGATATGCGAGCCTGTCGAAGTGGTTATACGCACAATGCGCATAGCTCCTTCGGGGATATGAACAGGCTCCACGGGCCGATTTTTCCTCTTTAAAACAGTACCGTCGACAGCAAACACCTCTACACAAACGACTCCTTCACCGATAATAGCGATACTGCGTGTGAAGGGATTGTAAATATAGGGCACGGTGTTTTTGCTTTTCGGTAGCTCTACCCCTGCCAACAGCGACTCCATACCGGTTTTGGCATCGATGTGAGATCCGGGGAGCCGATGAGCTTTCGCACGAGATCGAAGTCGAGCCGAGGATTGGCTTGCAACCACAATGCCATAATGCCGGTGACTACCGGCGTCGCCATCGATGTCCCGCACATTGCCCCCAATAATTGGTACGCCCGGGAATCAGGGCATCGACCTCGGTATAAGCCAAGTCTTCGCGATTTACATTGTAAGATGCCGCATAATTATTGATCGCCGAAATAATGTGTGCACCCGGTGCGAGCACATCGGGCTTGTCCCGTCCATCAAATGTGGGTCCCGTACCGGAAAGGGGATACCTCTCGCCCACAGTCCAATCGGAGGCTCGTTCCGTACCCTGTAAATTGGTAAACTTTTCCCGCGACACATAAGCTCCCACCGATATGGGAATTTGCCCACAAGCGGTCGCCGCCATCGTGCTCGCGTTGGAGCCATTATCAAGTTCCCCGTAATCGCAACATGCAATGTATTTTCCGGCAGCGCCCGTCACTGAGAGGTTCCATTTCTGCCCGTCTTTCAACGGGGCATAGAGGTTGATGCTCACACCTCGCTGCAAACCATCGGCATCTTTCATGGGAGAAAGCGAGACGAGCGAATAGTCTTTTTCACCGGTTATATTCTCGTGACTTACCGATTCGGAGGCATCGGAACGAATCGAAGTTTCAAAAGCGACTCCATCGCTACCTACCAACGAGAGGGTCACTTGAAATGCAGATGTGGTCGAACACCCGATAAAGATATTTTCACGCATGTGCGATGGCGGAGTAAACGATGTGTTAATCACCTCACCCTGCCCCGTGGCCTCGGTCACAATCGTGGAGTTGCGATGCCCCTCGTTACCGGCCGCAATCGCCATAAGGCATTTTTTGCCGCTTTTATCGAGCAGCTCGTCAATCATCGATGCGATAGGATCAGTCCCATCTTTGAAGCCTATGACCGTACCCATACTAAGATTTATAGCTATCGGTTTCTTCTCTTTCTCGGCATAATCGAGCAGATAGGCAAGGGCATCTATAATTCCGGATTCGCTCTTGTCGGTCGCCACTACCACAATGTCGGACTCCGGCGCCATACCTTTATACACATCGGCCGAAGGAAGCCGCGATCGCAGCCACATGAGTGCCATGAGTGTCTCTCGAAACATCATGAGCCGCAGAGCGAATCAGTTCCGGGGTATCGAATACCACACCGTATCCCATAGAAGGAGTGTTTCCGTTCCTACCGCTCTGATCCCATACATGAATAATGCGGCTGTTGCCTTCGGCATCGCGAAATGCAGGGTGCATGAAATCAAAACCCGTATCAATCACCCCTATCAGCACGCCCTTTCCCGTGAAACTGCGAGGGAAATCGGGAAGACCTACATGAAGAGCATCCACTTGCGAATACTCACGCGCGAGGTCGGTCATAGCTCTCACCGTATTTCCGACATCAACATTCTCGACGTCAGCATCTTCCGCAAAAGCCACCAACGATCTCATCGGGATTACCGCTGTGGCTAGGTTACCCGTCACCACATTGAACGCCACTCCATAATCCGCAGCAAGCCTGTCGAGGTCGGCCTCGTCGCAAAGTCTCACTATGGCATGTATATTCTCATCGGCAGACCGCAAGGCCGGTGATGCCCGATGAACACGGGCAATCGTGGAGGCGGTGAGCTTCGAGGGATAATATACCGATTGAAACGGCTGCGCCGAAGCCATAAAGGCCAACGCAGCCGTAACCATACATACAAATTTCTTTCGCATTATCATAAGTCGATGATATTATAATGCAGAGAGAGCAAGGGGAACCGACAGCATGCGATTCCCCTTCACTTTCCCGTTACTTTTTAGAACAAAAATTTTTGAACCGTGCGATTGCCTCCGTCTGTAACCAAAGCAACTATGCATACTCCCTTACCGGGCACCGTAACGCAGTCGCCATCGGAGACAACAGCCGTCACGATCGCCTTACCGGTAATATCGTAAACACTGAGGTGGGCTTTTTCACCTGTTGCCGATACCACCACCAAGCGGTCGCCCTCTTTAATAATCTCAATTCCGGCAGTCGCACCAGCAGACTCGATACTGCCCGTTCTGTCGATTTCCCACAGAAGAGCCGGGAATCCGTTGGCTCCTGCGCCCCATGCATTGGCAGAGAGGTTGGCATTGAGTTTAGCAATCATATCGGCAGCTTTCATTTCTTCTTCCGTAACGGCGGTCACACCGGCCTGTTCGCTCAAAGGCTTGCAGCCAGTGAGCGCTTCGACATAGTAACAATCGGAAGCCGAAGATTTTTCCAATTCTGAACAAATAGGGCTTTTACCGGGCAAGAAAGAAGAACCTGCTTCCGCCTCGACAGAACCGATAGCATAACAGTTGTAGACTGTGGATTGCTCGGCCCAACCGACAATACCGCCTACCCAATAGGCCAATGGGCACGAGATTACAGCCGAAGAATAACAGTTTTGAACATTCGACATACTGACAGACCCGGCAATACCACCGGCAAACGAATGTCCTACCAACTTACCGGTATTTACACAACCGGAGATCGTCATAGCTACCTCGGCAGCACCCACGATGCCTCCGGCGTTCATACTGCCCCCGTTCACCAAACCCATGAAGCGGCAATTTTCCACCTTGCCACCCGAGCCGTAACCAACAAAACCGGCCACACAGTCAAAGTCACTACCTTCAATCGTAACGTTATTTCCAAGAATGAGATTACAGATGTAAGTCTCTGGGTAAGAGATTGCAAAAAGTCCCACTCCCCCAAGAGTGGGATCGGCGTTATTATTTACGATCGTGAGATTGTCGATGGTATGAAAATCGCCATCGAAAGTGCCACGGAACACTTTTGACTCTCTGACCAACTCGGGGTTCTCTTGTGTCGTATAGTCATTATAGTTACCAATCGAAGGCATTTGCTTGCCAGCCATGTCCAAATCGGCTGTCAAGCGGAAAAATTTTCCTTGATAGGTTTCACCGGCTGTCACTGTTTGTTGCAAATGTGACAATTGCGCCTCATTTTCAATCAAGAACGGGGTTTGTTCCGAACCATCGCCCTGAGTCCAAGCAGTGGCATCACCATTCCATGCGGCATAACTTGAAAGAGAGATGCCCATCACCATTACAAAAGACAATTTTTTGTAGAGATTTCTCATCATAATTAAAATTTAGTTTATGTATAATTTTTCAAAAATATAGTCAACAATCCGATTGCACTTTAATCGGTTATCTTCTTATCTAACACTTATCAAACCAAACAGCTTTACAGCATTCTCCTAAGCCTCATGAACATCTAAAAACATTAGGGAGCACTTTCTCCATTTTTTATTAGAATCGGTGGCAAGTTACATAAAATAATATTAAGGCACAAGAAACAGAATGAAAAATTATACTTTACAATATTACACAAATATTGTTATCTCAACTAAAATAAGACGAAAAGGTTGAATAAATAAACCGAATCGCATAAAATCTATATTTCTCTAACCAACCCGACCTTGCCCAAAGCCTAACAAGGCAGATGAGCCTCACCTTATATAATATAAAGCACAGAGCAGCCAATAACAGAGAGTTATAAACTGCCTTAATGAGGTGAGGGGTTGGGAAAGAGCCTTTGATTATAGATTTAACCCCCTCGCCCTACGGACACTCCCCCTATCTCATCTGCGATGAGCAGAGGGAGAGGAGACCTGAATCTGCCCCCTCCATTGGCGGTATTTTCTAACCCCTCCGTCACTGCGCGACACCTCCCCTATATCTTGCGCCGCAAAACACCCCTCAATGCTACGGGGCACGGCAGGGGAGGAATAAGAAGTTGTTTTAAATTTATTGAGAAATAATATTATCATTGCAAACAGGTATGTTCCGGCCATATTGAGCCCCAGTCTCGGACTAAATTTAAAACAGCTTCTCAGATGTCTCTGCGCATATTCTTTTTCTCCCTATCTGCGAATACGAGAGTTAAAAGGACACCCCCACTAATTCTCGACTGAGCCGAAAAACTTATAACTTGACTTGCTTTCAACCGCAAAAAACGAGCCTCATCACTGCCCCGGAATGAAACTTGACAGGATTCGCACCTTATTTTCCACTTACAATTTGAAACTTTTTCGAAAACTCGACTTCCTCGGATCGCCGTCTGCCGAACCGATACAGATTACACCAAAAAACTTACCAAGAGAGAGCTTTCCCACCGTTCCCCTCCGGTGTTTTTTTAACCAAAACGTTTCAGAATTTCTGCATATCGACCAAGCGTTTATAATAGCGGTCGAGTTTTATCAATTCGTCATGACGACCCCGTTCCACAATTTCGCCTTCGTGCATGACGCAAATTAAATCGGCATCTTTTATCGTGGAAAGACGGTGAGCTATTACCAGCGTAGTGCGATTACGCATAAGGTTCTCCAAAGCCTCCTGTACCAACCGTTCCGACTCGGTATCGAGAGCCGAGGTCGCCTCGTCGAGAATAAGAATAGGAGGGTTTTTCAGTATTGCACGGGCTATACTCACACGTTGTCGCTGCCCGCCCGAAAGACGGCTTCCCCGGTCGCCAATGCAGGTATCGTATCCTTGTTCGGTCGCCATGATGAAATCGTGCGCATTGGCGATTTTTGCCGCTTCGATGACTTGCTCCATCGTTGCGTTTTCCACCCCGAAAGTTATATTGTTGTAGAAAGAATCGTTAAAGAGAATGGCTTCTTGATTGACATTTCCCATCAATCCCCGCAAATCGTGCACTCTGAAATCTTTGATATTGATTCCGTCGATATAAATTCCCCCTTCATTCACGTCGTAAAAGCGTGGTAAAAGGTCGGCCATCGTAGATTTTCCGGAACCGGACTGCCCTACGAGAGCGACCGTCTGTCCCTTTTAATGGAAAGGTCGACGTGCTTCACAACATTTTCGGTACTATACCGGAAAGAGACTCCCCGATATTCTATCCCTCTTTCATTTCCTTCAATTCTACCGGATTCTTCGGGTCTTGTATGGGATTCACCGCCGACAGAATGAGATCGACCCTCACCATAGAGGCTAACCCTTTCTGTATGGAGTAAGCGGCTTTGGACAAATCTTTCGCCGGATTGATAATGCTGTAAAAAATAACCAGATAGTAAATGAACGAAGCGGCATCGATACTGCTCGTTCCCGACAAGATGAGCGAGCCGCCATACCAAAGGACGATACAAATGGTACACGTGCCTAAAAATTCGCTCATGGGATGCGCCAACGACTGCCGGCGGTTGATTCGATTGGATATGCGATAAAAACGATTGTTATCGTCGTGAAACCATTTTATCATTTTATCCTCGGCATTGAAGGCCTTGACAATGCGCAACCCGCCCAAAGTCTCCTCTATGATAGACATCAACAATCCCCATTGATTCTGCCCTTCGAGAGAACGACGTTTCAGTTTCTTACCGACTTGTCCCATAATGTATCCTGCCGTAGGAAGCAGAATCAAGACAAAAAGAGTAAGTTGCCAACTAATGGCGAACATGGTCGCCAAACAGACAATAATCATAATGGGATTCTTGAACATCATATCGAGCGATGCCATTATCGAATTTTCTATCTCCCCTACATCTCCCGACATACGAGCCATGACATCGCCTTTCTTCTCACTGGTGAAAAAACCGATAGGCAAACTTACTACTTTTTCATACACATAATTGCGAATATCGCGCACGATTCCCGACCGAAGCGGTATCATGAAATAGGAGCTCAAATAGGTAGCGGCCGTCTTGAAAAAGGTCATCACCATTAAAAAAACGCCCAATATCAGCAGGGCGAAACCGGCTCCTTTTTCATCGATTATGGTTGTAATGTAATAATAGAAATTATTTATCGCTACATCTTTAATGGAACCCGATCCCCATTCCATAAAAGTATAAGAAGCCTGTTTGAGCTTGAACAATATTTCCAATATAGGAATGATAAGGGCAAACGAGAAAAGCGTCAAGACCGATGCCAAAATATTGAAAAAGATGTTGAGGGCAAGGTAATATTTATAGGGGGGCACAAATCGCCGGAGTATGGAAAAAAAATCTTTCATGCTTCACATATTGAGCCCGGACAGAACCGAGCAGTTTACGGCTGCAAAGATAACACAAATACAAAGATAGCAGAAACAGGAGCTTAAAAAGTTTCCAACCGACCCGACAAAGAGCATTTTTCCGAGGAATAACTATTGCACTTTTCTTTCGGAGACACCTCGAAAGGGAAAGAGGTTAATGCCTGTCTCTGTTTCTACTGCGGGTATTTCTTTACCCTCTCGCCCTACGGGCACTCCCCCTATCTCATCTGTGACGAGCAGAGGGAGAGGAGACCTGACTTCTGCCACCTTTACTGCCGGTATTTTCCAACCCCCTCCGTCACTGCGTGACACCTCCCCTATATTTTGTATAGCAAAACACCCCGTAAGGCTACGGGACACGGCAGGGAGGAGGTTTTAAATACCACACCAATAATGTCATTCCAATCCCTCGCTATTCTAAGGAAGGAGTGTGAAATGTCCAGCAATGCCACAATACAATAGGGGAGACACCGAAGAAACGATAGTTTCGAGGAGAGGGGTTGAAAAGATAAGATTAGAATTTTTTTGTTTCTAAAATTTAATCCCCTCGCCCTGCGGGCACTCCCCCTATCTCATCTGTAATGAGCAGAAGGAGAGGAGGCCAGAATCTGTTACCTCCACTGCCGGTATTTTCTAACCCCTCCGTCCGACGGACACCTCCCCTATATTTTGCATAGCAAAACACAGGGGAGGAGGATAATGTAATTCTTGTTTTTTCATTTCAGAAAGATGAAATATATCGTTCTTCTTTATAAGGCAATAAATCAATGCCACGGCTTTCGCCTCTATGAAAGCACTTGTTTCCGATTCTTTCGAAATAAAATCTTGCACAGGCAAAATTATTATAATATTTTTGCACGGATTGCGAAAATAGGCTTATCGTCACATCAAAAGACGGCCAAGCCGTCATTTTCGTTTATCTTATTTTTACCGATAGCGAATTATGGGCGAAGCCGTGCACACTTTATCGATTATCATTCCCGCATATAACGAGGAAAAGACTATTGCAGAACTGCTGCAACGGGTACTCGATACCGATCTGGGGACCGGCATCGAAAGGGAGTTGATCGTGGTGAACGACTGTTCGACCGATTCGACAGAACAAATCGTCGAAGATTTTATCGCCCGCCATGCCGACGCTCCTATCGTTTACTTGAAGCACGAAAAGAATTACGGAAAAGGCATGGCCGTCCGCACGGGCATACGAGCCGTAACGGGCGATTATATCGTCATGCAGGATGCCGACCTCGAACTCGATCCGAACGATTTCAAGAAAATGCTTCCTTTTCTTTTATCGGGCAAATACCATGTGGTATATGGCTCCCGATTTTTAGCAGAGGAAAATTCTCATACTTATTTCAGTTATCAACTGGGCGGGAAATTTTTATCGGTAATGACCAACATTCTTTATCGTCAGCACATCACCGACGAGCCCACTTGTTACAAAATGTTCACCGCCGATTTGCTGAAATCGATTCCTCTCGACTGCGAGGGATTTGAATTTTGTCCCGAAGTGACGGCAAAAGTTTCGAGACTGGGCTACAAAATCAAAGAAGTGCCCATTCGTTATTATCCCCGCTCTATCGAAGAGGGGAAAAAACTGCGTCTGATCGACGGCTTGAAAGCGATAGGCACGCTGTTGAAATATCGTTTCTGGAAAATACCCGAATCATGAAAAATAGCACCACAAGCAAAAAAAACACACCTTCCACCAAGAAGGGTACTGCAACGCCTCAAAAAAGAGGGAATCTCTTTTTCGTGGGTAGCAAAGAACATTTTTGCCGTTGTCATCGTCCTGTTTCTGCTAAACAAATTCGTCCTCGACGTACAACCGGGTTACAACTGGGCATACAACATGCTTCAAAAAAATTTGGAGACTATACGTCATTACTCCCGTACGACGACAGACAACCGATTTGAAATGAAGCTGGGACTTTCTCATGTGTATCTGCGGTACGTGAAAGAGAACACTCCCGAAAACGCCGTTATCTTGTTACTGGGGAAAGAGGCTTTTTACCCCGAAGGAGAAGAACGTATATTCTCGGGCGAACCTTATAACAAACTATGGGCTATCCGGTTCTTATATCCGCGCCGAGTCATTATCCCATCGGAATTAGGTAAAACTCCTTGGAGCGAGAAAATCACACATGTAGCTATCGTCAACGGTCGCGGATACGAATATCTCGACTACGAGGTAGAACAAAAAGCGCCTCACGCCGTATTGCCCATGCACCTAAAACCGTAACCATCATGTTAGTAGTATCAGGAATCATATTGACTTGCCTGTCGGGCCTTTTATTAACAGGAATCATCGGGACGCGTTTTCGTGGACCGAACGCATAGGATTGTCTTTTACTCTGGGTATGACGCTGCAAACCGTTGTGATGGCTTTGCTCGACTTAATGCATATTCCCCTGACCAGTTTTTCGGTTTTATCGGCGGGAGCCGTAACATTCGCCCTATTGATGTTTTTCGTAGCCCGTTACCGAGGATTCGAAAGTTTCCGTATCACCTCGGCTATGCTCGACGACTGGAAACAAGCCAACTTGGTATGGGTATTGCTCATCATACTCATCGGTTATTGCGAATACATGAATTTCTCGAAATGCATGTTTTTCCCTCCCAGCGACCGGGACAGCCTCGCGGCATTCGACACCTTAGGTTTCGTGGCGGCACAAGACCACACGTATATGCGCATGAGCTTGTTCGATGCCGATTACAATCCCTCGATACACCGCGCCGGAGGTAGCATAGCATACGCTCCTTTCGTACAAATGAGCTATGCATACGTCTATATATTAGGAGCCGAAACATCGAAGTCGATACCGGCGTTGATGTATTTGTTCTTTGTCATTGCTTTCTACGGAATTCTGAGACGAAATACCGGGAAAACCGTCGCCGCACTGTCTACTCTGTTTATGATGATGGCTCCCGAAATGCTCGCATTCTCGTCGTTATCGACCACCAACGTCATGCAAGCCATTTTCGCAGGATTGGGTATCGCTTATACCGCCAGTTGGCTACGCAGCCGTAACGACGACGAATTGTATGCAGGCGCGTTATTGTTGGGCGCCAATATGTGGTGTCGAAACGAGGGTATCGTATTCATCGGCGCAGCTTGTGTGATATTGCTGATCGATTGCATACGCCGCAAGAGTTATCGAAAAGGATTGTACTTTACCGGATTGTCCCTACCCCGGCCATTATCTGGTTTATTTACATGAAAATCGGGGGCTTATATACCGAAGGCATGGCTATTACCCGCCTGTTCTGGGACGGGGAGAAAGCCGGATTGATCGTAAACGGCTTTTGGGCTTTGTTTACCAATCCCATATATTATGGCTGGACATTCTCGGTATTCGCCATTTTTATTCTCGGGAACAGCTGGTTCATGATTAAAAGGAAAGACAACCTCGCTTTATTGGGAATGATTGTACTGAGCATCGTATTCTACGGACTCGTCGTTTACCACGTGGACTACATATGGGATTCCATACAAAATGTATTGGCCTATTCGGCAAAACGATTCTTTTTCTGCTTCGTACCGATGTGCTGGTATTTCGCTGCCACCACACAAATAGCCCGAAAAGGATCGGAATACATAGAGCGATTTCTATCGCTAAAATAAGACACGGATTTAAGAAACTGTTTTAAATTTATTGAGAATAATATTATCATTGCAAGCAGGTATGTTCCGGCCATATTGAGCCTCCCTGTCTCGCATCTTGAATCCCTTGATTTTTGTCAATAGCCCGCTATTGACTGCATATCTCGGACTCCAATCTGCTTCAAACATAGGTCTCAATCTGTCTCGGAATAAATTTAAAACATCTTCTAAATATTAGCCTAAAAAATGTAAAAAAGCGAGTGGGCATTTAAACTTTGGCGGGGTGTCAAGGTCTTATAAACGTTGTGATCAATAGATTGAGTTTTTCAAGATGAATAAGAGAGGTTTTATTGCCCTATTTCTGTGTATTTTTTTATCGGCCATCGCGCAGAGCGTAGCGGCACAATTTACAATTTCGGGTATCGTTAAAGACAAAAACGACAATCTGCCATTACCACAGGTGAGTATCCGGTTGTTATCGGCGAAAGACAGCACATTCGTTACTGGGATTTCCAGCAAAGACAACGGAACATTTTCTCTGAAAGTCCCGAAAGCGGGGAATTATATTGCCGCATTTTCATTCTTGGGATATAGAACCGCATACGAACCCGTGCAGCTATCGAAAGGGCAGCCTCGAAGAGATTTGGGAGATGTTCTATTGGGTAGCAACGATGTATTGTTGCAGGAAGCCGTAGTGGTGGGTAAAGCTCCCGAAGTGGTAGTTAAAGAAGACACGGTGGAGTTTAATGCCGACTCTTATAAGACACAGCCCAATTCTGTCGTCGAGGATTTGTTGAAAAAACTGCCGGGCGTCGAGGTGGATAGCGAGGGAAAAATAACCCATGCGGGAAAGGAGATTACCAAAATATTAGTGGACGGTAAAGAGTTCTTCTCGGACGACCCCAAAGTGGCGAGCAAAGACCTGCCCGTGGACATCATCGAAAAGCTGCAAGTCGTAGACCGGAAATCGGACCTAGCCCGTTTGACCGGAGTCGATGACGGGGAGGAGGAAACCGTTATCAACCTAACCATAAAAAAAGGGAATGAAACGCGGGTGGATAGGGAACGTAACAGGCGGATACGGCTTGGACGGGCGATATGAGGCCGGGGCTATGCTCAACCATTTCTTCGGAGACAACCAAGTGACCATACTGGCAGGGTCGAACAACACAAACAACATGGGCTTCACCGATATGGGCGGAAACCGGTTTCGCCGATTCGGGGGCATGAACGGTATCAACACCAGCCACAACGTAGGCGTAAACTTCAATGTCGGTAAGGGAGATGCGTTCCGAGTCGGCGGAGATGTCAGTTACAACAACAGTAATCGAGACGTTTTGAAACGTACCGAACAGCAAAACATGTTCGAAGACAGTACCTCGTATTACAGCGGGTATAACAAAATGAAAGACAACGGGCAGAACATCAGGGGAAATTTCAGATTACACTGGGAAATAGACTCTCTGAATACCCTCGAATTCCGCCCAAGATTCTCCGTGGCTCTTTCCAAATCGGACAGCTATGATTCGGCTCTTACTACTGCCGGCGACATAGCCCGCAGTAAAGTAAATTTCAGCGAAAGCGACAACCACAATAAGGGTACAGGGTATGATTTATCGGGCGAATTGATTTATAATCATAAATTCCGTAACCGTCCGGGACGCTCGTTCAGTATACAAGCGCAATATAGTTATAGCGACACAAAAGAGGACGGTTGGACCAAAGCTCGTTACGAATATTACATGTTCGACAAAGACAGTACCAGTACGCTCGACCAAATAGACGACAACCACACGTGGAGCAATGGCTACGGTGCACGGTTTACTTGGACAGAACCGTTGGGCGACGTGAAGAAAGGACGCTTTCTTACCTTTTCTTACCGGTTTCAAGCCAGTTTCAACAATGCCGACAAATATACTTATGACATCTTGAACGATCCTTTCGCCATACCTTACGACACGGTGCGAAACGATGAGCTGAGCAACAGTTTCCGTAACGATTACTATTCACACCGAGCACAAATCGGATTCAAGCAAGTGACGGCCAATTATACCTACGACATCGGGGTGGCTGCCGTCCCTTCGAGTTCTCAATCCATCGACTTGATAAACAGCGACCGCAATATACCCAAGCGCACGGTATTCAACGTAGCGCCCTATCTGCGCTACCGCTACAAAATGGGAAAACAACGCTCCTTGCGTATCGACTACCGTGGCTACTCGTCCCAACCGTCGATGAACCAGTTGCAACCGGTCGAAGACCGTTCGGATCCCTTTGCGTATCGTCGTGGGTAATCCCGAACTGAAACCGGCTTTTCAAAACTGGTTCCGCGCCCGTTTCAACGACTATGACGAGAAGACCCAGAGAGCTATCATGGCTATGGTCAACGGAGGATTCACGACCAACAGCATCATCTCGGAGACTACGTATGATTCCCAAACCGGAGGACAACGGACAACCTATCGCAACGTAAACGGGGTATGGAATGCCGCCGGAATGTTTATGTATAGCACCCCTTTTCGAAACAAACACTGGCAATTAAACAGTTTCAGCAGAGTCAGTTACAGTAACAGCGTAGGTTATAATAATGGTACTCGCAACAATGCCGGCTCGTTCAATGCCGTAGAAAATTTAGGATTGGCATTCCGATCGGATTATTTTGATGCCGAACTTCGGGGAAACTATCGTTATGCTTTGGCAACCAACAGTATGCAAAGTCGGAACGATCAAAGCACCCATAATTACGGAGGCACATTCAATGTAAACGGCTATCTGCCGTGGTCGATAACATTAGGAACCGATATAACTTACAGCGGATCTGCCGGATATTCTGCCGGATACAATACAGAGAGCTGGTTGTGGAACGCACAGGCTTCTTATCAATTCCTGAAAGGGAAAAACGCCACCATCGCTTTGAAGGTGTACGACATCTTGGGACAAAGGAACAGCATACGACGAACCGTCACGGGTAACTATATCCAAGATGTGGAATATAACACACTCGATACTTATGGATTGATAACCTTCACCTATCGATTCAATACATTCGGCGATAAGAAACCCGATATGGATCGTTTCGACCGAGGGCCTCGCGGATATGGGCCACCGCCGGGACACCCGGGTCGTCCGGGAGGGAGACGTTGGTAAAACGGCTCAGTAGAAAATCGGTGAGGATAAACCTGAATTTTAGCGATGAAATCTTTGTCGATAACCATGTTCAGGTCTCTTAGGAGAAGGGCTAAAAAAGATAGAAATCTTTGATCGTAGAATTTAACCCCCTCGTCCTGCGGGCACTCCCCCTATTTCATCTACAATGAGCAGAGGGAGAGTGTCGATATCTTGATGTGTTTTCTCTGTTGTGGATATTTATTTAACCCCTCCGTCTCTTCGTGACACCTCTCCTATATTTTGCGTTGCAAAACACAGAGGAGGAGGGTAATACTTTCCTATATATCGTGTTTGTTCTTCTCTCCTGCCGTGTCCCGTGGTATCACGGGACACGGCAGAGAGGAGGGTATATGTGAAAGTAATTTTTCATATATACTTCTTACAAAATCGATTACACAACCGATTGCCTAATGCACGGTAACCATCGTCGCTCCGAAACCATATTCCCGGAACGAGGCATCTTGACAAGAGCAGTTCTTGTACTTGTCGCGAATTTCTTTCAAGAGAGCATTGCGTAATACGCCTTCACCCTTGCCGTGAATGAAAACGATTTTACGCCCCTTTGTATGGCGATATTGATCGAGGGTCTCTCTGACTTTCCCCAACTGGTAGTCGAGTATTTCGGAATTGGTAAGCCCCGCTGTCGTATCAAGAAGCGCGGAGGCGTGGAGATCTACCTCCACAATAGCCGTTTTTTCGGCATGTTTGACAACCGGTTTACGAAGGGGCATATCGGCACTCTTTTTTTCATCTTCATGGCTTTTTTCGAGATCAGAAGCATCGAACACCACAGGACGCACAGGCATATCGTTCTTCACGATATCGAGCGTCCACGAAGGCTCATCGAAATAGAGACTCTCGCGGAACGTGTGCAACTTGTAAAATTTGTTGGTATCCAAACGATACTCCACAGCGACAGGACTTTTCAACGAGAAATGTTTATCCTTTTTGAAAGCGATGTACTGAATACAGATACGTTCGAGCGAATTGACATCTTCCTGTCCGAACTCTTCGAGCATAACTTGTATATTCGGCTCTACCATACCGGCATAACGGGTACGCCACCCCTCATCGTCCCGGCTGAGGTACGAGAAATAGAGATAGTAATTACTGTCATTTACCAAATAACAGGAAAAGCGGGTCGTATTGAGATGTTTGCTTTCGTCGGGGATATAGGCAAGAGCTATATTCAACTTTTCTCCTTCGGGTCGTTCCTCCACAGCGAACAAATCTTCATCGTCTTCCTCGGGAGCGTATGCCTTTTCTACCGAAGGAACCGTCACGACTTTCGAGGCTGGAACAGAAGCGGCTTTTTTTTCACAGGTTCCGCCGGTTCCACAACGACGCACTCCCGTGCCAATACGGGAGTCTCAAACCCGTCCTCATCGACATAAGCTATATCTTTCGCTATTCTTACCACGACTCCGCCCCCAACAGCATTGAGGTAACGGACTCTATCGCCAACTTTTACCATAATTTCATCATTTTAATATCGACCGCACCGCTGTACCGACATGCGATTTCGCTGTGGCAAACCGTGCTATATTCGGCAAAGTTGCTTATTTTTGCACGATATTCAAAACAGATTATGCAAAAAACTCAGAATATTCGTATCGAAGATTTCAATTATCCGCTACCCGACGAACGTATCGCTAAATTTCCTCTGTCCAAGCGAGACGACTCGAAATTGCTGGTTTACCGAAAAGGAGAAATCGAGGAACATCGATTTCACGAACTACCGAAGGTATTGCCGGCGGATAGTCTGCTGGTATTCAACAATACCCGGGTGATACAAGCCCGCTTGCATTTCAGAAAAGAGACGGGTGCACTCATCGAGGTATTTTGCCTCGAACCGCTCGAACCGCACGAATATTCCCTCTCGTTCCAATCGACCGGCTCGTGCTCGTGGCTGTGCCTCGTGGGAAACCTGAAAAATGGAAAAACGGCGTGCTGACCCAATCGGTGAACATCGATGGTAAAACCGTAAACTTCCGTGCCGAACGAGGATTGCCGCACGGTAATGCGCACGAGGTGCATTTTTCGTGGGACGACTCCGATGTAACCTTCGCCACACTGCTCGACCATGCGGGAGAATTGCCCATTCCCCCCTATCTGAACCGGGAAACGGAAGATAGCGACAAAACGACCTACCAAACCGTTTATTCGAAAATAGAGGGTTCGGTGGCCGCACCGACCGCCGGACTACATTTTACTCCGGAAGTACTGAACAAACTGAAAAAAAAGAACATACCCACTCTCGAACTGACTTTACACGTGGGAGCCGGTACATTCAAACCGGTAAAAAGCGAAACTCTCGAAGGGCACGAGATGCACACCGAATATATCTCGGTGAGCCGCAACCTCATCGATGAGCTGAGCCGTACCGACCGCCGGGTGATTGCTGTGGGAACTACTTCGGTGCGAACGCTCGAAAGCCTCTACTACATAGGGAAAATGTTGGAATATGACCCGAACATTTTACCGGAATCTCTCACTGTGGGGCAATGGCAACCATACGACGGAAGCGAAGAAATAGACTCGCGACAATCGCTCCGCAACATCGTCGAATATCTCGACCGCCGGAATATGGACCGATTGGTAACCGCCACTCAGATTATCATTGCGCCGGGATACCGCTATCACATCGTGCAGGGAATGATCACCAATTTCCATCAACCGCAGAGCACTTTACTACTGTTAGTCTCGGCATTCGTAAACGGACGATGGAGAGAAATATACGACTATGCACTGAGTCACGATTTCAGGTTTCTCAGCTACGGAGACAGTTCGCTATTACTGCCATAAGCCAGTTCTCCATAGAGTGCAAACACAATAAAACGGAGGAAAAAACGTATCTATAATAGATCGGTACAGGATAAAAACGGACGAAAGGCCGTCCGCTTATCGTCGGTTGTATTCAATAAGATACATGAAGATAAAAACGGTACTTTGGGGATTGGCGACAGCCGCATTGCTGGTGTCATGTTCGGGGGGCGAAACTAAGTGTCGCCAACGAACAGTATGCCCGGGGTGAATTTTATGATGCCGCCCAGACTTACCGTAAAGTATACAGCAAGACGAATCCCCGTAAAGAGCGGAAACTGCGAGGAGAAATCGCCTTCAAAATGGCCGAGTGTTACCGTCGCATCAACATGGCTCCGCGAAGTTCTGCCGCCTACCAGAATGCAATCCGATATGACTACCCCGACAGCATGGCTCTGTTTTATTTAGCACGCAGCCAACAGTACGAAGGGAAATACAAAGAAGCTATCAAGAATTACCAAGCCTATTTGGAAACAAATCCGCAAAGCAGTCTCGCCAAAAACGGAATACGGGGTTGCAACTTAGCCCAGCAATGGAAAAAACACCTACACGGTATGTCGTGAAAAAAGCGACCATGTTCAACTCTCGACGGAGCGATTTCGCACCGATGTTTTTAGGAGAAGATTTCGACCAAGTTTATTTCTCCTCGTCTACCGAAAAGGCATTGGGCAAGAATAAAAGCGGTATCACCGGAACCAAAAACTGCGATCTGTTTTTCTCTAAAAAAAACGAGCGGGGAGCTTGGCAAAAGCCCGAACCCATAGAGGGTGACGTAAACACAGAAGACGACGAGGGAGTAATCAGTTTCAGTCCGACGGTACGACCATGTATCTGACCAAAGCTCGTCGCGAGCCTAACGCCGACACATCGGTAGAAATCTATACTTCCACCCGCACCGGCGCACAATGGAGCGCCCCGCAAAAATACGAAATAACGGCCGACACCCTATCGGCATTCGGCCACCCGGCGGTATCACCCGACGGAGAATTTCTTTATTTCGTGTCGGACATGCCGGGCGGTTACGGAGGGAAGGACATCTGGCGCATATCGTTAACCGAGAAAGAGGGTACTCTCGAAAATTTAGGTGTACAAATCAATACACCGGGCGACGAAATGTTCCCCTATATCCGGTCGAACGGCGACCTTTATTTTTCATCGGACGGTCACCCCGGTATGGGAGGGCTGGATATTTTCAAAGCGAGAATGAACGACTCGGGCTTCTGGCAAATCGAGAATATGAAGGCTCCCATCAATTCGCAGGCCGACGATTTCGGCATTACCTTCGGGGAAGAAGAAAGCGGATTTTTTTCATCGAACCGCGGAGACGGACGCGGATATGACAACATATACAGTTTCGAGCTTCCGTCGATAAGCGTATGGATAAGCGGCACAGTCATCGACAAGGACGATGAACCCGTGCCCGATGCAATTATCCGTATCGTGGGTAACGACGGATCGAACCAAAAAAAGAATTTGCCCAAAAAGACGGTAGTTTCCGCTTCAAGCTCGACCGGGGAGTGCACTATGTCATGCTGGCCAGCTGCCGAGGCTATCTGAATTCAAAACAAGAATTTATCTCGGACAACGAAGAGGCCGATGCCGAATACGGTGTTAACTTCGTACTGGCATCTATCAGTAAACCTATTCTCATCGAAAACATATTTTATGACTTCGACCGAGCGACTTTACGTCCCGAATCGGAAACTTCGCTAAACGAATTGGTAAAGATGTTGAACGACAATCCTAACGTATCTATCGAATTGGGAGCACACACCGATTTAAAAGGGTCGGAGCAGTACAACCTGCGATTGTCGGACCGCCGTGCCCGCTCGGTAGTAGACTACCTTATCAAATCGGGCATTAATCCCGACCGTCTGCAACCGAAAGGCTATGGGGAAAGCCGTCCCAAAATCATCACTAAAAAACTCGCCACACAATATCCGCAATTTAAAGAGGGCGATGTACTCGATGAAAAATATATCAACGGGCTCTCTCCGAAGACCAAGAAATAGCCAACCAGATAAATCGGCGTACTGAGTTTCAAGTCCTCTCTATTACGTGGAACTTATATTAGAAGCTGTTTTAAATTTATTGAGAAATAATATTATCATTGCAAGCAGGTATGTTCCGGCCATATTGAGCCCCTGTCTCGGAATAAATTTAAAACAGCTTCTTAATTTCACAGTCCTCTTTAAGTTCAGCAGAAAATCCGTGGGGTAAACCATGTATTTTAGCGATGAATGTGCTTGTCGACAAATACATTCCGGTCTCTTCGGCAAGAGGTTGAAAAAACAATCAAATAGATTTTCGATAAAATGTAACCCCTCCGTCTCTTCGTGACACCTCCCCTATATTTTGCGCTGCAAAACACAGGGGAGGAGGTTTAAATATCTTCGATAATGAGAACTGAAATACCTCGTAATGCTACGAGAAACGGCAAGAAAAGAGTATAGAAACCATTCAAAAACACTGCTATACTGTTTTAACCCCTCCGTCACTTCCGTGACACCTCCCCTATATTTTGCGTTGCAAAACACAGGGGAGGAGGATAATACTTTCCTGTGTAACGTGCTTGTTCTTCCCCCCTATTGCTAGGCGATACCCCGTAATATTACGGGACACGACAGGGGGTGGAGTTTCATACTTTTGTTCTACTATTGTGTTTAACCCCCTCGCCCTGCGGGCACTCCCCTATATTCCCTTACGGAAACACAGGGGGAGAGGATTGAAAGAGGCATTTTATGTTTTGGCATAAGGATAGTTTTGTGCATTTCTCTTCTATTGTTGCACGACACCCCGTAATGCCACGGGACACGGCAGGGAGGAGGGTAAAAGAGTCGTTTTGAACGGCCTTTTGGGGGTTCCTCTTTGCTTCGTGGGGTTCCCCCTATATTCCCCCTTGCAGAAACGGAACCTATCGAAAGTCATTCTCCCTCTATACGAATTTGCAATCCTTGTTATCCAACAGGAAAAATGACAAAGGAAAGATTTCAACAGACATTTATTAGCCATGCTCCCGAAAATATATGGTAACAAACCGAACGAGGGACACTATTCTTTTATCGGACTACAATAATTTTTACGGTCGATTTCGTATGAATAGCAATTAAATTGTATTTTTGTTCTCAATCACAATAGAAAAACCACTATGCTGAAACTCATATCTTGGAATGTCAACGGGCTACGTGCTTGTTACGACAAAGGATTCACCGATATATTCAGACAATTGGATGCCGACTTCTTCTGTCTGCAAGAGACGAAAATGCAGGCGGGACAACTGGATTTGCAATTCGACGGTTACCAGTCTTATTGGAACTATGCCGAAAAGAAAGGATATTCGGGAACAGCTGTCTTTACCCGACTTCAACCCATCAGTGTCAGTTACGGCATGGATAGAACAGAACACGACCGTGAGGGCCGTATCATTACTCTCGAAATGGAAGATTTCTTCTTGGTCAATGTCTATACTCCCAACTCGCAAGAAGGATTAAAACGACTTGAATACCGTATGACATGGGAAGATGATTTTCTGCACTTCTTGAAACAACTGGAAACCCAAAAGCCGGTCATCGTATGCGGCGACCTGAACGTGGCTCACCAAGAAATCGATTTGAAAAATCCCAAAACGAACCGAAAAAACGCCGGATTTACCGATGAAGAGCGCTATAAATTCACCCAACTACTGTCTGCCGGATTCACCGATACATTCCGCTATTTTTATCCTGACCAAAAGGACATCTATTCGTGGTGGTCTTACCGTTTCAAAGCGAGAGAAAAAACGCCGGCTGGCGTATCGATTATTTTCTTGCCTCTGCATCGCTCAACGAGAAATTGTGCAGCGCGAAAATACACACGGAAATTTTCGGCTCGGACCATTGTCCCGTAGAGCTGGAAGTTGACTTATAATCATACATATACCTCTAAACGACTTCTCAAACGATAGTGAATGTCGCATTTACTACCTACCGCAGTCGCAGAGTATCGCCCACCGAAGGGGGTATAATCGTCCGGGAGTTTGTTCATCTTATAGAGATTTTTCAACCGGATACCGTATCGTTGCGCAATGGTGTGCATAGAGTCTCCTGAACGGACGATACAGAAGTCATAGCCTTTCTCGGCTTTCTTCTTTTTCTTTTCGAGATAGACAATGTCGCCGGCCTCCAACGGATAGTCTTTGGGAACTTCGTTGTACTTCGCCAGTTTTTTCACCGAGAAACCGAATTCCTTCGCTATGGATTCGAGCGAGTCGCCGTCGCGAGCCTCAACATAAAGCAATCCCCACGAACGATAAACGGATGCGGATTGGCTACGATAACGGGTAAAAGGTCTTTCGCCCGAATAGGCTTGAAACTACGGCGGTCGTATTTATAAAGTTCGTAAAGCTCGATGGTCTGAATCAACTTATTGGCATACGACTTATCGGTGGCATACCCGCAGCGCTTCAAACCTTTCGCCCACCCCCGGTAATCGGTCACTTTCAATTCGAAAAGAGAAGCATAGCGAGCTCTCTTTAAGAAACGGGCATGATCTTCAAACGAATCTTCCGGTTTATTATATTTACGGAAACAATCGTCTTTCTTATCATCGTCGTAATAAACCCTCTTCCCCTTCCAATCGCTATGACATTTGATACCGAAATGATTGTTGGACATACGGGCCAATTCGCTACGACCGGCTCCCGATTCGAGCAACCCTTGTGCCAGTGTAATACTGGCCGGTATGCCGTACTGCTTTTGATGTTTTACCGCTAATGAACTGTATTTCTCGATATAATCGAGATAGGCCTTATTTTTACGTTGTGCCGAGAGTTGCGAAAACGAGAGAGTCAACGCAAGCAAGGATATGATGAATCGTAGTTTCATAATTCGCTCAATGCTTAAAAATAAACGACAAGAAATCCGGTTCTCTCAAAATTTGTTTTTTATTTGCCTCTGCACTCACCTTTCGCTATATTTGTAAACACAAATATAGAACCGACTTAATTACAGTTATGGAAAACCGGAACATCACCACAAAGATAATCGTTTGTTCGTATGATGAGCTAAACGAAGAGGAGAAAAAGTTGATCGACGCCGCCAAAGAAGCGACAAACCGGTCTTATTCGCCCTACTCTCGCTTCCAAGTAGGTGCTGCCGCTCTATTATCGGGAGGAACCGTCATCACGGGAAGTAATCAGGAAAATGCCGCTTACCCGTCAGGGATTTGTGCGGAACGGACTACTCTATTCTATGCCAACTCTCAATATCCCGATTTGCCCGTAGAGGCGTTGGCGATCGCCGCTCAAACCAGCGGGGATTTCATCGACCACCCCACAGCACCCTGTGGAGCTTGCCGGCAGGTAATTCTCGAAACAGAGGAACGCTACAACCAGCCGATGCGCATTTATCTCTACGGCAAAAAAAGAAATTTATATCGTAGAGTCCATACGGAGTCTGCTGCCTCTCTGCTTCGGGAAAAGCGATTTGCCGGAATAGGGTACGGAAAAAATTTTATATATTTCAAAATATAGAGGGCAATTAGGTATGAAAAATAGATTTGTTCATTTTATCTTGCCTTCTTCTTTTCCTATATTTGTAGAATATATAAGATATGGTTCGGCATAATCAATCCAGAAATGTGATTTCCGTTTGCCTCTGCACTCACCTTTCACTATATTTGTAGAATATCGGATGCGGTTCGGCATAGTCAAGCCGAAAATGAAATTTTCGTTTGCCTCTGCGCTCTCCTTTCACTATATTTGCAAAAGAACTTAGAAAATCTATATGGACAATTATATCGTTTCGGCACGAAAATACAGACCATCGACGTTCCGTTCGGTCGTAGGACAAAAAGCATTGACTCAAACTCTGAAAAATGCGATCGACTCGAACAAACTCGCTCATGCTTATTTGTTTTGCGGCCCTCGCGGCGTAGGGAAAACTTCGTGTGCCCGTATTTTCGCTAAAACAATCAACTGTTTCCACCCGACCGAATCGGGAGAAGCCTGCAACGAATGCGAATCGTGCCGAGCTTTCAACGAACAACGTTCCTACAACATCATCGAGCTCGATGCCGCCTCGAACAACTCGGTGGACGATATACGCACGCTCATCGACCAAGTGAGGATACCGCCTCAAATAGGCAAGTACAAAGTGTTTATCATCGACGAGGTGCACATGCTTTCGACAGCGGCCTTCAACGCTTTCCTGAAAACACTGGAAGAGCCGCCGCAGCATGCTATTTTCATTCTGGCAACTACCGAGAAGCATAAAATATTGCCCACGATTCTGTCGAGATGCCAAGTGTACGACTTCCAACGGATTACCACTACCGACATAGCCGAACATTTACAATATGTGGCTTCACAAGAGGGTATCACCGCCGAACCGGAGGCCCTGAACATCATCGCCCAAAAAGCCGACGGCGGTATGCGAGATGCTCTCTCGGTATTCGACCAAGTCGTCAGTTTTTCGGGCGGACACATCACCTATAAATCGGTTATCGAAAACCTCAACGTACTGGATTACGAGTACTATTTCAGATTAGTGGATGCTTTCTTGCAAAACAACGTACCGCAGGCATTGATGATATTCAAAGAAATACGGGACAACGGTTTCGAAGCCCAATTTTTCATCGGCGGACTGAGCCGTCATTTCCGCGATCTGCTGGTCAGTAAAGACCCGGTAACCCTCCCCTTGCTCGAAGTGAGCGAATCGGTGGCCAAACGCTATGGCGAACAGGCGGAAAAATGTACCTTACCTTTCTTATACCGTGCGATGGAACTGAGCAATCGTTGTGATCTTGACTATCGCATAAGCAACAACAAACAATTTTTGGTGGAGTTGACTCTAATACAGATTTGCCAAATCACAAATCCTGTTACTAGCGCTCCCGAAAATCCACCGTTGCAGAAGATAACGCCGGCTCCCAACGCCGGACAAACGGTAAGCCCAACGACCCAGACACCAAACACCACGACCTCTCAACAAACGGCAGGAACCACCTCGGGAGTTACCCAGACTGCCGAACCTCAGGCTGCATACCGAGCCGCAACCATACGGCCTACAACTTTTAAACGGGATATTCCGGCAGCTCCGACGCAAACAAGAAAAGCGGCTCCCCCGACTCGTATCTCTATACATCAGAAACCGGCAGAATCTGTCGCAGAGGAAAACACATCGACCGTACAAACCGTACTCGATACACCATTCACAGCCGAAGCCCTTACCACAGCTTGGCTGGAATACGCCAAAACCATACCGACGGAAGTCGTGCTCGTCAATACGATGCAGAGTTGCCGCCCACAGCTCGTCAATCCCAAGAATTTCGTAGTGTCGGTCGATTCCCAAATTCAAGTGGACCACATCAACGAGCATTTCCACGAATTGATGTCTTTCCTACAAAATGCCTTGAAGAACAACCAGTTCTCCATGCAATTACGTATCAACCAACCGGGAGAGAAAGAAATTATTTTCAGTCCGAAAGATGTACTGATGAAGATGATCGAAAAGAATCCCGATATAAAAAACCTATACGATACGTTCGACCTCGAAATCGCTTGACCGTTTACGAGCAAAAGATACGGAAAGGAAAGAAAAAGGCAGCGGGACAACTCATGGAAAAATTAAAGCGGAATGCCATACTCATGCTTCACCTCGTCCATGACAAAAGTACTCATGAGCGACCCCATGCTCTCTATCGTACCTAATACATTGATAATAAACTCCTGATAATATTTCATATCGGGAGCATGGATTTTGAGCAAATAATCGTAATCGCCCGAAATGTTGTAACACTCGGTCACTTCCGGGATTTCCCGGACGATGCGGGTAAACTCGGCGGCTATGTCCCGATTGAGCCTACGGAGCTTGACGCTACAAAAGACGACGAAACCCCGATTGAGTTTCGTAGGATCGAGCACTGCCACATATTTTTTGATATATCCGTTGGCCTCCAAACGTTTCACCCGTTCAAAGACAGGTGTAGGCGACAAATTAACTTTTGCTGCCAATTCTTTGGTTGTCAAGCGAGAATTGTTTTGTAAGACTCGCAATATCTGCAAATCGGTTTTATCCAATATTTCCATAGAATAGTATTCTTTCGGGGAAGCCCCCAAGATTCCAAACAATATATTTGCTCTAATAATAACAGCAAATATAGTTATATTTTCCATATTTATAAAAATTCTTGTTCGATATATCTACAATATATAGCTTTGCGCAGGATAAACAAATAGATATTTCAATAAAAAAACGAACGATAATGGCACAGAAAAAATTGCATTTCGAGACCTTGCAACTTCATGTAGGACAGGAACAGCCCGACCCCACAACCGATGCAAGAGCCGTCCCTATTTATCAAACGACTTCTTATGTATTCCATAATTCGGCTCATGCCGCCGCCCGATTCGAATTGAAAGATGCCGGCAATATCTATGGCAGATTAACCAACCCGACCCAAAATGTACTGGAAGAACGTCTCGCCGCACTGGAAGGCGGAGTGGCCGCCCTTGCCGTCGCTTCGGGCGCAGCCGCCGTCACTTACGCTTTTCAAAACATTACTTGTGCCGGCGACCATATTGTCGCTGCCAAGACGATCTATGGCGGAACCTATAATTTGCTGGATCATACCCTACCGGCTTACGGCGTGACGGCAACGTTCGTCGATCCTGCCGACTTGTCGAATTTCGAGAAAGCCATACGTCCGAACACGAAAGCTGTTTTCATCGAGACTCTGGGTAACCCCAACTCGAACATCATCGACATCGATGCCGTCGCCGAGATAGCTCACCGCCACAACATACCGCTCATTATCGACAACACGTTCGGCACACCTATCTGATACGCCCTATCGAACATGGTGCAGACATCGTCGTACACTCGGCGACGAAATTTATCGGAGGCCACGGCACATCGTTGGGAGGTATAATCGTCGATTCGGGTAAATTCAACTGGACGGCTTCGGGTAAATTTCCCCAGTTGAGCGAACCCGACCCCAGTTATCACGGTATCCGATTCACCCAAGCCGCCGGAGCAGCCGCATACGTCACCCGCATACGCGCCGTTATCCTGCGCGACACCGGAGCAGCCATCAGCCCCTTCAACGCATTCCTGCTTTTACAGGGATTGGAGACCCTCTCCCTGCGCGTGGAACGTCATGTAGAAAACGCCTTGAAAGTAGTGGACTTTTTGTCCCGACACCCGAAAGTAAAACGGGTGAACCACCCGGCTTTGCCCGACCACCCCGACCATGCATTGTACGAACGGTATTTCCCACAGGGAGCCGGTTCGATTTTCACTTTCGAGATAAAAGGGGGTACAGAAGAAGCCCATCGTTTCATCGACAACCTGAAAATCTTTTCACTGCTCGCCAATGTCGCCGACGTGAAATCGTTGGTCATTCACCCGGCTTCGACTACCCATTCTCAACTTACCGACCAAGAAAAAGAAGAACAGGAAATTTTCCCCGGCACGGTGCGCCTCTCCATAGGAACCGAACATATCGACGACCTCATCGACGATTTGAAACAAGCGTTGGAAAAAGTATAATTATAAATCAAAATCATAACGCGCCGAAACGTCCCTGCCCGATATACGGATAGGGACGTTTCAAGTTTTATATCGCCCCTTTTCACGGGAATCAATCACACACCTTCACTTAAAAACCGTTCTTATTTTTTTACGAGAAGCATCACACAAGCAATAAATATGTTATCTTTGTGGAAAAGCAAAAATATTCTATCCCATACAAAAGGGGATAAAAATGTCGCTTTAAGTTTTTGAAAACACAAATACCGTAATCGATTCTTCACAAGCATATACTTTTTTCGAGTTATGCCCGCTTTATATAGTTATAACAAAACACAGTTTAAAGAATAATTTATTTTAGAATTTACCGATATGACAAAGAAATTAATCATTGCAATAGTCGCAGGGATAGTCTTTCCCCTTTACGCCATAGCCGGACAACCCTCAGCCCAAATTACTCACGGCCCCTATTTACAGAATCTGTCCGAAGATGAAGTAACAGTCGTGTGGGCCACCGATAAGCCTTGCAAATCGTGGGTGGAATTTAGCAAAAAGGAAGCCGGGAAAAGTTTCTACTCCCAACCGCCACGAAAAGCCTATGCCTCACAAGACGGGTTATATTGTGTCGACACGCTGCACCGGGTGACAGTCAAAGGACTCGAAAAAAATACGACCTATTTTTACAGAGTATTGTCGCAAGAAGTGAAAGAATTGCGGGCCTACCGTCCTGTTATGGGTTCCGTAGTATCCACCGACATCTGGAAAAAACCGTTGACCTTCACGACTCTCGACAACCATCGAGAAACCCTGTCAATGGTTATGGTCAACGACATACATGGGAATAACGAATTGCAAAAGAAACTACTGGGCATGGCTCCGCCACAGGACTTCGACATGGTACTTTTCTGCGGAGACATGTGTAGCCACATCAACCGGCAAAACGACATATTTACCAGCTTCCTCAACACCTCCATCGAGTTGTTCGCTACCCAAAAGCCATTCGTGTACGCAAGAGGCAATCACGAAACCCGCGGAGCATATGCCCGCAACTTCTCCCGATACTTCGCCGGCCCCAATAGTAAATTCTATTATGCTTTCACCTATGGACCCGTTCGCTTCATCGTGTTGGACTGCGGGGAAGACAAACCTGACACCGATGTGGAATACTCCGGACTGATAGACTTCGACAACTATATGCTCGAACAAAAGGATTGGCTGTCCCGGGAGATAGACAACCCAGAGTTCAAGAACGCCTCCTACCGTGTGGTTATCTCACATATGCCTTTCACGAAAGGCGGTTGGTACGGTTCCGAACGGCTGCGGGAACAACTACTGCCCTTATTGGAGCAGGCACAAATAGATCTAATGTTGAGCGGTCACGAGCACGCATTCGGATTTACCGACAAAGGAAATGCGGCCTCCTTCCCCCCATCATCGTGAACTCGAACAACTCGGTATTGACCTTGTTTGCCTCGAACCATTCATTGAAAGTTCAAGTAAAACAGGAAGACGGAAAAATCCTGTTCGAAAAAGAATTTCAGAAACAATAATAATATAGTCATATAAATCAAACAGCCGGGGAAAATTTCCCGGCTGTTTGATTTACGTAACAGAACCTTTATTGCTGATTGAGCAAAAAGTGCTTGAAAGCGTTGAAGCCGACCGGCATAAGGATACTTTGTTTTTCGCCCTGCATAAAGACTTGCAGTTTTTCGGGAACCGAAATCGTCTCGCCAACAGCGGATTCGACCGTTTCGAGAAATTTAGCCGGATGTGCCGTTTCGAGACAGATACCTGTCTCGCCGGGCTGTAATCCGTCGACTAACGCCTGATAACCACAGGCTCCATGAGGATCGAGCAAGTATCGTTCGTTACGGAAAGTTTCGCTCATCGTTCGACGAATCTGTTCATCGGTGTAACTTACCCCGCTTACCTCAGCACAAATCGCATCGTGCGAGCCTCCGTACAAATCGAGTATTCGCGCGAAATTACTGGGATCACCTACGTCCATCGCATTAGCGATAGTAGCAACCGAAGGCCGCGGCGTATAAACTCCCGTACGCAGGTATTGCAAAAATACATCGTTGCGATTGTTGGCCGCAATGAACCGTTTCACAGGCAGTCCCATGCGTTTAGCCATCAAACCGGCAGTAATATTGCCGAAATTTCCGCTGGGCACACTGAACACGACTTCCTCGGGCTTCCCTGACTAACCCGCACAACTGCGCATAGGCGTAAAAATAATAGAACGACTGGGGCAGGAAACGGGCCACGTTAATAGAATTGGCAGAAGTAAGATAGAGTTTCTCGTTCAGCTCCTTATCCATAAAGGCATTCTTCACCAATGCCTGACAGTCATCGAATGTACCGCTCACTTCCAATGCCGTAATGTTGCGACCGAGTGTGGTAAACTGCTTTTCCTGTATCTCGCTGACTTTCCCTTGCGGATAAAGCACGAATACTTTTACACCCGAAACATCTAAAAATCCATTTGCCACGGCACTGCCCGTATCGCCAGATGTAGCTACCAACACATTGACCTGCCGCTCGCCCTCCTGTTTATTGAAATAGGCGAGTAACCGAGCCCATGAAGCGCGCCCCCACATCTTTAAATGCCAACGTGGGTCCGTGAAAAAGTTCCAAACTATACCGGTTATCGGCCACCTGCACCAACGGAATATCGAAGTTGAGCGTCTCGTCGACAATCTCTTTCAATTTACCGGCTTCCACATTTTCCCCGAAAAAGGCCTCGGCCACGACAAAAGAAATTTCGCGCAAGGTCATCTCTTTCATATTTTGGTAAAATGCCGGGGGAAACCGGCGAATCACCTCAGGCATGAAAAGCCCCCTATCTGTTGCCAATCCTCTCACCACTGCTTCGCGGAGGGAAACCGGCGAAGTTTTTCTATTCGTACTGTAAAATTGCATCGCTCTTTTCTATTTTAATTTTTTCGAAAGAACTCTTTTTATAAACTGCTCTCCTGCCAGCACCCCATAAGCGCCACCGACTATATCGGACTCGCTGTACCGGGTGACTCCGTCGGGCTCCACCCCAGATTTGTAAATCACAAACGGGACGGGCTCGGCCGTGTGAGTGCGCAACCGGCAAGGGGTGGGATGATCGGGCAACAAGGCTATCGTCACCGAATCGCTCATTCGAGATACGGCATCGATGAGCGGTTTTAAAACCCGATGATCGAGATATTCAACCGTGCGAACTTTCAAATCGACATCGCCTTCATGCCCGGCCTCATCACTGGCTTCAATATGCAAATATACAAAATCGTGCGTATGTAATGCCTCGATCGCCGCTTGAACTTTACCCTCGTAATTGGTATCATACAAACCGGTCGCTCCCTCGACTTCGACAGGCCGCAGACCGGCATATACCCCGATACCCCGAATAAGATCTACCGCCGAAATGACAACGCCGCTCTTTATCCCATAACGCTCGGCCAATGTCTCCATGCGGGGCTTATAACCGGGTGACCACGGCCAGATGCTGTTCGCCGGGTCTTTACCCTCGGCGACACGCTTCCGATTGACCGGATGCAACGGCAGAATCTGTTGCGAACGCAATATCAACTCGTTCAGACGATCGGCTGTCGGAACGGCTTCGGGAACGAGGGGACGAACCATTACCTCACGAAAAAGCGTACCGGGAACATCGTGCGGAGGGGTACAGTCGACTCGCTTGTCTCCGCCTTTCAATTTCAACAGATGCCGATACGAAACGCCTCGAAAGAAATTGGCATCCTCACCTCCCAATTCTTTTTGTAAAAAATCAATTAATTCGGCAGCTTCGGCCGTAGAGATATGTCCGGCCGAATGATTCTTGATACGACCGTTTTCGATACAGACGAGATTACAGCGCATCGCCATCTCGCCCGACTCTATATCGACTCCCATACTCGCCGCTTCCAACGAGCCTCGACCCTCGAACACCCGGTCGAGGTCGTAACCCAATACCGACAAATTGGCGATTTCGCTACCGGGGTGATAACCATCGGGGACTGTCTTCAACAAACCACAACGACCATGAGCTGCCAACCAGTCCATAGCCGGAGTATCGGCCGCCTGCAAAGGCGTTCGTCCGCCCAATTTCCCGATGGGTTCGTCGGCCATACCGTCGCCCAAAACAATGATATATTTCATAGGCCCTTTGTTTTTTATTTATTCTCATATATCTGCGACAGTCTTCCATTGTCGTTCCACTCGCCGTACATCTTGTTTCGACAAGTAAACCGGATAAATTTGTCCAAACGTCGCCGATACAAATCCGAATTATTTCTTTTCATTTGTATATTTCTATTTTCACCCGCTTATAAAGCTCCGGAAACCGAGAGAAATTGTCCATCGCCACAGGGTGTTTCCGCAGCTCTTCGACGATAATATCGTCTATCGTAAATTCCGTTTCAAGCAAATAGGGAAAAACCGCCCTTCCCGCATCGGTCATCGTCCCTTCCCGTTCGAGATACCTGAAACGAGCCTTGTTGAGCTCGGTCCAATTGCTTCCTTTTTTACGGGGAGTGAGCCGTTGCAACATCTTGTCGCCGACCCGCTTGCAGGTAGAATCGATCCAGCCGAAACATAGCGCTTCATAAACAACGTCCAAATAGGGTAACCCGCAGGTGTGCACCCGACCGGAACGGCAACACACTATCCAGACTTCATCGCAAGAGTCGTGATTCTCGCTCAGCCAAGCCCGCAGCTGCTCTCTGGAACCGACATTCAACTCATTACTTATTTCCATGCTTCGCACTCGTTATAACCCTTATCGAATGTTGGCAATACCGATAATATCGGCAAAGACACCGGCGGCTGTAACTTCGGCTCCCGCACCATATCCTTTAATGACCATAGGATATTCCCGGTAACGCTCGGTAGTCAGCAATATGACATTGTTACTCCCTTCGAGATGGAAAAACGGATGAGCCGAATCGATTTCACGCAACCCCACCTCGACATCGCCGTGGTCGAGCGTGGCGACGAAACAGAGAACTTTACCCCGATCGGCGACTTGTCTACGATACTGTTCGAACTCGGCATCGTATTGCGGTATCGCTTTCCAAAAATCAGCAAGGGAACCTTTGAAATAGTCGTCGGGGATAAAGAGCTTTTTTTTCACATCGCTCTGCTCTACCCTGTATCCGGCCTCGCGCGCCAAAATCACCAACTTGCGGATAACGTCCTGTCCGCATAAATCGATACGAGGATCGGGCTCGCTGTATCCGGCTTCCTGCGCCATACGCACGGCCCGGCTCAACGGGACATCGGCTCCCACCACATTGAAAATATAATTGAGCGTACCGGAAACCACTGCCTCGATTTTCAAAATCTTATCGCCGCTGTTGATGAGGTTGTTAATCGTGTTGATAATGGGTAACCCCGCCCCAACGTTCGTCTCGAAAAGGTACTTCACATCACGCTTGCGAGCAGTCTGCTTCAATTCCCGATAGGAATCGTACGATCCCGAAGCGGCTATCTTATTGGATGCCACTACCGACACGTTGTGGTCGAGCAAAGCCTTATAAAGCGCGGCTATATCGGGACTTGCCGTACAGTCGACAAACACCGAATTGAAGATATTCATTTTGATAATTTCGTCCTTGATTTTTTCGGGCGAAGCAACCATTTCAGAACGATCGAGCAGCTCTTGACAATGCTCGACATCAATACCCTCCCTATCGAAAAGGCACTTACGCGAGTTGGCAATGCCCACTAACCGAAGCTGCAATGCTTTCGTTTCGAGCAACCGTTGCTGTTGCTTGCTGATTTGTTGCAACAAGTCCTTACCTACCGTACCCACCTACGACAAAAAGATTGAGCACTTGCGACTCGGAAAGGAAAAAAGAATCATGTATGACGTTGAGTGCTTTACGCAGGCTGCCAAGTGCAATCACAAAAGATATATTGGTTTCAGAAGCCCCCTGCGCACAAGCTATCACGTTGATACCGTTGCGCCCCAAAACGTTGAACAGTTTTCCGGCAATACCGGGCGTATGCTTCATATTCTCGCCCACGATAGCTACGGTGGCAAGATCTTTCTCGGATTCGATCGCACTAATTTCACCAACGGCCATATCGTGGCGGAACTCTTCGCGCAATACTTTCACCGCCAACTCGGCATCGGCATTGCGCACGGCAAATGTCGTATTGTTTTCGGACGATGCCTGCGACACCAAAAAGACACTGATACCCGACTTTGCCAGCCGGTTGAATATACGTGAATTAATACCGATGACACCCACCATACCCATACCCGACAAAGTGATGAAACACGTGTCGTTGATAGACGAAATACCCTTGATGGCCTTCCCCTCGGCATGCGAATTGTCCTCGGAAATGAGGGTTCCGGGAGCCGAAGGATTAAAAGTATTCTTAATGAATATGGGTATATTTTTTGTGAAATACCGGATAAATGGTCGGAGGATAAATAACCTTCGCACCGAAGTTGCACAATTCCATCGCTTCGACAAACGACAACCGCTCGATGACATAAGCCGTATTGATTACCCGGGGTCAGCTGTCATGAAGCCATCGACATCGGTCCAGATTTCGAGCTGCGAGGCATCGAGAGCGGTAGCCAAGATAGCTGCCGTATAATCCGATCCCCACGCCCCAGATTGGTGACATCGCCATTGCTCTTGTCAGAGGCGATGAATCCCGGAACGACGGCTATACGAGGCAATGGATTAAAACCGGCTTTCACCAACCGGTTGGTCTCCTCGAAATCGACAATGTGTTTACCACACTGCATCTGCGTCTTGATGAACCGACGGGAATCGTAATGCTCGGCCCCGTCGATAACCCGGCTGACAATCAACGAGGAGAGACGCTCGCCGTAGCTGACAATCGTGTCGAGGGTCTTTACCGACAAATCTTTCATGAGAGACACGCCTTTGAAAATATTTCCCAACTCATCGAGCAATGGCTCTACGAGCGACAGAAGTTCGTCTCTCTTATGCGAATCGACAGCGCCATGTATCATGGCAATGTGCCTATCTACGATTTCACGAAAACCGTGTTCATAAGCATTACCGCCTTCCACTGCGATTTTGGCCGTACCAATGAGTTTATCGGTTATTCCCCCCAGCGCCGAAACCACTACAATAACAGGCTCCCGACAACTCTCGACTATATGTTTGACACTCGACATGCTCTCTACCGAGCCGACCGACGTGCCTCCGAATTTCAATACTTTCATATCTAGTGAATTTCTATCGGTGTTACCTTCCCCAACCTATGGGGAATCATACACAAAGTTACAAAACTTAGTTAAAAGCCATACCCAATTACGGTAAATCGAAATAATGAAATAACGTCCTCCCCCCTAAGGGGTAGTACCCATAGCCGTAACCCCGAAGAAAAAATATGTTCTATATCGTAACCTTGTCATCAATATTATTATCTTTAAATCCTCTCAAACATGCAACAACCGAGGAATACAACCAAACTCTATCGACTGCCGCCCAATGTCATCTATTTTTCTCTTTTATTGCAAAAAGTAATCTATTTTTTTTTTTGAATAAAAACAAGCACAAAATGATTTATAAAAATATCATTTCTTTTACAATTTTGTATTTTACAGACGTTTTTAAACGGCATTTTGAAAATATCTTTTTGCCACATGAAAAGGGAGATAGCCGATAATAGGGAATATTTTGCCAAACAAAATGATATTTTCCCCCGCAAATGACTATTTTTGTACAACCAAACAAAAAAATGTGGCATACCCGACGCAACCGAATCCTATTCGTTTCAGTCCGTATTCACTACTTTTTGTAAAGAAATAAATCATTGATGTATGCCTGAAAATATAACATCGGTCCTTATCATTTACACCGGCGGAACTATCGGAATGGTAGAAAACAGCAAAACCGGGAGCCTCGAACCTTTTAATTTTCACCACCTTCTCGATAAAGTTCCCGAATTGCGACAACTTGGTTTTTCTATCTCGACGGTACAATTCGAGCCCCCATCGACTCGTCGGAAATAGAACCGGACTCGTGGGTAAAACTGGTACACATCATCGCCGACAATTACGACTTATTCGACGGATTTGTCGTCTTGCACGGAACCGACACGATGGCATACACAGCATCGGCTCTCAGTTTCATGCTCGAAAATCTGAACAAACCGGTTATTCTCACCGGCTCGCAACTTCCCATCGGCATGTTGCGCACCGACGGCAAAGAAAACCTGATTACTGCCATCGAAATAGCTGCCGCCAAAAATACCAACGGTGAACCTCTGGTCCCGGAAGTGTGTATCTTTTCGGGAACCATCTGCTGAGAGGAAACCGTACAACTAAAATAAGTGCCGAAAGTTTCAGCGCATTCGTATCGACCAACTATCCTCCGTTGGCACAAGCGGGTGTGCACATTCATTATGACGAAAACCAAATCGCCCGCACCACATCGAAACCTCTGCGTCCGCACTATTTGATGAATACCAACATCGTAGTACTGAAACTGTTCCCCGGCATATCGGAACAAACCGTGCGCTCCATTCTAAACATTCCGGGATTGAAAGGTGTCGTGCTCGAAACGTTCGGATCGGGAAACGCTCCCGTGAAGGAGTGGTTCCTCAACTTACTGAAAGAGGCCGTGGACAAAGGCATCGTTATCGTTAATGTGAGCCAATGTATGGGAGGAAGCGTACAAATGAGCCGATACGGAACCGGTTGCAAACTCGAAGACGTGGGCGTAGTGAGCGGTTATGACAGTACAACCGAAGCCGTACTCACCAAACTTATGTTCTTGTTCGGTCACCGCTATTCCGCCAAAGTCGTAAAAGAAAATATGAACCGCTCGCTAAGCGGGGAAATCACATTGACCTTGCATAATTAGGCCAAGTAAAAAACACCGAGACACAAGACAACCGAATCAAAAAAGAAGCAACAATCATCGGCAATCGGTTTCAAGAAAACCGTTCGAATTTTTTGGACATAACAACAATTATGAACGGTATGGCAAGAGCGACAAGTAATAGCACAAAAGGTATTCAGCTCTATGATTTGCGCCACAGCCAGCGTAATATAGAGAAAGAGCAGCATAACGAAGTTCTTAATATGACCTAACATACCCGACATGAGTTTATATGCGCCTGCCTTATCGGTTATTTTGCAGGGATAGTTATACCATTGAGGCCGACGTTGCAAAAGGGTGAGTAATCCATACAACGCCAAAGCGATGACAGGAAGAAGAACGATCGTCCACGTGTCGCCCCACGAATCTATCTCGCCCCGGACATTCCAGTGCAAAGGGACTTCTTCCTTTCCTCCGGTCATTACCCGAATGGCTACTCCAAAAGAAATCATAAGGAAGAGTATCGAGGGTATTTCTTTTATCTGCTTTTTCATGGCTTCAAGAGATTATTCTACCGCTCTATCTTTTCCCGCATTCCGGGCGTTGCCCAATAATCTATCCGGGTAGTATCGCTACCGTTTTGATAGAGAAACAGAGCCTCGACCCCCGGCAAAGAATCGACCAATGCCTTACTGCGTTCCAATCCCATAACCATAAAAGCGGTAGCATATGCATCGGCAGTCATACAGTCGGGAGCCATTACCGTCGCACTCAACAACGTGTGTTGTACCGGATAACCTGTTACGGGGTCTATCGTATGTGCAATCCGTTTTCCGTCCACCATACGATAATTGCGATAATTACCCGATGTAGCCAATCCGGCATCGGTTATCTGCACGATTTCTTCGATCGTTCCGGCTTCGCCATCGGCAATAGTGGGACGGTTCACCCCCACTCGCCACATTTTTCCTTCCGGATTTTTCCCACGGGCGAATACTTCACCGCCTATTTCGACCATAAAATCATCGATTCCCTTATCGGACAATAACTGTCCTATCACATCGCAGGCATATCCTTTGGCTATGGCCGAAAAATTGAGAGTAACACAAGTATCGGACTTTAATACCCGATGATTTTCAAGAGCCAATTTATTCATGCCCACTTGCCTCAACAGACTATCGACCTGAACAGAATCGGGAATAACCCCTTTTTTAAAACCGAATCCCCATGCATTGACAAGCGAAGATACGGTAGGGTCGAACGTCCCACCCGTGCGTGTGTATATATGCTGCGAAGCATTGAAAACATGTTCGAACCACCGGTCGGTCTCGACCGGTTCGTTGCGATTAACCCGCGAAATAATAGAAGTATCGTTAAACGGAGAGAGCGAGGCGTCGAATTGTAACAACCGGTTCTTGATTTCTTCGGACAACGATTCGGGATATTTATAGGTTATGTGGTAAAAAAGTGCCGAATATCAGCCCCTCGTCATATGTCAAGTACAACGAAGAAGATTACATCAGTCTTACGGATATGGCACGAAGCCAATTATAGCGACCTTTGTGATTGAAACTCATTGCATCAATTACAATTACAATGGCAAAAATTACCGTTCAAAATACAGATATTAGCGTTGTCTGTCAGCCTTTGGCAAAAATTGCTATTTTCCGTTGGCTTAGTCTTAAAAGCACTATCGAATATCTTGGCGAATGGGAAATGTTGTATAATCCCGATTTTAATTGTACCGAATTCGGTACAATTAAAAATGCGGCAGGAAGCAACAATTTCGTGCTTTCGGTAAAAACGTGGATAGAAGTACCGGTGCCATCGGCATTCGTTCTAAGGCTGGTCGCTACGGTGGCACATACGCACATCGGGATATAGCATATCATTTTGGTATGTGGATTTCTCCTAAATTCCAATTACTTCTTGTTAAGGAGTATCAGCGGCTAAAAGCAGAAGAACACCAGCAACTCGGTTGGTCGGCCAAACGTGAATTATCTAAAATCAACTACCGCATACATACTGATGCCATAAAGCAAAACCTTATTCCGTCGGAAGTCAACCGGTGCAAGCAAGCATTATTTATGCAAACGAGGCTGACGTACTGAACGTGGCGATGTTCGGTATGACAGCAAAACAATGGAGGAGAAGCGAATCCCGAACAGACAGGCAATATCCGTGATTATGCTACTATCAATGAACTTATCTGTTTGTCGAATATGGAGAATCTAAATGCGGTATTTATTGATCAAGGAATGCCACAGAGCAAACGTCTTGTTAGACTAAACCAAATAGCCATTCATCAGATGAGCATATTGGAAAGTGGTAATAATTACAGCCGTAAGTTATTGAAATAAAGAATCATGAAAGGCGATAAGAATTACGATCATACAGATGAATTCAGCGATATAATTCATACTGAAAGATTTATAAGTGCGGCAGAGTTGTCTGAACTGTTCTTTTCTACCCCCAAATGGATAACCCTTTTGATGAAGTTCCGTAATGTCGTGATGAGACCTTTCGGATTGAAAAAAGAAAGAAAGTTATCGGATTTGGTGCTTATCGAATCCGAGAATATGGCAACGGTATGCAAAAATGATAAACTAGGGAAATGTTATTTTGCCATAATCAAACCGTTTCATATTTTAATTTGCAAGACACTCTTACAACGAGCAAAAAACAATATTGAAAAATCTCTTTACAGATAAATTATATTGTTTTTAACGAGATAAAACAGTCATAGCTTCATGCCCTTGCTTTTCCTTTGCGTCATGGGTGGGTATCTTCACTTCACCCAAAAAGCGGGGGAAGCGCAACCGTTCAAAGCTACGTTTCCTCCGCCATCACACACATAACACAGTATATATAGAAAACACCTCACGGTGCAGATGGTTCACGGGACCGGTTCGGACGGAGTCAATTTGTAGGTTAATTTATCCAAATCTACCTGCATGAGATAATAACCCTGCGGAGTATATGAGATATTTTCCCCATCGAGTTTCAATCGTCCGGGACCTCCATCGCCATACTGGTCGCCCTGCGCCCAATCGGGCAGAGTGGTTATTTTAAATTCTACCGCAGCATCGGGATTTCCAGCGACCACAAAATCGACATATCCCTCATACCGATTGTTCATTCGATAGGATTGCAGCACGGGTGCTGCCGCAATATCCCAGTTTTGATAATTACCGGGGACATACAGTTTGGGATACACGATAGGTTCGTCATAGGCCGTCACCGTAATGTCGCGAGGAGAAGAAGCGACGGTATGGTCGACTGTCAACTTGGCTACTACCCTGACGAACAAATCACAAGGTTTCTCCCGGCTGACCGTCCAGAATAAGAGTCGCCATATTCAATCGGGCGACAGTCACCGAAGCATAATCGGTATTCGACTCGGCTAATTGTATAGGATCGGGAAAATCTTTCCGGTTATCTATCTCCAATGTGTAAACGGGAGCGGCGGGGAAACCATAGTCTCCCGACGACCATGAGAATGTCTCGGCTATAAACCCCGACGAGGCTTCGTTCAACACCAAAGCCGGTTGTGCAAGAGGCGCCAGTTCGGGTGCAGCCTGTAAGTTATATTTGGGAGTATCCACATCGTTACAGGCGACAAGTGCCGACAAGCCTATCCAAACGGATAATTTAATAAAAGAAGATTTCATAATTCTGTCGTTTTTACCGTTAGTAGCCATAGTTTTGTTGTATGCCGGGGTTGGCAGCGATTTCCTTTGCCGGAATAGGATATAGATTATATTTAGTATCCAGCGATTTACCGGCATATACGCCTCCTTTCCACGGCCACAAATAATTACCGGAAGTGAATTTTTCGAACCGAATCAAATCGGTACGACGATGCCCTTCCCAATAAAGCTCACGCATACGTTCCTGCAAAATTTCGTCGAGTGTAATATCGTCTACCGAATCGTATTGAGGCATGCCTGCCCTATCCCTCAAATAGTTCATGTAGGTTCTTCCCGTTTCCCGATCGGCAGCTCCCCGATATGCGCATTCGGCGTACATCAGATAGACATCGGCCAGCCGGAACAAGGGGAAATCGGTATCGGGATAAGATTCGGCACGGCCTGCTGCATTGTCCCAATCGGTAGAGAGCAGATTGGTAAACTTCACGACCGAATAACCGTCCTGATAGGTAGAAAGGTTGGTATTGTTAATACTCGCTCCTTCGCTGAAAAAGGCATAACGCTCGTCTTGCGGAGAGAATGAGAGTACCAGCGTAGAGGTAGAACGGGGGCCGGCCCAAGCATCGTTTACCCCATAATTTCTCGCCGAGATTTTACCTCCATACGAGCCTACGGTGAGATACATCGTACCCCCGTACGAACGAATCGAATCGCTATCGAAAGGAACAGTCATAAGTATTTCGCTTTCATTGCCGCCCCTCGCATAACGGTCGTTATCGCCGCCGAACAAGTATTTATACGTTTCGGCCAATCCATGATTCGTCCCGGTATTGTGCCGAGCGATTATTTTTTTCACACTCGGCGGCACACAATCCGTATTGCGGCGTACCGGTATAAACCGCAGCATTGAGATAGAGTTTCGCCCGAATCATATTGACAGCATCGCGTCCTACCCTCCCATACTGAGGTTGTAAAGGAATAGACTCTTCTACGGCATTCAACTCGTCCAATATAAATTGATATATCTCGGCTCTCGACTTCTGCTTGGGAGCCTCCATGATTTTATTCTCCTCAGTCACAAAAAAGAGACCGCACCGAACAGATCGATAGCATGCCAATAGGAAAGAGCCCGCAACACCCGAGCCTCGGCCCGATAGGTCTGTATCTGAGCAGCGACATCTTCGGGGACATCATTGGCAGCCAGCGCTGTCGGGGTCGTATTGCGTAAAAAGTCGTTACATAAAGCTATCTGAAAAAACACGCGGCTATACATGACATATACAAAACCGTTGGCTGCCGACCATGTGGACATACTCAGTTCGGGTAGTCCAGCATCGTTCCAACCTAACACGGCTTCGTCGGTAGGCAGTTCCTGCAAATTCCAATAGGCCCGCAGGTATTGCGCCTGTCCCTCGTCGAACCCTTGTATATCGGGATTACCGGCAGGGCCCTCTTGCCCCGACACGGCCAAACCGGCATATACTTTGGCTAACAACTGCGTGTAATATTGCGGATTGTCCTTAAAGTCGGACAACTGTATCACGTTATCGTCGATAGGTTTCAAATCGAGATCGCCCAAACAGGAAGACAAAGTCATCGAAAGAGCGACGCTCCCGCCTATAAAACATTTATATATAAAAGACTTCATATTTTTGTATTTTTAGAGGTTAATAGGTCAAAACGACACCCAACGTATAGGTCGTGGGCCGAGGATAAACATTATTGTCTATACCCGAAAAAACTTCCGGGTCGAGCCCCTTGTATTTGGTAATGACAAAAGGATTTTGTACCGCACCGTAAACTCTCAGCCGCAACGCATCGTCCAACAGGTGTTTCCAAGTATATCCCAGCGAAATGTTGTCGCAACGCAGAAATCCGGCATTCTTCAAATAATAATCGCTCATGTATTGCTGGGTTTCGAATTTCGCCCCACGCCGCATGATATTGCTCAGAAACCTGCGCTGTTGTACATCGCGCTATATATCGAATTTTGAGATAATACGTTGTCATAAACATAATTGCCCAAGTTGGCCCGCAAAGAGATTCCGAAATCGAAATTTTTCCAATTCATGGTCGAGTTGATACCGATAACGACTTTCGGGTCACGGCTGTGGTGAATATATTTGTCCGATTCGTCTATGACCCCGTCGCCGTTACGGTCGGCATACAATCCCTCGATGGGATTACCATCGGCATCATATACTTGTTCATACAATAAATAACTGTATGCCGGATACCCTACTTTATGAGCCTGTACGGTATTGCCCGTACCTCCGCCTATACCTCCTACCGGAATGTAATAATCGGCACTCTCGCTTTTATTCAGTTTGGTTATTTTATTGGAGTTCCAAGCGACGTTCATACCCAAATCCCAAGTAAAATCTTTATTATCGATAACTTTTGCTTGAATATTGAATTCGATACCCTCGTTGCGCAAACGTCCCACATTGGTGTATATCTCGTTCGTAAGGTTGGACCCTGCCGGAACAGGAATACGACTAATCAAATCGTTCGTCTCGCGATAATAGTAATCCAACGATCCCGTAATGCGATTATTCAAAAATCCGAAATCGATACCGGCATTCCACGTCGTAGTCTCCTCCCATTTAATATTGGGGTCATAGCCGTTAGGACGTATCGTATAATAATATTGGTCGCCGAACGGATAGGATGCCGTAGGATAACCGATCGTAAACAACGGCATATACGGGAAATAACTGTCGCTAATGTCCTGCTGTCCCGTAATACCATAGCCCAACCTCAACTTCAATTCGCTCATAAACGAAGTCGCCCGTTCCATAAAAGGCTCGTTGATAATTTTCCACCCCAACGCAACGGCCGGGAATGCGCCCCAACGGTTATCTTTCGAAAAGCGAGATGTCGCGTCGCCACGTAACGTGACTGTAAACAAGTAGGTGTCCTTATAGGTATAATTCACACGCCCAAAGAAGGAAATCAACTGTAAATGGTCGGTATAGGACGAGACGAACCATTGTTCCTTATCGGGCATCAATGTAGTGCGGGTTCCTCCATCTTTATAAAAACGTTGCCACGAATATCCAGCCATAGCGTCGAGCCTACTATGTATCGACTCGAAATCCTGTTTATAATTGAGATAGAAGTCGAGCAACAAATTCCGTTTGAGTTGCCTCAACCGTTCGTCTTGTCCCAGCCCCGTTTTTTTATTCTCCTTGTAAGTAAGAGGGGAGTCGGGAGTCATGAGATTATGTTGAATACTATGAGAGACATCGTATCCTAAATTCAAGTTGGCATGTAAAGCCGGCAAAAAAGGCATTACATAATCGAGCTGCAAGTTACCCACGCTGCGATAGACATCGGCTTTCATGGACCGTTCGTCGATAAGCGATACCGGATTTACCGGTGCGATACCTATAAATTCGTCGGTCCCGGGTTTCAACCATGTAAAATACCCGTTACCGATGGGCAGATTATCGACCCGTACCGATTGCGACGGGTCGAAGGATACCGCGCCACCGATAGCACCTTCGTCGGCAAAACGGTTGTGCATATAAAAGCCCTTCACATTGGCCGTCACACTCAACGTATTGTCGAAAAATTTGGGATTCAACGTTATCGAAGCCGTCACCCTATCCATAGCAGAGGTTTTCAAAATACCATTCTGATTGGTATAGCTCACCGCAACCCGATACGGCAGAATTTTATACGTTCCACCTACACTCAGATTATAATCGCTACTGACCGACGTCCGCAAAATTTCGTCCTGCCAATTCGTATTGGCCGTCCCCAATAAATTATAAGCCGGGCTCCCTTCTCCGTAATAATCGGTTATCACCTGACGGAATTGGTCTCCGTCGAGTACCCCCACTTTATTACGAGGCGTATTGACATACATATTGGCCGTAAAATTGATTTGCGGTTTTCCCGACTGTCCCCGTTTCGTCGTAATAATGATAACTCCGTTCGATGCCCTCGACCCATAAATGGCCGTTGCCGAAGCATCTTTCAATATCGTGAACGACTCAATATTATCGGGAGAAATCATGGATAGCGAATTGGACATTCCGGTCACTCCCGAATTATCGACAGGAACACCGTCGATAACGATCAAAGGGTCGTTCGTCGCATTGAGCGATGAACCTCCACGAATACGGATATCGGCGCCACCCTCGGGTTTACCGCCGTTGAGAGTGACTACTACACCCGGTGTCTTCCCGACCAACAAATCTTGTGCAGAAGTCGCCAAACCTGCATTTATCTCATCGGGTTTCACCAAAGTAACCGACCCTGTGGCATCGCTCTTGCGGACAGTTCCATAACCTATCGCCACGACTTCTTGCAAAGCCACAGCGTTTTCCTGCAAAACGATCGTTATCTGCGAACGATTGTTTACCGGAACCTCCTGCGTATTGTATCCCAAATAGGAAACTACGAGAGTAGCATCGGGAACCACATCGAGACGGAACCGCCCATCGAGATCGGTCGCTACGCCCGCAGACGATCCCCGAACAATGACATTCGCCCCGATAACCGGCTCTCCCGAACTATCGACTACCGTCCCTTGCACGGCCATACGTTGCGCCGATAGCGACCACGATAGGCAACATAATCCTAACAGCAACCCTGACCGGATTTTCATGTGTAGTTTTTCACAAACTTTTCTCATATCAGATACTTTTGATGGTTGAACTCATAGACGATTGACCCCGATTGCTCCAAAAGAGCGAAGCTCTCCCCACAAGCGTTTGTACCGTCTGTATCTCATAGAACAACACCTTTGCTGTTTTGTTTGCCCGCTAAGATTATTTCCCTTAAAAAACGAAGAACGCTCGGGGTAATTCCCGAGCGTTCTTCGTTTCCATACGATCAATTGTTCAACTTTTCCTAACAAGAATATAACAATAGTCTTTATTCAATATGAGAGAATTGTTACCATAAGCCGTCTCAAAACGAGCAATGATCCCGTTATTACGACCGTTAGACTCATACAAATCGAACGCCGCTTGCGCATCGGCCAAGTCTTGTACCTTATCGCCGAAAGCATCGGTTACATACAATTCTTTCAACGTGCCTAAATTATAGTCGGCATAGTTTTGCAAGAGGTCTTTCCAACGATCGATAGTTTGTTCGTTTTCAGGAATATATGCCGAAATTTCCAAAACGGTTTCCAATGTTTTGTCGGAATCGAAATTAACCGTATAGTTATTACCCTTCAAATCGATCGCACTATCGAAATAGAGATATGCCATCGCCGTCCCGAAAAAGTATCTTATTGCTGATCGCATAGAACTCTTGCAGAGTTTCATCGATATTCGCACCCACATACTTACCCAATGTACTAAAATCGAGAGGTAAATAATTGCGGCACATTTCTACACGGAATTTATCTTTATCCATGATAGGACAACAATACACTTTTTTCTGTATGCCGAATACAGGATATATCAACGTATTGGCTTCCAGAGTCAACAACGGAATCGTCTCTTCTGTGGTTTGTTTGATACCCCCCTCGCCCGTAGCGTAATCTTTAAATTTCGTACCGAGGAAAGTCCCTAATTTATAATCCCGGAAAGAAGATATCATACTTTCCCACACTTCAATCCCTTTGTTTTCGGAACTTCCGGTCAAAACCATTTCTATGGTAGCAATCATCGTTCCATCGAGTTTAAACGTCGCTTTGTATCGATTGCCTTTTTTGATCCTGCACATACAGGATATTATTTTCCTCATCTTTCGAAGCATTTCCCACAGCGGCCCATATCTCGCTCACATTTTTGTCAACGTAAGCAGACAAATCGGAATAGGTCGTTTCAAAATAAGTTTTAGTATCCCCCCTCAGGAGTTCCTCCTCCCGTACCGTCTCCGGGTTCTTCTCCTTTTTATTATCCTCACTACATGATAATAAAACAAGAGATGACATAAATATACAGAAAAACCAAGCAAATTTCTTTCTCATACTTCTTAAAACTTTAAATTACTACTATTTTCCTTCTTCTCTTTCCATTATTACATTTTTTTCTTTACTTTGCCGATACAAAAATATAATATTATACTCAAAGTCATTTAAACAAATCGGATTATGAAGAATTTTTATCTTATTTTAAGTTGCTGTGCCCTATTTTCTCTAACGGCACATAGTGAAAATTTCTCAGGAGACGACTTTAACGGGGCTTGGGAAAGTGACGGAGACAACCAGAAAGTACAGCCCGTAGGCTGGCATGCATTGTCTTGCAACGCAAGCGGAGGTTTCGGCTCAATGAAAGGAGGAACCGTTACCAAAGGAGGAGACGACACCAATGCCTACCCCACCATCGAAAATATTTTCGCAGGGAGTGTCGTGTTTGGGAGCAAAATGGGTTACGTCATTCCGGGAATACTCTCATTAGGAAATCCGTGGATATATGTAAACACCTCTTATTTCACAGCCGTAACAGGGGATTTGGGTGTAGACGGAGGTGTAGAATTTACGGGACGTCCCAGTAAAATCACCTTCAAAGCCCAATACTACAATGCTCCTACAAGCGACATAGACGATGCTGCCCATATCAAAGTCTATCTATGGAAGGGCTCGGCCGAGTCGACCGATATCAGCGGAGCCAGCCATACCGACGAAATGAGCGCCGTTCTCGCCGGGAATGCGGGTGTTACCTTGATAGGGTCGGGAGAATTGACCATCGATAACGATATAGATGCTTTCGAAACCAAAGAAATCTCTATCGATTATACATCACAAGAGATTCCCGAAAAAATGAACATCGTGTTCTGTGCATCCAACTACCTCAGTAAACAACCGGAAAAACCGCTTGAAGTTGCCGAAGGAAACTATCTGCAAATCGATGACGTTGCAGTCGTGTATAATTCTACCGGAATTGAAAATACCCAAAACGAAGAGTTGGAACTGACGGTTACCAGACAAGGTTTTTCGATAAACGATACTTCCGTTCAACCTGTTACTATTTACGAAACAGACGGTCGATTGATAAATCAAGGGCTTGTAAATAACGGTCGATATGACTTCCCGTTTACCCCGGGTAAAAATTTATATAGTAAAAGTAGGGAATGTTGTTTTCAAAGTTTGTGCCCTATAAATAAAGTTTTATGAATCGAATCTATATTTACGTCATGCTGTTCTGCGGAATCTTATTCCTCAACAGCATGACGTGTTTTGCAGCCAACGAAAAACTATCGGCCTCATCGCGCCAAACGCTCGATCAATTAATTCGCTCTGACAATCGATTGGAAAAATTATCCAGACAGAATAAAGATCTGCGACTCCTCGTTCAATGCGATGAACGTACGACCGAAAACGATTTACTGGAATGTGGCGTTTTATCGTATGTGTCATTGGGAAACGGATTCTACACGATATGTATTTCACCGTCGGAATTGTCTCGTTTTTTAGACTCTGACTTCGTAAAAAGAGCCGAGCTTCCTCGAAAAGCATCTTTATCCTTAGATGAAGCACGTACAGAAACGAACGTAGTACTGGTACAAAACGGGGAGTCTCTTTCATCTCCCTATACCGGAAAGAATGTCGTATTGGGGTTTGTAGACTCTGGATTCGACGTAACTCACCCGGCCTTCCGCTCGTCTGACAACGAGACCCTCCGAATCGCAAGATTCTGGAATCAAATCGATAACAAACTACTGTCGAATAAAGAAAATATTCTTGCCGAAGGGACTGACAACGAAGAGCAAACACACGGAACCCATGTAGCCGGAATAGCCGGTGGCGGTTATTTCGGGACAATAGCGACCTCGGAGTCCACGACACTCGACACGAATCCCTATTACGGGTAGCTTATGCTGCCGACTTAGTAATGGTAGGATCGACATTGGAAGATACCGATATTCTGAATGGTATTAAATATGTATTCAACTATGCCGATTCGATAGACAAACCGGCCGTAGTCAACATCAGCCTAAATACTTCTTACGGGCCGCACGACGGGACTTCGCTTTTCGACCAAGCCATCGATACCATGCTGGGAAAAGGGAAAATTCTGGTCGGCTCCATCGGAAACGATGCCAAAAACAAAACTCATGCTTCGATGGAACTCAACAATGCAGAGACTCCTGTACTGACATTTTTCAAACCATCGGGATACGCCGCCAACACATTCGAAGTTTGGGGTGAATCGGACGGGTTTACCGTTACCGTTTCGTTAACCGACTCGCAAGGCGAAACCGTATGGAGTTGTACCTCGAACGGTACGGACCAATCGTTTTCCGTCCCTGCCGACTTCAACTATTCGGAAGGCGGAGAAATCGCCTACTATACCGAATTGTGGAACAACACGAGGCGCATGTATAGAGTCGCCTTGAATAATCTCAATCTAAAAGGTTACGACATACAAATAGGAGTAACGGGCGAAACCCAACACATCGATCTCTGGACCGACAAAAACAGCGGACAGTTCACCGACAACGGGAAAAGCACACATGTCAATTTCGATGCCGACCGTACATTAGGGGGAATTGGGAGGAACAGGAAAGAGAACTATTTCTGTCGGAAACTATACAACCCGAAACGTATGGACAAATTTTTTCGGGAAAGAAACAGTCCATGTTGATCGATTACCCGTTGAATAAAATCAATTACACTTCGAGCCGAGGTCCGGCTTCGGACGGCCGAGTAAAGCCCGACGTGACGGCTCCGGGAGGAATGATTTTCAGCTCCGTATCTTCTTACTCCGATTACTATAAGGAAAGTAGCGCCAACACCGTCGCCCGGGCAACGATAAACGGGAAAAGCTATTATTGGGGACAAATGACGGGAACATCGCAAGCCTCGCCCTTTGTCGCCGGAGTCATTGCCACATGGTTAGAAGCAAATCCAGAACTATCTCCCGAAGATATACAACTGATTTTGAAAAAGACCGCCCGCCAAGATTCCCATACAGGAGCATGTCCCAACTCCATTTACGGATACGGGAAAATAGACGCTCTCGCCGGAATCAAAGAGGTGCTTTCACCGAGCGCCATCGACAACTTGTCGACAGACAAACTATACAAACTTTATCGAGACGGAATTTTATTCACATCGCAAGCGGGTAAAATAAACCTCATATTATCGACCCCGGACGGAATCATAAGATACTCCGATAAAACAGATGTCGAGCCCGGAACCCGAATCGAATGGAGAGAACTCGGATTGAATACCGGATTGTATATCCTTCATATAAACGGTTTTTCGGAAAAGATATTTGTACCATAAATAAAAAGAAAGGGAGAAGTTTTTTTGATCTTCTCCCTTTCTTCATTATCCTATACATTATTACTCATGATGATGTTTCCCGCCATGCCATTTCATCATGGCTCTCGGGAATTTCATTTGGGCATTTTTGAATTTAAATAATTTTTCATTCGACAGAAAGGTTTTGAACTTGTCGTAATATTCCCGATCTATCTTTGCCAACTTCTCGTCCTTTTCCAGTAAAACTTCGGCCGCTTTTTCATACTCGACATCTGAAACAGCCGTTTCCGAACGTACTATTTTCCGAGCAAAGGTTCGAGCCTCCCTGTCTACCGTCCATTTTTTTCCTTCCATCTCTTCATACAAGGGAAAGAACTGTTTCGCCTCTTGTTCGGAAAGCCCGATCTGTTTCATCATAAAATCCCGACGGAATTTACAGAACCGGTCAAACTGTTCTTTTTCGCTGTTGCTTCGCCTTGTCGTTATTCTTATTCTGTGCCGAAACCGAAACGGGCAATGCCCACAATAAAACGGCCGATAATAATAAAATTATTTTCTTCATAACTACTTCTCCTTTAATAATCGCTATCGGTATAGAGCATTTCATAAGCCGTGTAATCATCGACATAATAAGCGATCCACTCGTCTTCTATCGTACTTCCATCTGTCGCCGAAGCCGTCATTTCCATATCAGGAGTTTCTCCTTTTTCCACCGAGAATATTCCCGTAAACATTTTCATCATAAGCCATATACCGGCAAACATGGCTGCCATATAAATCCACGGTCTTACCCGAAGCCATAACGAAGGTTGCACGAGTTCGGGAAATTCCCTTTCCGGCAAACTTTCCGTCATCTTTTCGGTGAAATCGGCAAAATAATTGCCGGGCACTTTCATACCGTGCTTCCTACCGATTTCATCTAACAGGGGAGTTTTCTTTTCCATAGCTTCACCTTTTGTTTGTTAGACACGAAAATAATGAAAAGGTTTAAACATGATCTTGCAGATATTCCTCTATTTTTTTCGCCGCATGGTGATACGATGCTTTCAATGCACCCACCGATGTTCCCAGAATTTCGGACATATCTTCGTATTTCATTTCGTCGAAATAACGCATATTAAAAACGAGGCGTTGTTTCTCCGGGAGTTGCAAAACCGCTTCTTGCAAAAGCCTCTGTGCACGATCTCCGTCGAAATATTCGTCGCTCTCTACATGAGAGAGCAGGAAATCATCGGTATCGTCGGCCGTAAGATTCCGTCGTTCTCGTTCCCGTGCCAGAAAAGTCAATGCCTCATTCACTGCAATACGATAAAGCCAAGTCGACAATTTGGCATCCCCTCTGAAATACTCGATACTTCCCCATGCTTTTAAGAATGTATTTTGCAATAAATCATTGGCATCGTCGTGCGAAAGTACCATTTTTCGAATCTGCCAATATAACGGCTCACTATACCGGGCTACGACCCGTGCGAATGCCTGCCGAACAGTCGCCGGATTCTGTAACTGCTCGATAACAATATCTTCGTTATAATCTTGCATATTCTCTCTTTTCAGCGGGTAAAGATACGTAGAGCCAACGGTTTATTCCTAACATATTTCATTCTTTTTTGTTATTTTTATTATTCGGTGAACTCCATAATGTTTTAATACATTACCTTTGTTTCCGAAAAACCACGAAGGAAACGGACAATTCCCCGACAAGAGGATAGTGCGGTTTCCCTTTACGGTTTTATACAATCTCGAAAATATGGAAATAAATTCTATACTCTTGGCATTTCTCCTCACGATGATAGCCGGTCTATCGACCGGAGTGGGAAGCCTCATTGCATTTTTTCGCCAAGCGAACCAATACGAAATTTCTTTCTGCGGCATTGGGGTTCTCGGCCGGAGTAATGATATATATATCGTTCATGGAATTGATGCCAGAGGCATTGGGTATGCTCAGCGAGAATTTCAGTCCACGCATGTCTAATATCTACATGCTGATCGCATTTTTCTCGGGAACATCGTTTATCGCATTGATAGACTTCTTGATTCCCGAAGACGAGAATCCACATGAAATCCACCGCGTGGAAGAACTATCGGGACAACAACGATTGCATCGTACCGGGATACTGATGGCACTGGCTATCAGTATCCATAATTTCCCGGAAGGACTCGCTACATTCGCATCGGCACTGGGCAACATCGACATAGCTATTCCCATCGTCATAGCCATTGCCATTCACAACATACCGGAAGGTATCGCTGTCTCCGTACCCATCTATCAAGCGACGGGCAGCCACAAGAAAGCATTTTGGTATTCCCTGCTTTCCGGTATGGCCGAGCCGGTAGGCGCACTCATCGGATTCCTGTTTCTGTTACCTTTTTGGACTCCCACGATTCACGCGCTTCTATTGGCATTCGTATCGGGTATTATGGTGTTCATTTCATTCGATGAGCTGCTGCCGGGAGCCGAAAAATACGGTCATCATCACTACGGCATAGGAGGCGTCATCACCGGCATGGCAGTCATGGCGGCCAGCCTCCTGTTTTTCATCTAACACCCGGATAATATCCCGTCCTCGAAAAATCACTACTATTGATGATTGTAAAGAAAATTTTTCTCTTGTTACTTTGTGCAAAAATTCAAAGAGAGACTCGCTCTTTCAACAGGTAAACAAATCTTATGAAAAAATTTTCTGCTCGTGCTCATCTTGGGAACTTTACCATTTCTTGCAACCGGTAAACCGATACTGGCGATTACCGATTCTTTGGGAAACCGCATATATAACCTGAATGCCATTACTATCATCAGTAACCCCAAATGGGATTCGAAACTGTTCGAGTTCCCCGGTTCCATCTCTTATCTCAACACGGGCAATCTCGACGAAATGAATATCCGTTCGGTCAAGGATATTTCTACCATCGTTCCCAATCTGTTTATTCCCGATTATGGCTCCAAACTCATTTCCTCGGCCTACATACGGGGTATAGGTTCCCGAATCAACTCTCCCGCCGTAGGCCTCTACGTCAATAACGTTCCCTATCTGGATAAAAGCGCTTTCGATTTCGACTTCATCGATATTGCAAGTATCGAAGTCTTGAAAGGGCCGCAAGGGACTCTCTACGGAAGGAATACTATGGCGGGACTCGTGAACATAAAGACTCTCTCGCCTTTGGAAAAACAGGGCTCGAAAATAAAATTGAGTTTCGGGAATTACAACTTATGGGGAGTCGCCGCTACTACCAGCCAAAAACTTACCGACGATTTCGCATTCTCGATAAATGCCCGCTACCGACAGGACGACGGCTACTTCAAAAACGAATATACCCGACAAAATAGCGGAAGTACCCGGTCGGGCGGTGGAAGAGTACAATTAGACTGGCGGGTAAACAGGCATTGGAAGTTGAGTTTCAGCGGTGACTACGAGGGTAGCGACCAACAGGGATACCCATACGCCGGTTATGACAAAACCCTGAAAAGACCGGCAGCATCAGTTACAACGACGAAGCCTCGTATCGTCGCGACATATTTACGTCGGGTCTGTCGGTTCAATATCTCCACGACCGATTCATCTTCACATCAACGACGGGTTATCAATTCCTCGACGACGATATGCATTTGGACCAAGACTTTACTCCCCGCGCCATATTTACACTACAACAAAAACAAAAATGCATGCGGTTTCACAGGAATTTGCCGTCAAATCGCACAAAGGCAAACGTTGGGAGTGGGTAGGAGGCTTATTCGGGTTTTATCAACAAACCCATACGGACGGCCCGGTAGATTTCAGACAAGACGGGATAGATTTGCTCATCACCAAACAGACCAACGACCAACTGGCAGCTCTCAAACAGAACCCTGCATTAGCGGGAATGCCCGATATTACAATAGATATAGATAATCGAAACCTGTATATCGACGGCATTTACAAAACACCGACCTACGGTGCTGCCGCCTTCGGACAAGCTACGCTCAATCGTATTTTTATCGACGGTTTATCGGCTACCGTAGGCTTACGAATAGACTACGAACATACCCGCATTTACCATCACACCCATGCGACCGAAGATCTCACAGGGCGTGCCAACGTCACGATCAATATGGGTAATCGCCCCCCCGATGTCGATTCAACAGCCTTTTATCCTGCCCCTCGGCATCGATGGAAAGGAGTCGATGAACACGATAGAACTGTCTCCCAAATTCGAAGTGAAATACGCTATCGGCAATAAAAGTTTCGTCTACGCCTCGGCAACCCGCGGTTACCGGTCGGGAGGATACAATTTCCAGATGTTCTCCAACTTGATACAATCCCAAATCCGGTCCAGCATGATAAGTGAACTGATGAAGAACATGGGAGGCGGTGGAAACGGAGGTCGTCCCGCACCGAGTCGCAGTACTGCCGGAATGCCTGCCTTCGAAAACACAACCGACGTGAACCAAGCCATCTCATATAAACCCGAACATAGCTGGAATTACGAAATAGGCGGCCGCTCTCAGTTAATCGACCACCACCTGTTTGCCGATATATCTTTGTTCTACATCGATTGCCACGATCAGCAAATAGCTGCTGTAAGCGGATATGGCCGCATCACCAAAAATTCGGGACGTACCGCCAGCTACGGATTGGAGGCTTCGCTGCGAGCCACCCCGACCAACCGGCTGTTACTCTCGGCGACCTACGGTTACACCCATGCTACCTTCCAAGAATACAACGACGGGAAAAACGACTACAAAAACAATTTCGTCCCTTTTGCACCGGCTCATACGCTCGCCCTATCGGGCGCTTACACCCTGCCCTTAGACAAAGAGACCGACTTGACTTTCGATCTGCAATACCTCGGCCGAGGGAAAATATACTGGACCGAAGCCAACGATGCTGCGCAAAACTTTTATGGGCTGGTAAATGCATCGATTATCCTTTCGGGGAAATATGCCGATTTGAAACTATGGGGGAAAAATCTGCTGAATCAACATTATCAAGCGTTCTACTTCGAGACCATGAATGCCGAGAACTTGTCTACGCCCAACAGCTTCGTACAGTGCGGCCGCCCGATTACATTCGGCGCAGATATCACCATTAAGTTTTAATTCTCCTTAACCCCTCTCCGCAGAACTTTGTTCCGCGGGTCTCCCTCATACCGCTAACGCAACACCCCGTAAGGCTACGGAACACGGCAAGGGAGAAGATTGGATAGTTCCGGCTTGCTACATAAAAAATAAAGCAAAAAGCATCTCCCTCCTCCTCTGTGTTTTGCGACAGCAAAATATAGGGGAGGTGGCCGCAGGCCGGAGGGGTTGGTCTTACAAAAACTCCTATTCTATCTTTCTCACCCCCTCTCCGTCGAAAACTATTGTTTCTTCTGCTTCTCCCCCCTATCGCTATGCGACACAAGGGGAGAAGCGTAAAATCTATCCTTACATCACAAAAGAGAATGTTTCTTTAACCCCTCTCACCCATACCCTGTGGCATTGCAGGGCATTCTCACACATTCCTCCCCAGCCGTGTCCCGTAATATCGCAGGATATTGTGGCAATCGATATAAAAAATAATCCTTACTATTCACATACAGAAATGGCTGTTTCCTCTTGAAACAGCCATTTTCCCATATTTTATCTTTCTATTCGGCAAAAGTCAAGCCTTGCAATTTATCCCATTCTCCACGGGTAAAATCGGGTATCTGTACCGGAACGGAGCCGTTGCGAACGGAGTAGTCGGTCAACTCGACCAGACACGACCATTCGGCTGCGTCGTAAACGTCCATATCGAGAGGCAAACCGTTTTTCAAGCAATGAATCAGACGATAATCCATAATGAAATCCATACCTCCGTGTCCGCCCACCTGACGAGCTTTTTCGCCGATCTCTTTGCAGAAGGGGTGCTCGTACACTTTCAGCAGAGAGTCGAGAGTTTGCTGGCTGACAAACTCATGCGCATTGGGTTCCAAAGCGATCCCCGTAAGCGGATATTTCTGAGCGAAACCTTTCGTACCACTCACCATGTGAATGCGGTTATAGGGACGAGGACTGGTAACATCGTGTTGTATCATGATGGTTTTCCCTTTGGCGGTACGAATAAGAGTCGTGTTCATATCGCCCATATCGATACGTGCCGTATCCTCGCCGGTAATACCATGTTCGGCTGCATAAAGATGCATACCCTTTTGCGCATTAACATGGAAACCAACGTAGCCATGCGGTCGCCCCGGTGAATGTTCAATATCTGGGCGACAGGACCTAATCCATGAGTAGGATAAGGATTACCGGCCTCCTCTTTCTGGGCTTTTAACCGCCACATGTTTTTATAACCGGTCGCCGTAGTGTCGTAATTATAAGAACGCAAGTCGTGGATATAAGCCCCCTCGGCATGCATCACATCTCCGAACAAGCCTTGTTGTGCCATATTGAGCGTTGCCATTTCGAAGAAATCGTAACAGCAATTTTCCAGCATCATGCAATGGCGGCGAGTCTGTTCGGCCGTATTTACCAAATCCCAGCACTCGGCTACGGTCATTGCCGCCGGTACTTCCACGGCGACATGTTTTCCCTGTTTCATGGCATAGACAGCCATCGGAGCATGAGAGTGCCAATCGGTGCAAATGTAGACCAAATCTATGTCGTCCCTTCCGCACATCTCTTTCCAAACGTCCTCACCCACATAAATATCGGCGGCAGGAAGTTTGTGCGAAGTAAGTATTTCATTCGCTTTGTTTACATTCGCCGAATCTAAATCACACAAAGCGACAACTTTGGCATCGGGCAGATAGACATACCGTTCGATCCACCTTTACCTCTGGAACCCAGTCCGATAAAACCGACTCTCACCGTATCCAAAGGTTCGCAAGCCAACTTCAAAACACTTTCCTGTCCGGCAGGCCTCGCAGGTTCTTCAAACGGATTACGTGGTGTCGTAGTACAAGCACTACACAACAAAAGCGCAGACAGCGCATAGAACATTTTCTTCTTCATGGTAATATTTTTTAGCATAAATAATGAATTTCCATCTCACCTCAAACTCCCAACAGGCCGAAAATAAAAAAGATTTATACCCAGCCCTATGGTGTCAAAAAGGTCTTTTCCGCCCTGTTTAGAGGCCAAATCAAAGATAGCGCAAGAGAACACAAGCAAACGAATCTGTTCCTATCCAAAAGCATTCTATCTCTGCATTTTACGCGAATATAGGGGAAAGGTGAGCGCAAAGGCAATCAAGAAATCTAATTTCCGATTTGACTATGCCGAACCGCATCCTATATTCTTTTCTACAAATATAAGGAAAGGCAACCACTCAAAAAAAAAGAACTTGCTCATTTTTTTGCTAAGCCATATCTCATATTCGATAGAGCCAAAGATACATAAAGAAAAACTCATTATGAAAAACGACAACATTTTTTATCTATCGAAAGGCTTCGAAAGAGAAAAATTTCTTAGGTATCTATAAGATTTTAAACCTTTATCAAACTTAAAAAGTCCCCCGAAAAAAACCAACGTTTTATTCGACTTTTTAATCGTTTCGGTGATAGTATCTCTTAATAAAGTTTTATTAAGGATTCTTTCGAAAAGGAAAATAGGAGATTATGGCTCATTATCCAAGAATATGCAATTCCCGCATGACTTATTTTTTGTACCGTATTTATATAGAAAAAATGTGATTCCTTTTCGGTCTTTCGATTTTTGGACGGAGGATATTATGTATCGAGAATATATTTTTAGAAAGCAAGCTCCCTAAGATCTAATTTCTACCGAGATAGTTTATAATTGTGAAAATATGGCTCTAATTCTAAAAAATAAGTCAAAAGCGAAAAAAAGTGAGAGAATTAGTTTTCGATTTAAAAATAGAACGCTATATTTGTACAAGTAAAAGATAAAAAATAAAACACAAACATTTAAAATAATAAAATATAACACAGGCTTTTAACAGCAGTTTTAAACGTTGATTTAAACCACGAAAAACAAGAATCAACCATGATTAATTCAAATAAATTATAAACGAGTATTTACTAACCTTGATTATTAACAAACAAGCAGTATTATGAGAAGACAGGTGCTACTTCTGTTATTTTCCTTATTTGCTATAGTAGGTTTCGCTCAACAACGCACCGTAACGGGGACCGTTGTATCTGCCGAAGACGGACTGCCCGTTATCGGGGCATCGGTCCATGTCAAAGGCACCTCACAAGGAGCGACGACCGACTTAGATGGGAAATATTCTATTAAAGTCAATGAAAACGCAAGCCTAACATTCAGTTACGTGGGTATGCAACCGAAAACGGTGCAGGTTGAAATCAATCTGTCATCAATGTAACTTTAACCTCGTCATCGACACAATTAGACGAGGTTGTCGTAACAGCGATGGGTATTCGGGAAGAAAAGAAAAAACTGAACTTCGCTGTCCAAAGTCTAAATGCCGACGAGGTTACTGCCGGACAATCGGCAAACTTCGTAAATTCTCTACAAGGGAAAATTGCCGGTGTACAAGTATCAGGGAGCGGAGGTTCACCCAATTCCAGTTCCCAAATCATCATTCGTGCGATTTCGTCCATCAACTCAGGACAAAATAACGAACCCTTGTTTATCATTGATGGGATGCCTATGCGTGGAGGCGGTTCGTCGGCCGGTGACATCAACCCGAACGACATCGAAAACATGACCGTATTGAAAGGTGCTGCTGCATCGGCATTGTACGGCTCGGAAGCAGCCAACGGTGTAATCCTAATCACCACGAAAAGCGGTAAAACCGGACAGATCGTCGTGAACGGTAGTGCCAGCGTACAAATCGATAACAGCGTAAGAATCCCTAAAATTCAACAGAAATATGCTCCGGGAAATCTCGGTTTCTATAAAGAAAACTCCGTAAGCGGAGGTTGGGGTCCTCTTCTGAAAGAAGGAGAAAGAACCTACGATAACGTCGGAAACTTCTTGGGAACGGGATTATATCAAAAATACGATGTGAACGCTTCGGGAGGAACAGACAAATTCACAGCTTATGCATCGTTCAACTACACTTCTACCGACGGTGTTGTCCCCGAAGATTACAAGAATCGCATGGGTGCTTTGTTAAAAGCAACTTTCACCCCTTCGAAATGGGTAAAAATCAATGCATCATTAAATTATATCGATACGAAATCCCGTTCATTCGGCAATAGCATGAGTTCTATCTACACTTGGCCTATCAACAACGATATGCGTGTGTACAAAACGCCATTGGGAAAACCGGTTTACAGCATAGAAGACGGTGGTCGTTACGACAATTGGAATGCCCTTACAGACGCCGATAAAATTGCAGCCGGAGTAAGCCCTTATTGGGGACGTTACGAAGACGGAGGGGAGACACAATCTTCACGTACCATCTTAAACGGATCGATCGAATGGACTCCCATAAAGGATTTGACCTTCACCGGTAAAATAGCATACGACAAAGGATATACAACTTCCGACGCCTACGCCAAACCTCGTTTCGATAAAGACGAACTGGACGAGAGCGTTATTTCCAAATATCTCTACAAATTCGGTTCTTATAAATTGAACCCAGCCGTAGCGAATTGCTCACGATACAGGGATTGGCCACATACAAAGTAGATTTGTTCAAAGATTTCAGCATGAATCTGTTGGCCGGAGCCGAAATCATGATCAACAAAAGCTATGAAGCCACTATGGCGGGACAGGAGTTCGTATTGGAAGGAGACTATTACAGTTTCAACAATACGAATACCGAAAACTGGCTGAAAACGGGCGACTATCCCATTTCCTACTTCCGCTCCAAGAAAAACAAATATGGGTATTTCGGAGAATTGCGATTCGACTATAAAGGAATCGCCCAATTAAGCGGAACAGCCCGCTACGACGGTTCCTCTACCTTGAAACAAGCCGAAAAATCTTCCTACTTCTATCCTTCGGTAACGGCAGGTTTAATTTTCAGCGAATTGTTCCACATCAGTAACGATTGGTTCAGCTATGGTAAAATACGCGGGAACTGGGCACAAGTCGGGAAAGATGCTACCCCAACAAATTTACCAAAGCCTATCGGGAAGCCTCTACATTCCCCGACGGAGGATATAGTGTCGACCCAACAGCTTCTTACGCGATTACGCTGGAACCCGAAATGACAAAGTCGTGGGAAATCGGAGCCGATTTAAGATTCTTCGACAGCCGCACCCGTTTAGATGTAGCCTACTACTCGACTACGGTAAACAACCAAATCGTAACCGTGAGAGTTTCGCCTTCATCGGGAACTATTCTACAAGTCCGCAACGAAGGTAGTATCGAGAATCACGGTGTGGAAGCTACGTTAAGCCAAGACATTCTTCGCAGTAAAGATTTCGAATGGACCGCCAACCTCAACTTCGGGTTGAATCGGGGTGTCGTAAAATCGTTACCCGAAGACGTGAGCGAAATTCAAGGGACTCAGTTCAGCGATATCTATACTACCGCCTATCTAAACGGTTCGACGACGGGTATTTCAGGCAAGGACTATATGCGTGCTCCCGACGGACAAATACTTATCGACGAGGACGGATATCCCATTATCAACCCGGCCAAGAGCGTATATATCGGTAACCGCGAGCCCGACTTCCTGATGGGATTGAGCAGTACGTTCCGATGGAAAGACTTGACTGTATCGTTCTTGCTGGACGGACGTGTAGGAGGAGACGTATATAACGGAACCGCACGCTCTCTCTTTACCAACGGTATGCACAAATCGTTGGAGAACTACCGTAACCGCGAAGTAGTCGTAAAAGGTGTAGTCGCACAACCCGACGGAACTTATGTACAAAACAACAAGCCTATCATTTTGAATCAGACCAACCTGAATACCTATTTCTATGGCGTAAGCTCCAATTTTATCGAAGACGGTTCTTATCTCCGATTGAGTTACGTCACCGTAGGATATGATTTCACACGGTTCTTGAAAAAAGGGAATCCCTACATTAAAGGATTGAGAGCTTCCATTACAGGCCGCAATCTCTTCCTGTTGACCAAATATTCGGGTTCTGATCCGCAAATTTCAACTTCGGCAGCCTACGGTACAGGAACGATGGGTATCGACAATATGTCTATCCCGGCCACCCGCAGTTTCAATTTCACTATAAACGCAACATTCTAACATCAAGGAACCACGAATAAATATAAAGTTATCATATTATCGTTGTTAATCAGTTTCATGGGCGCAAGTTGCGAAGACTGGTTGTACGACAACGTCAACGAAGATGCCGCTCATGAGGTTCTGCCCCAACAGGTATTGCCTGTCGTGCTGTTCTACTCGGCTCAACTTCAATTCGACCATGCCGAATACGGCGCTTATCTGACCCAAACATTGACTACCGGCGGACGTAACCAAACGTCGAGTTTCGCTTACAAATCCGGCTGGGGCGATTTCCTGACGATGAACCGTCACCCGCAATGGCGTCGCCACTTCTACGATATCGGTGTCAATGCCAAAGAAATCATCGACGAGGCTCACGAAGCACAAGCGTGGAATCTGGAACTCATCGGCCGTACCCTTCGGTTAATGTCCACCCAAATGACAACCGACCTGTTCGGAGACATGCCTCGTTCGGAAGCCTATGAATCGAACAGTCCGCACTACGATACGCAAGAAAGCATCTACGAGTGGATGAATCAAGAAATAGAAGAGCTGATAGGCATGTATGAAGATCCCACTTATACCGAAGCCGCGACCAATATACCTATCGATCAATCGATCGACCGGGTCTTCGCCGGAGATCTAAATAAATGGAAACACTATACCTACGCCTTAAAAGCCCGGTTACTGCTTCGCAAATTGCCGAATTGGGAAAACAATGCGGCGACATGCCAAGCCATCATTACAGCTGTCAACCGGGCACTCGAAGGTTGGGAAGATGTACTTTATCGTTTCGACGGCGGTAACGGAGCCCAAAATTCTCCGTGGGGCGAAGCCTTCGGATCGACCGAACAAGGAGGTCTCGGCTGGGAAGGACGTGGCAACATGTTGAATTCGGCTGTTCCTACCAAATATTTCATGGAAAATATATTGGGCGTATTCGAATCGCATAACAACCTGAAAGGCTGGGCGGAAGATCCTCGTATCCTCGCTTTCATGAGTGCACGGCCGGGACCCTCGGGAACAAGCGATTCCGGTACTGAAATGCGTTATCTCGATACCAATATCGGTATGGACGTTTCCTACAAAGTGGATAACTACCCCACCTTGTTCCCCGAAGTCGACGGCAAGAAAGTTTCGGTCTATACGCAAAACACAGGTTATGTTCCCCTCTTCCTCGAAGAAGAACTCCTGCTTATCAAAGCCGAAGCTACTTATTGGAGCGGCGACAAGCCGACGGCCCGTTCATTGACCATGCAAGCTGCCGAAATTAATTTCGACCGATTCAATCTTTCCTCGATTTATGGAAGCAGTTATACCCGCTATCGCAATAACTATTTGGGGAATGAAACCGGAACAGGAAACTATGTAACTACCTACTTCCCTGCCGACGGATTCAACATCGGGCACATCATGCGTCAGAAATATGTTTGCCTCTATCTGCAACCCGAACAATGGACCGATATGCGTCGCTACAATTACAGTTGCGAGGAGAACGGAATACAATATGACAATACCTATGTATATCCCGGATTAAAACGGCCCAATAATATTTATGAAGCTCATTGGGGAGACGATCCCAAAGCATGGATCAACCGTATCAACTACGACCCCGAAACAGAAGAAAAATACAACAAAGCCGAATTGGAAAGACTAGGCGCATACAAAAACTATCAATGGTTGCGCAAACCTATGATCTGGCAATAAATAGAAAAGAATCGAAGTATTACAACAAATAATAACACTCGATATGAAAAACAAAGTAAAAATAGCGTCTCTTCTGCTGGCAATCGCCGGATTATCGGGTTGCGAAATCAACGACCCTGTAAACGATTGGGCAGACTTGGGACAACAAACCGCATACGTTTATTGGGAGCTGAAAGATGCCGTGAACGCCGGTAGCGACCTCGATTTCAGAGTTTACTATTATGCCGACGGCAGTACGATAGAGAAAGCCCAAGTTTGGTATGGAGTGAGCAGTACGATCAATCGTGCCGTTACATGCCCATACATCAGTTACACCTATACCGAAAGCGAGACCGACGAAGTAGTCGCCTCGCATTTGGTGAAAGAGTTCGATCCTCAAACCGTGTCGTGGGACGATGCCAAGTCGTCCTACATTCTCGACGCCACTTTCCCGGTCTCCTCTTCATGGGCTGGCGTGACATGGGCCAGTGTAGGAAGTTCCGATTTTACCGAAACTTTATTCAAGACCTATTATCCCGGCGATTACGAGACCAACTTCCGGGAGGCTCTAACCACTCAAATAGAGACCGATTACCACGGGAACATGAAAAAAATCGTTGTCGATGGATTCATGAAAATGACCGAAGAGGAATATGAGGCTCTCTTCACGAAAACGACCAACGAAGCCAACGAAGAAGTATATGAAATCACCGACGAGAATAAAGCCCGGCTCGATGGCATCGTTGCAGCTCTAACCACGCCCGAACTCATCTTCGACGGCAAAGAATACGGAGTAAACTACAATTGCACCTATACGTTGAGCGCAAAATTCCAAGTAAGCGACTCCAACGGTGTGATAAGCAATACCGATATTAAAAATATTACTGTCAACTAATAGAAACGGAAAAGAACAATGAAAGCATTAAGAAATATAAGTTTGACGGTTGTCTTGTTGGCTTCGTTATCTGCTTGTATGGAAAACGATCCCACTTACAATGTATATCCCAGTGACGATGTAGCGTTTACCTACCACATCACGAACGAAGGATACGAACTCGACTATCTGGTAGGTTCCACCATACAGTTTACCAATACATCGGCCATCTCGGGTACATGTACTTGGGACTTCGGCGACGGGGAAACTTCGACCGACGTTAATCCTAGCCATACATACAGTTTACCCGGACAGTACGAGGTAAAATTGACCGTAGGCGACGACTATACGACTCGTCCTTTGCTTATCAACGACATTAAACCTACGATCGTCGCCAAAACGGAAGATGATAGAATATGTGTCATCAACGACGTCGAAGTGACTTTGGAAGTGACCTTACGAAATCCGGCCGCATCGGAAGAACCGGAATATACATGGGTATTGCCCGAAGGAACAACCTTGCTCGATCACCCGGAAATAACAGGTAATACCTATACCGGCGAAAATCCGGGCCGATTAGTCTTCAAAAACATAGGTTCGCAAACCATCACGTTGAAAACCACTCTCGGCGGACGTGCGCTCCAAGATGTAAAAGCCAATGTACAAGTAGGTACGCCCAATGCATCGAAAACGCTCTACTATGCGGTAAAAAGTGGAAACGTAATGGCCTATAAGCTGGATTATAATGTTCCTGAGGGAAGTAATAACTCTCCCTTCGACTTAGGCGTAAAAGCGGGAGCTCACCCTCTGAATATGCTGTTCCATAATGAAGTTCTATTCGTGCTCGACTGCGGTACACAATTCTCGTATGTCAACGATGAAGATGGAACCCGGGGTGACGGAAAATTACAGCGGTAGCCAAAGACGGGAGCAGTATGGAAACCGTTCTCTCCAACGTAGGCAACGCCGCCTTCAACGATCCTTTCTACGGTTGGATAGACAACGAACAAATCTATTTCGCCGACCGGAATACAGGTATCCGACGCATCGGTGTCAACGAACGTAACTTGGCACTCAGCACCAGCGATGCCAAATACGATTATTTCGTTCAGAACAATCGGCTCGAATATTACGGTAACCCGTGGCAATACGGTGCAATGAATGCCTGCTTCGCCAAAGCGGACGGATTGTGGTATTGGGGCAAAACATACGGCGGAGGCGGTATCTTCCGTTTCGCAGAAAGCGATATCAGCCCTGTGGACATCAGTCGAGGAACCAACCCTCCCTATGCTACGATTTTCCCCGATGAATTCGTGAAATCGTTCGTGATAGATGCCACCAATCAAATTTTATATGCCGTCATTCGAGACAAAGGGCTCTATGCCGTTCCTTTAACAGATATTACGGCCAACGACGCGACAAAGACCAACACGAAAGCCGAGAGCAAATATCTCGTAGCGAGCTTCAAATCGGACAGCGAAGGAAGCGTAGGAGAATATGTCGATGTCTGTCAAATGGTACTCGACAGCACCGACGGTTCGGTTTACTTCGGACTCCGTGCCGAAGAAGGCAGCTCGGAGACATCGGGAGTAAAACGCTGGAATCCCACGACGAAAAAGCTGGAAACTATCGTATCGGGGGTCAATGTCTATGGTATAGCACTGAACAACGAGTTATCGAACCTATTCTAAAAACAAAAGCCTGATAATTTTCCGCCGGTCTAACCGACCGGCGGGAAAAAATATCTTAACTAATTAGATATGAAATACATCGCAAAAATAGCAATCGTACTGTTTACCTTTTGGTTAGCTATCCCGACAATCGCTCAAACTCCCAAAAAAGAGGTCAGAGCATTCTGGTTATCGACCGTATGGAGATTGACGTGGCCGAAAACTACCGTTATCTCGAACACCGGAAATGCGCAAGAAATCCAAGAACAAAAAGACGAGTTAATCATGTTGCTCGACTCGGTAAAAGCAGCTAATGCCAATACCGTTTATTTCCAAGTGCGCGGCCGTTGCGATGCGATGTATAAATCCTCTTACGAACCGTGGTCGAGCGACCTCGTAGCGACACGAGGCATGGACCCGGGGTACGACCCCTTGCTGTTTGCTGTCGAAGAGGCTCACAAACGGGGTATCGAAATTCACGCATGGTTCAACCCCTACCGGTATGAAAGCGTACTGCACCAATGGGACGGAACGCCTCAAAATTATCGGTAATCTCACCCGGAATGGCTCTTAGACTATTCGGACGGTTCTATCTTGAATCCGGCAATGCCGGAAGTGAGAGACCATATCACCGCCATTATTCAAGAAGTCGTACAAAACTACGACATCGACGGTGTTGTCTTCGACGACTATTTCTACACGTCGGGGACGACCGACGACATGGACGACGAGTTATACCAGCAATCCAATCCCGACAACCTCTCTCGGGCCGATTGGCGGCGTCAGAATGTAAATAAACTGATCGCTCAGGTTTACCGAATGATTCAATCGGAAAAGCCTTATGTGCGATTCGGTATCTCTCCCGCCGGTGTATGGTGCACCGATGCCACGATAGCCGAGCGATACGGCGTTACTCCTACCCCGGTAGGTTCCGACTGGGCGTACGACGATATCTTCTGCGATCCTATGGCATGGATACAAGAACACTCTATCGATTACATATCGCCGCAAATCTATTGGACGATAGGATCGAGCAGCGACTACACGCTTATCGCCGAATGGTGGAGCCAAATCGTAAGGCAATTCGGTTGTCATTTTTATTCGAGCCATTCGGCATCCGATTTGAGCTCGGCCAAAATGCCATCAAAATACGGAAAAACGACAACCGGGACACTATCGTTCGATCTAAACGGAGAAAAAGTTTCTTCCAAAGCGCTCTCTCCCATCGAACGGAAAACAGCCGAAGAAAACGAATACATCGTCGATGGCGCAACCGCTTCGTTCAAAGGCTCCGAACTGGTCAATCAAATTAAAGTAAACCGCACATATGACGAAACGGGAGCCCCGGGAAGCGTATTCTACAACATGCGCAAGGTAACCCATACTTCGGGAATGCTCTCCTTGTTGCGGTCGGACGTTTACAAATACCCGGCTCTAATACCAGCCATCAGCTGGAAAGCTACCTCCGATCCCGGATTAGTATCGAATATCGCTTTCACTAACGGTCAATTATCATGGACGGGAGCAGAGGGTATGCGATACGCCGTATATGCCGTACCGGAAAATGCGGCACAAACGACCGCTTGCCGGGATGCCCGCTATCTGTTGGGGCTCTCATACAGCACCAACTATTCCATACCGACAATTTATCGCACGGGGTATACATACGCTGTTTCCATCGTCGACCGTTACGGAAACGAGTATGCACCCTTGTTCATGGGAGCCACGGCAGGTACAAGCGAAGCCGTGACATTAAACACTCCGATAAACAACGGAACGGCCATAGGCAACTACGAGTTTACGTGGAGCAGTGTCGCCGATGCTTCCTATTATATAGACATTGCCCGCGACGATTTATTCACCGACCTCATACTCTCGCGGGAAACTACCGGTACTTCTTTCCCTTCGAGCTATCTGCCCGACTTGGAAAAAGGGACTTATTACTGGCGGATTCGTACACGAAAAGCCAACTGTTCGGACGGTATCTCTGCCGTATATGCATTCCAGTCCGGTCCGTTCGAAATAGAATCTCCGACCAAAGGAGCCACCGAAGTGTCCGTCACGCCTTCTATCACTTGGACCGAATATCCAGACGCTACGGAATACCGACTCGAAATAAACAAATACGACGACTTCCGCTCTATGGGTAAAGTTCTCGACCAACGATATAGCGAACACTCCATTACCCTCCCCGAAGGCGTATTGGTGGGAAATACGAAATATTACGCACGCGTAACCGCATACGCAGGCTCGACAGAAAGTATCAGTAAAACGACGAATTTCACGACAGAATCGAAAGTACCGTCCATACCGGTCATTCTGTATCCCACGCAGGGAGCGACGGTCGAAGCCACGTCCTTACAAGTACGCTGGGCAGAAGAACCGTTCGCCAGCACCTTCCGTATCGAATTACACACCAACGACCAGTTTACCCCGATACGAAACGTAAAAAGACAGACCGTAAACGCATTCACTTACGAAACGGAATTCGACAACTTGACCGACGGTACATGGTATCTGCGGGCCCGCTCGGAATACGTAGGAGGCGAAACGGAATATTGCGATACAATATCCTTCACTTTCAAAAATTCATCGGGTATGGAAACTCTCGAAAAGAGGGGTAAATGTTACGTCATACAGGGTGAGAATCCCGCTCTCGTCGTAGGAAACGACGCACGCCACATAACGGTCGATGTAGCCAACTTATCCGGACAAATTATCGGGCGTTTCGCCGATATGGAAAATCCGGCAGCAGGAGACCGTATCGAATTGAGCGGGCTTGTACGTGGAGTCTATGCGGTCATCGTCCACATCGACGGGAAAAGAGAGATATTGAAATTTATTCACTAACAATCTGATATATTGAATTATGCAATATAATTTTTCATTTATTTATTCATTTAATTTATTTTTATCATGAAAAGATTATTACTTGGGATGGTTGCTGCATGTATGGCAACATCGATGGTCGCTCAAGATCCGGCGACGTATGAAAAAGCAGGTGAATACACATTGGAAAACTTGGGGATGAAAGCTGCCACTACCGGGAATAATATGGGAGTAGCCGATCAGTTAGGTGGAGCTAACGACTCCCGTGGTATGACAGTTAAAGGAGACGAAATGTTGTTTGCGTACAGAGCTGCTTTTACGGGTATCAAAATCTATGATTTGAAAACCGGAGATAAGAAACGTGATGTTCAATTCAACGCAGAAAAGTTTAAAATCACCTACACTTATACCAAAATCGATACGATCGTAAACACTCCCGGCGACACGACATTCCAACAGACACCAATGGAAGAACAAAAAACGCCCGGATTCCTTTGCAACGATATTCAGGTAGACGATGCCGGAAACGTAGTTGTATTCAACATGTCCACTGCATTGAACGGCGAAGCTATCGGCGTTTGGAAAATCGACATGACGAGCGGAGAGCCCACCAAAGTAATGGAATTGGCCAACAAAGATGGTCTGCTCGACGGCTATCGTGTCGACTATTTTGCCGTGAAAGGCGATGTTACGAAAGATGCTATCCTCATGTTCCCGGTCAGCAGCGGGAAATATGTGATTCGTTGCGATATTAAAGACGGACAATTAGCCGGACAAACAGGTGACTATGAAGGCTATAATTTCAAAGTTATCGAAATCAAATCCTATTACCCCGCATAAGCGGTCGATAACGGAACCGGACCTCGTGTTTCAATCATCGATAACGACTACTTCTATTTGGACGGCTTCAATAGTGCAGCATCTCTCTACGACATGAGCGGTTCTTTGATCGAAAGCGTAGGTGATGCCCCCGAAGAATGCGCTATCAAAAACGTAGGAAACAACGGTATCTCTGAATTTACATTGAACGACAAACCTTTCTGCGCATACGTAATTTCCAATACGGCCACGACTCCTGCCCAAGCATGGAATATTATCGAAATGGGCGAAGGTCCTACATTTGCCGGTGCAACTTATTACTGGACATTCCCGCAAGGTGGTATGGGCGATATTTCGAACCCTGTTCGTACCGCATTGCCCCGTATCGCCAAAGTAGCCGACAAAAACGGTAAAGAAGCTGCTTATATCGCTGTCTACGCATCGGGTAGCGGAGCTGCCGTTTACAAAATGACTCCCGACGGATATGACAATGAATCTGAATCGGGTATCGCTAATGTAGCTACCGACAACGTGAAGATATTCGTAAGCGGCGATGCCATTTATTTCTCTGGCATGGCAAACGCTGTCGTTTACAACTTCGCCGGACAAAAAGTAATGGAAGCCGCCGGTGTACAATCTATGGCCGCTCCTGCCGCCAAAGGCATTTACATTGTAAAAGCGGTTATCGACGGTGTTGAAAAAGTTCAAAAAGTCGTTGTGAAATAAGCCCTTCGCACTGAGCGACATTTAAATCTATTTCTTAGAGGAAGGGCGGTATATGGCTATATATCGCCCTTCCCTTTACCCTTCCCTATATAAAGTTCAAAAAATATTCAATCTGCCTATCGTATCTCAAAAGTAAATGAAACTCCGAAAAACGGGAGATTCGAGGATAGGATTTGAAAAAGAAACTGAAATTCATTCTATCTATATCGATTAAAACATTTCTAAACCAATCCATTTGTATTAAACGGTTGCCCCTATGAAAAAGATTTTTACACTTTTCGCAATTTTTGCTTGTTTACCCATACTGCTCAGTGCCAAAGGCCCGGCAATTATCGGTGGCAGCACCTACACGGCCGATACCCTCTCTCATTACAAAGTAGGCCCCGGAACCTATTACACCGCCATTCATTTCTATGGTCCCAAAGACATGAGAGCCTTTTATTTGGAAATCGACGCTACCAATCCTTATCTCTCTTTCCAATCGGTCTTGGGTCGGGATTCGTTGGTTACGTGCGAAGGCATTACCAACATGGCCGCCCGAAAAAGCAAAGAAGGCAGCCGTTATTTCGCCGGTACGAATGCCGACTTTTTCGCTACTTCGGGAGCTATCGGAACTCCGGTACACGGATGTGCGGTAGAAGGCCAATTGGCGAAAGTTCCCGTATCTTCGGGCCCTCAAACATCTTTCACGACAAACGACGAATGCTTCATCTCGTTCGTCACTTATGCCGGTGAACTCACCCATAACGAAACCACATATACCATACACAACGTAAACGGAAGCCGAAGTACCGATCAATTAGTACTCTACAACCGTTATGTCGGGAATTATACCCATACCAATGCTTACGGATATGAAATACCGGTAAGTCTCGCCGACGGAGAGAAATGGGGTCTGAACAAGACCATGAAGCTGAAAGTGGCAGGTACAGGTTCGGCTGCCGGAAACATGGCTATCGCCGAAAACGGAGCCGTATTATCGGGGCATGGAACGTCTGCCGACTTTTTGCAAACCTTGCAACCCGGCGACGAACTGGAAATAAAAATAATGCTCCAACTCGAAGACGGCAGTTACCCCGACATTAATTGCATGGTAGGCGGGGACCGTAAAATATTGGAAAACGGAGAAGTTCTCGAAACCGATTGGGCGGAACTTCACCCGAGAACGGCAATCGGTTACTCGGCAGACCGTAGCAAAGTGTACATGCTGGTAGTCGACGGACGTCAAGGCGGATATTCCGACGGCGCTACGACCAAACAAATGGCCGACATGATGAAATTCGCCGGAGCCGCCAATGCCATGAATCTCGACGGTGGCGGATCGAGCGGTATGTATATCGAAAAATACGGACAGGTGAACAGTCCCAGCGACGGACACGAACGCGCTGTCAGCAACGGTATCTTCGTGGTATCGAATGCCCCGGACGACAATACCGTAGCCGAAATCCTATGCACTTCGGCCTACTACTCTCTCCCCAAAAACGGCATATTCACACCCCATTTCATGGGATACAACCAATACGGGTATCTGATAGATACCGATTTACAAAAGGCGTTACATTGCGTTGCGACGAGTCTCTGGGATATATAAAAGGGACCGACACATTCGTAGCTTCGGGTGACGGCAAAGGAAAACTATATGCGACTTACAATGGCATAGAAACCTCCATCGATATAGTCATCAACGAGCCGCAAGGTCTTACGCTTCGACTCGATTCGGTCATTAACGACGGGCTTTATGAATATCCCATCGAAGTAACAGCCATCGTTAACGGAGAGAGTATGCTCATTTCTCCCGATGCATTTTCATGGACCGTTCAAGACCCGACGATATGTACCGTCACCGAGGGACTTTTAAAGGGCATAGCGAACGGTAAGACCGATATATATTGCCGTCAAGACGACTTTACCGACACGCTATCGGTAACCGTACAAATTCCCGACCGACGCAACAGAGCGATAGACGATTTCTCGGATGCCTCGTCATGGGACATCACCAACTCAGCATTGAAAGATATTTCGATCGTACCGACAGCACAGGGAACAGAATTGCGATATACATTCAGTTCAGGCCGCGCTCCCTATCTGCAAATCGCCAAAGACATTTACCTGTACAGTCTCCCCCGACTCCATGCGAATCACGCTCAACACCGGAGCGACCCAAGTGAGTAAAATAGCACTGTCGATGAAAAACAATGCATCGAGTACTTCCACATTGACCGAATTCGAAAATATACCCCAAAATACCGACCATGTTATCTCGATTCCCATGAACGGATATTTCGAAAACTACCGCGACATGTCGTTATATCCCGTGAAATTCCAAAGTCTGAAATTATTTATCCTCGGTTCGTCTCAAACGGCAGGGAACCCATATACTATCGCACTCAAAGAATTTTCGCTCATTTATGACGGTATCACGGTAAACGTATCGAATCCCGAAATAGCTTCCTTGCTGCGGGTTTACCCCAACCCTGTCGAAGCAGGCGAATCTCAAATACATTTCGTTTTACCCCAAAATGCCGATGTAAACTGCGAATTGTACAACCTCGGCGGGCAGCTTCTGAACCGAGTAGAAATGGGACAAACGCCGGCGGGAGAAATTACCCTGCCGATAGGTAATTTGGCGAGCGGGACTTACCTACTGAAAATATATCGTAACGGCATCGCCGATAGCGTGAAAATCATTGTCAAGTAAAAAATCAATATAAAAAAGTCATGAAAAAGATATTCAGCTTCCTTCTTTTCGGAGTATTGTCTCTCTTTATTTACGCTTCGGGAATAACCATCGGAGGCAAAACCTATGCGGTAGATACCATCGTACACTCGCACGATATAGGTCCCGGCACGAAATATGCCTTTTACGATATACCCGCCTATCCGCTTAAATTCCATGTCATGGAAGTGGACCTTACCAACCCATACGTAGACATCGAGACTTGCCTTAGCGGAGACAAAGCCGTCGCAACGGAGACTCCGTCGAGCATGTCGGCTCGCAACAACCGTCCGGGGCACGAAGTCCTCGGTGCGACGAACGGCGATTTCTATCAATTTCAAGACCCCATCGAAATAGGAATTCCCCGCAGCGGGCAATACCGTCGGGGCGAATGCGTGACGAATCCGGTAGGGCGCGCCTCATTCGTCCTCACTCCCGATCGGGTTCCTTACATCGACCGTGTAAACTTCGCCGGAACCGTACGTTCCGGCGATAACAGCCATCGGTTACACGCCGTAAACATGCAACGTCTGGAATGGGAAACAGAAACCGCCCCCAACTTCATGCTGCTATACACCAACGCCTACGGTACGGAAACTCACGCCACCACCGGCGGAACGAAGGTCATGCTGCATGCCAAAGAGGGCGAATTGTTTTTCGGAGCGAACAAAAACATCGTGTGCGTTGTCGATTCGGTTTTCGCCAATCCGGGCATATCGCCTATTCCCGAACAAAGAGCGGTCTTATACGGAGTAGGCACAGCCGAAACCTTTTTGAAAAGCCTCTCGGCCGGCGACGAACTGACTGTCTTTTTAGGTACAGATCTTGCCTCGACTCCGGGTTTGCTGACCGACTTCAAGGAACAAATGGGCGGAAGCGACCACATCATATTGAAAAACGGAGTCCCGGCCGACGTATGGGACGAAGAACACCCCAGAACATGCATGGGTATTTCGCAGGATAAAACCAAAGTCTATCTTATGGTAGTAGACGGCCGTCGGGCAGGATACTCGGCAGGGGCAACCCTCAGTGTATTAGGCGATCTGTTCCTTGCCATAGGCGCATACGATGCTGTCAATCTCGACGGCGGAGGATCCTCGGCAATGGTTATCAACCAACAAATAGTCAATCGACCTTCCGATAATAAGGAACGAGCTGTCGGTAACGGCGTACTGGTCATTTCAAAAGCGCCGATCGACGATGTTACCGCCCGATTGGAATTCGAGCCGATTCACTATATACTTCCCTCCTACTGTCGGTTTATCCCCCAAGTGACGGCATACAACCAATACGGATTGATCGTGAACCCCGACTTCAAGGATTATACGCTTTCCTGTTCCCCCGAAATAGGTTACATAGACGAGAGCAATGCATTCGTAGCTTACGGTAATCCGGGACACGGAACCATCACGGCAACCTACAATGGCATATCGGTGACAAAAGATGTAACCATACAAGAAACCGATTTCGCCATGCGTCTCGACTCCGTAATTTTGGACGGATACGAAGAGTATCCCATCGAAATATCGGCTATAATCGACGACAAAGAATTCGTACTGAATCCGTCGACCCCTCAATGGGAGGTCGCCGACCCGGAAATATGCGGTATATCGAACGGCGTTTTATCGGGTCTGAAAAACGGCGTAACGACTGTAACCGGAAAACTCGATGACTTTACCGGCTCTTTGAAGGTAAAAGTAGAAATACCGCAAACTCATATTCAACAGGCCGACCAGTTCACCTCCGGCTGGGAACTCACAAGTATCTCGGCGATAAACGACGTGGCTCTGACACCCCATGCGAATGGAGAAACAAACCTCGAATACACATACAAAAGCGGCAGACAGCCTTACATACAAATGGCTAAAACTTTCAGCTTTTACAGTATCCCCGATACATTCAGAATAACGCTCAACACAGGCGACACCAAATGTTCCAAAATAACCATGTCGATGAAAGGCGGACTTATGCCGACCTCGCAAATCATGGAATGGCCCGCAGTGAACCCCAACGAAGACTTCACCTACGAAGTCGCCATGAACGACTTCTTGGACGATAAAGAAGACCTCGGCAATTACCCCGTACAGTTCCAATATCTTAAATTTTTCTTGGATGCCTCCTCACAGACCGCAGGACAAAAATATAAGATTCGCATCAAAAATTTCGATTTGGTATACGACAAAGTCACTTTGAGCGTCCCAAACATTGCATTGGCATCCGCGTTACGAGTTTTTCCTAATCCGGTTAAAGCCGGTGAGACAGACGTATATCTGCAAATCGAAGAACCGGCCGAAATATCGGTACAAGTGTACGACTTGAACGGGAAACTGCTCGTCTCGAAAAATTACGGGAAATGCGAAAGCGGAATCATAGCCATACCCATTTCGAGCCTGCAACCCGGCAACTATCTGCTGAACATCAACAAAGACGGTAAAAGCGATGTCGCCAAACTGATTATCAAATAAATCACTTATTCACAAAATCATGAAAAAGGAACTATTCGTTTTCGCCTTATCTGCTCTATGCGGATTAAGTGCCGAAGCAACCATAAACATCGCAGGCGTGGAGAAACAGGTAGACACGCTGGAATGCCGTACGGTAGGGCCGGGCGTTCAATATGTGCGTATGCACATGCCCGAATATCCACTGGACGTCTATACCATGACTATCGATCTGAACAATCCGTATAACGATGTGGATGCTTTCATCGGGAAAAACCATGCCGGAAGTACCGAGGCCATGACCTCGGCATATACCCGATTGTCCACTCCCGAACATCAATCCATCGGATCGATAAACGGTAACTTCTGGATTGTTTCAGGACAAAATATGGACGACCGCCTGCTAGGACAACCGCACAGCGGTTGTATAGTGAACGGAGAAATAGCCACTGAACCGAATGGCTGGAACCGAGCCGGACGAGGAGACGAAATAGAGAAATTGCAGGAGATAGGATTCGTCGTACTCGACCAAGACAAAAAATGTGGATCGACGACATGAATTTCGAGGCGAAAGTCATAAACGCCGCCAACGAAAGTTTCGCCATCGCCGAAGTGAACCGTATCCGCAATGAAAACGAAATTGTACTTTACAACCACTTTACCGGACAAACGACCAGCGACATCGATGGAACCGATGTACTCATCAAACCCGTCGAGGGAGCATCGTGGGGGCTTAACAAGGACGTGGAATGCGTCGTAACCCGTATCGTGCAAAGCAAAGGCGGAACCGAACTCGAAGAGGGTGAATATGCTCTTTCGGGAAACGGAACAGGTGCAGAGTTTCTAAACCAAATGAATGTCGGCGATAAAGTAAAGATAAATACAAAACTTACTACCCGCACTGACAATCTGATTCCCATAGCCGAGCAAATGCTCACCGGTAACGCTCTCGTCATGAGGAAGGGAAATTGACTCCCCGAAACGAAAACGAAGCATATAACTCGCAAACCTATTCACGCTCGGGCATAGGCATGTCGCAAGACGGAAAGACACTCTATCTGATCGTTATCGATTACAAGTCGAGCACTTCGGTAGGGACAAACACGGCGACGATGTGTTACATACTGAAACAAGCGGGAGCTTGGAACGTGGCCAACATGGATGCCGGAGGATCGGCTCAGATGATGTTGAGAGGCAAGCTCGTCAACAACCCGGCCGACGGAAAGGAACGTCCGGTATCGAACGGATTCATGATCTTCACCAACGCTCCCGAAGACAACACGTTGAACAGCCTTGCTTTCGATAATTACAATTTGGAAGTTCCTTCCTACTCTTGTTTCGAGCCGACTATTCTGGGATACAACTCATACGGCGTATTGATCGATACCGATGTGCAAGAATTTACATTAAGTTGCGATGCCTCGTTAGGAACCATTTCTTCGGACGGAAAAAATTCTATGCCTCGCCGAATGCGACTTCGGGTTACCTTCACGTCACTTCGGGAACAGCGACAGGAAAAATAAAGGTAACTGTAAAAGAAGCGGATATCGTCATGAAGAACAGTGAAATCATAGCCGACAAGGCTCACCCCTACTCTCTCGAAGTCATTTCTCATATCGGCGAAAACACGTTCACATACGACCCTTCGTCATTGTCTTGGAGTATCGAAGACCCGACTGTCTGCAAAATCGAAAACGGAATATTGACCGGAATAAAAAACGGAACGACGAACATTACCGGCAGCATAGGCAACTTCTCCCGGGAACATGAAGGTAACCGTCGAAATACCGGAATCCCCCAAAATCCCGGCCGACGATTTTTCCGGCTGGACTACAAAATCCATCAGCTCCATCACCGATGCCGCCGTTACTCCTTCGGGGAACAATCAGGCCATATTGGGATTCACTTACAAAACCGGACGACTCCCATACGTAGAAATGGACAAAGCGATTACCCTTTACAGTATTCCCGATACCTTGCGCATGCTAATCAATAGCGAGATACCCGTATCGAAAATACAAATAGCCTGCAAAGCCAATGGCTACAAAGAGCAGTATCTCGAATACGAAGGAATAACAGTCAATGAAGATTATCTCATCAGCATTCCTCTATCCGACATCACCGGAGAAAACAACAGAGGAGGATTTCCCCTCTCTCTGAATTATATCAAATTCTATATCAACACGACCGGGACGATTAGCGGACAAGCCTATAAGATACATATCAAAGAGTTCTCTCTGGTCTATAACGGCATAGAAAGCGGAATAGACGAGACGGTGGCCGGTAACAAAAACATGGTCGTCTACCCGAATCCGATAACGGGCAATACCCTCTTCTTACAGGGAGAGAACATCGTTCCCGGTTCGTTGATACGCATATACGACCGAGTGGGGGCATTGATACTGGAACAACTACTCGACGAAACAGGAATCGTAAACATCGGCGACCAACAGCCGGGTGTATACATCGTGAACGTGCAAAATGAGCTAGGGACCCATGTATGCAAAATCGTTATTCAATAACTTAATTCATTAAAATCCATGAGAGTAAATTTAACCATAATCCTGCTAGCATGTATCGCATCGCTATCGGGACAGAATGTAAAAGTTACCAAACATTACGAGATAACCCCTTCGGTCGGACAATCGGCCTTCTATCCGATACTTAGTCCCGACGGGAATCGAATCGTATATACCTCTGAAAATTTTTCCGGCTTAAAATCATACGATTTTGCGTCAGGGAAAACCCAGATTATCACTACTGCCGAGGGAGCCGGGTTCGACCCGATTTTCAGCACCGACGGTTCAACGGTGTATTATCGGCCGCAAAGCATCATAAACGGACGTGTTCACCGATCTTTGAAAGAATATAACTTGATCGAGAAAGCCGAAAAACAACTTATCGCCCCAACCCGCGATTTGAAACGTCCGGTCGCCATCTCAGGCGGTATGGAAGTAGTGGCCGACAATAAACTTATGAAAAGTACAGGCTCTCAAATAAGCGGGAACTATGTCTATTCCATCATCAAAGAGGGAAAAATAATCGTGTGCGACGGTAAAAGCACCCGCATATTACGTCCTTACGGCGACAAAGTGGAAAGTTATTTGTGGACAGCCGTATCGCCCGACGGATCCAAAATCGTGACTTATGCCATAGGCGTAGGAACCGTTGTACTCGATATGCAGGGTAACATACTTGCCGAACTGGGCGACTACGAATCCCCTACGTGGTATGGCAACGATTTCGTTGCAGCCATGAAAGCGACCGACGACGGTCACCAATTTACTTCGTCGAAAATCGTATTGTTAGACTGCAACAGTAAACAAGTACACGATTTGACATCTCCTTCCGAAATGGGTATGAATCCGTCGGCCTCGGCCGAAGCAGGCAGAATAGTGTACAGCACGGTCGAAGGAAAACTTTTTATGTTGGAATTGAATGTAACGAAATAACCTCATCGCCATGAAAAAATATTATATCATTCTCATTGCCTTCTTGGGCTGTTTAGGCTTGCAAGCCAAAGATATGACCGGACTTAAAATTTACATCAATCCGGGTCACGGCGGTTATGACTCGGACGACCGCAATGTAGCCGTATATCCGTATGCACAAGGCGACACACTCGGTTTTTGGGAATCCTCGTCGAATCTGCACAAAGGATTGATGTTAAGAGAACTGCTACAAGAGCAGGGAGCTACCGTAGCGATGTCTCGCGTATTAAATCGGACGGAAGACGACCGAGGACTCGAAACCATCGGGCGGGAAGCCAGCGAATGGGAGGCCGACCTGTTTTTCTCCATACACAGCAATGCGACCGGCACGAGCCGCCGGGATAATTTCCCGATGATGTTGTTCAGAGGATATACCGAAAATCCGGTAAAGCCCGAGGACAAGGTAGCGGCAAAGATACTGTTCAAGCACCTTATCGAAAACCAAGTAACCTATTGGACTCAAACGGAAGAATATGTCGTGGGCGATTTTGATTTCTATCCCGACTGGAACAATGCAGGATTGGGAGTCCTCCGAAAATTAACCGTCACCGGGTTTCTTTCAGAAGGTTCTTATCACGACTATGTGCCCGAAACATATCGTTTGCTCAACATGGACTACAAATGGATGGAAGCATGGCATTTCACCAAAGCTGTCATGGAATACTTCGACACAGAAGGATTCACAACGGGAAATATCGCCGGTGTTATTTATGATAGTCGCATGACCCGTACCGAATCGTATGTACAACACGGAAGAGACAAGCAAGTGCCATTATGCGGAGCCACAGTAACCCTGTTGCCGAACAATATCACCTATACGACGGATAACCTATACAACGGCGTATACATGTTTAAAAACCTGGCTCCGGGTAATTACCAGCTAAAAATCGCAGCGGAAAACCATTACGATCGGACAATCGATGTAACAGTGACGGCCAATACAATAAGCTATGCCAATGTGGCTATGGACAGAGTGAGAAATACAGCACCAGAAGTCATCTCTTACAGCCCTGTCATGGAAAAAAACAGACAGTATCAACTGTACGACTCCCATTGTCTTGAATTTCAATTGGGATATGGACACGGAATCTGTACAAAAGGCTTTCTCGATCGACCCGCCGGTAGAAGGGAACATTACATTCGAAGATTCACAGTACCGAATGGTATTTACCCCCACTCGTCCTTACGAGGTAGCTACCCTATATACCGTAAAACTCGATAAAAGTGCAAAACACCCGGGTAATATGTCTATGGCCGAAGATTTTTCCTTCACGTTCTTAACGCAGGGAAGAAACCAATTGAAACTATTGGCAGCCAGCCCCTCGGAAGGAGCGGTACTACACTATCCGAAACCGACGATCGAAGTAAGATTCGATAATGTTCTCGACCCTGTCAATATTCGAGACCTCATCAAATTACAGGATAGTGAAGGAAACGATGTCAGCATCAACTTGCGTTCTGCCAAATACAACCAGTTAGGAGACTCCTACGGGAACTATTATTTTACCACAGCTGCCGATTTGAAACAAGGACAAAATTATAAATTGAAAATAGATGCCTCGTTGCACGATGTGGAAAATATAGCGATCGTAGACCCCATCGAAATCAATTTTACCGCCGGAGATGTAAGCCGCTCCGAAACAGCCGTCGAGGAATTCGAAACTCCCGACATGATTACATTCGATGCAACCCAAAGTATCGGGACAACCACTGCAAAAGCGATTCGCTCTACCGCTCAAAAACTGTTCGGTAGCGCATCTTACAATTTCACATACACATTCAATGCAGACGAAGCTCACGTTGTATTCACGACAGACGATACATTCGGAAGTTCCACTGTGGTCGACAATACCCAAACTATCGGTATGCACATTTACGGCGATCTTTCTTGCGACGAAATATGGCTGCAACTATCCTCTGGAAACGATACACAAGAGATTTTATTGACGAATGTCGATTTCAGAGGCTGGCAATTCCGGGAAACCCGTTTGGACCAGCTGAATCCGGGAAAGGACTATCGCATAAGCGGTATAAAGATAACGAGAACAAAACCGTTCTTCTCCGAATCGGGTAGTTTCTTCTTAGACAATATGCTGGTATATACCTCCTCGGACATTCACTTTATCGCTACATCGAAAGCCATAAATGTTTATCCGAATCCGGCTTCCGATATACTAAAAATTCAGTCTGACACCTCCGTACAACGGTGGACCCTGTACAGCCTATCGGGAAGCTGTATCGCTACCGGTTCAGAAACAACGATAGATACCTCGAACATTCCCTCGGGAACGTACTTGTTGAAAATACAGACCGAAGGAAAAGAGTTCTGTTATCCGGTTTTGATTGTACATTGACAAAGGATTAAGAATATACGGGCGATAAAGTATAAACGATCTGCTTTGTACTTTACCGTCCGTATTTTTATCGTACTATTTTTAACAGAATTTTGATACTTTACAGTAAAATAAGTATTCTATTTGGAAAATGAAGAAAGATATTTTATCTTTGCATAAGATGCAGAAATAGGTTGTGCCTCAGTAAAATCGATGCTAACATTGTTTCTACTTTCGAACGGCACTATTCTCATAAAAGATAAACGACACTCGCCGATACGAAAATTAATTTTCATTACGGCCGTCTGTTTTATCTTTATAAAGAGTTGAATGATGCCAGAAAGCACATCTATCAAGATTTTTTATTTATGAAAGTTATAGCAGAAAGTGGTTCCACGACAACAGAATGGGTTCTCGTCGATGGAAAAAAATGTTTTGGAAAGAAGTTTTACGGAAGGAATAAATCCCTTTTTCCAAACGAGAAGGGAAATAAGCCACAGTATCCGTCTCAATTTACCGGAAACTTTTTTTAAGAAACGATGGGAACGGGTCTATTTTTATGGCGCCGGATGTGCCAATCTGGATAAGAAAAACATTCTCGAAGCCTCGTTAGTAGCACAGTTCAAAACACCCATTTCGGCGGAAAGCGATTTATTGGCTGCCGCCAGAGGTTTGCTAATCGACAAACCGGGAATAGCCTGTATCTTGGGGACCGGTTCGAATTCTTGTCTATACGACGGAGAACGTATCATTAAAAACGTACGTTCCGCCGGATATATCTTAGGAGACGAAGGCAGTGGGGCTGCTATGGGACGACGTTTTTAAGTGACTATTTAAAGAACCTTACTCCAAAGGACCTCTGCGATGCTTTTCATGAAAAATTCAAAGTTACTCCGGACGAGATTATGGACTCCATATATAACCACCCTTTCCCCAACCGTTCGCTTTCTACTTTCTCCTATTTCTTGAAAGACCATCTGGACAACAAATATGCTTTCAATTTAGTCTATGAAGAGTTGATGAGATTCTTCCAGAGAAACATTATCCAATATGACTATAAATCATATCCGGTTTATTTCATGGGTAATTTGGCCTATACCTACGCCGATATTCTCGATTTGGTAGCTAAGGATTTCGGATTGAATATAGAAAAAACGGAAAAAAAGCCCTATGCAGGGACTCATCGAATATCACTCGATCTACGGGTAAAGATATCTCATTATTTCGGTTTATACTCATATGCAGGATCGTATCGACAGATTCTGCATATTTTTTTCTTGTAAAAAAGAGAGATGAATTCATATTAAAAATACTAAATATATGTTCTCGAATCAAAAACATATATTATATTTGTATGAACCATAATAGAAAGGTATCTACTCATGAACTTTTAGCACCTAAAAATAATGCTGTAAAAAGTTCTAACAAAGAGAAAATAGATTGACAAAAAAACAGGAACCGAAGTTTATCCATTCGAAAAACATGAAAGAGAACCGATATATTTTATCATTTATAATTTTCTTATTAGGCTCACTATCAATCCATTCACAAACACATAGAGACCTAAGAACGACTGTCGAAGAAGCACTTGTTTCTCTAAAACCCGAACACTTAGCCATCGGTGAAATAAAATTAGATACGCTTCTTTTAGAAAAGGGCAACAAACTTGTCGTTCAAATGAACGATGAATTTTCTTATCTTCCATTCAGAAAGGAACTCGTTAAACGAGCCTATGATACCATACGTTCTATTTTACCCCCGGACCTGAAAAAGAAAAAACTTTTCATTCTCACCGATGGATATGAAATAAGCGAATTGATTCCTTTCGCCGACAATCGCAAAAGATTCGAAATTCATTGCGAGCGGCCGATCGTCAGCCCGATAAAATGTCACTACCTTCCTACAAAAAGGTTTACTCAACAGACATATCGCTCTATGGCAAAGTCACGGATACTATTTCGAACAATCCTTGAACCGATGGGAATGGCAACGTGCCCGGATTTTCGAAACCGTGGAGGATCTGTACACCCAAAGTTTCGTCATGCCGTTCCTAACCCCCATGCTTCAAAAAATGCAGGAGCCTATGTATTTTCTCCTCGTGAACGAGATACGAACCGGCACGAACTCATTGCAGACAACGACAATGCCGATACCTATTTCGAAACAGGAACCGAAAAGGTAAAATGGGAGAACGGCAGCACAGGATTCGCCCATACAGTCTCGGTCTATACCGGCACTCGAAACCCGTTCGACGACGGAAGTTTCAGACAAACAAAAACCACGACCGATCTCGGAAAGAGATACAGGCCCATTGGTATGCTCCGATACCCCAAACCGGGAAATATGCAGTTTATATCGCCTACCGCACAGTCAAAAAAAACAGCACTGACGATGCTTTTTATACACCGTATATCACAAAGGCGGAAAAACACAGTTCAAAGTTAATCAAAGTATGGGCGGCGGCACATGGATATATTTAGGACATTTCGATTTCGCCAAAGGTGAAAACGCCCATGTAGAACTCAGCAATCTTTCCCGAAAAAATGGAAAAACAGTCACGGCCGATGCGGTGAAAATAGGAGGCGGATATGGCAATATCGCCCGACGAGTAGACAATTCGCACATCGACGAGAATCCGGGAAATTCATCTATAAACTATTCCTATACGACAAGCGGTTATCCCCGTTTCACCGAAGCCGCCCGCTATTGGCTACAATGGGCGGGATTCCCCGAAAAAGTCTATTCCCCCAGTCAAGGGAAAAACGACTATACCGACGATTACAAATGCCGGGGAGAATGGGTCAATTATCTGGCAGGAGGTTCGGACATACTGCCCGACAGTTCAGGATTGAACGTTCCCTTAGACCTCGCTTTCGCTTTCCATTCCGATGCGGGCACAACCAAAAACGACTCGATAATCGGGAGCTTAGGAATTTATTTTACCGGAAAAGGGAGAAAGACCTATGGGGAAAATACTCCCAGACAAGTTTCTCGTTATCTCACCGATGTCGTATTGACACAAATCGCCGACGACATACGAGACTTATGAACCGGAGTGGAACCGCCGAGGCATGTGGAACAAATCTATTTCGAAGCCCGTGTACCCGAAGTCCCTACCATGCTCCTCGAATTGCTGTCTCACCAAAATTTCGCCGACATGCGTTACGGGCTCGACCCACGATTCAGATTTTTGGTTTCCAGAGCCATATACAAGGGTATTCTAAAATTTATCGCCGAACAAAACGACTATGAATATCAGGTACAACCCCTGCCGGTAAATCATCTGAGAACGGAGTTCATCGGGACGCACGAAATAAAACTGACATGGCGTGCCGTCGAAGATCCGTTGGAACCGACGGCCACTCCCGAAAAATATATCGTCTACACCCGAATCGGAAACGGAGCGTTCGACAGTGGCACACTCGTATCGGACACTTCATACACGAAAAGTATAATACACGATTCGATTTACAGTTTCAAAGTCACGGCCGTAAATTCGGGAGGAGAGAGTTTCCCCTCCGAAACGGTGTCGCTTTGTCGCTGCTCACAAGAAAAAGGCACGGTCATGGTTATTAACGGATTCGACCGGATAAGTGCACCCGACAGTTTCGAAATAGACACCCTCATGGCAGGCTTCGACACACGCAAGGACTTCGGAGTGCCTTATCTCTAC